>Ga0058696_1000993_pt1 | contig 11344 bp, 9 predicted proteins | sample AgamicMgSfrz_FD_55077 | JGI IMG/M metagenome (GOLD analysis project Ga0058696, IMG submission 55077) | Agave microbial communities from Guanajuato, Mexico - Mg.Sf.rz | ecosystem: Host-associated > Plants > Phyllosphere > Phylloplane/Leaf | place: Guanajuato, Mexico | collected 2012-05-30 | reverse complement strand
CGCGCGAGCGCGAACGCGGCCAGCGCGTTCGCCGCGTTGTGCAGCCCGCGGATGCGCAGCGCGTCGGCCGGCATCAGGCGCTTTTGCGCGATGTCGGGCGTATGCGCGGCGTCGCGCTTGCGCCGGCGGGTCGTCGTCGCTTCATCCGGNGCGTCGCGATCGACGGCTTCCACCAGCCANGCGATGCCGTTGTCGCGCGACAGCCCGTAGTCGCCGTCCTGCGTCGGCTCGTTCAGGCCGAACGTGACCGTGCGCGGCGCGTCGGCCGCGCCNNCNGCGGGNGCGAACTTCATCACGGCCGCGTCGTCGCGGTTCAGCACGCGCGTCGTCGTCGCGCCGAAGATCCGGCCCTTTGNCTGCGCGTATGCGTCGAAGCTGCCGTGCCAGTCGAGATGGTCCTGCGTGATGTTGAGGATCGCGGCCGCGTCGGGCGCAAACGTGCGCGCGGTCTCGAGCTGGAAGCTCGACAGTTCGAGCACCCACACGTCGGGCAGCGCGGTTTCGTCGATCGCGCTCGCGAGCCGGTCGAGCATCGCCGGGCTGATGTTGCCCGCGACGGCGACCTTCTTGCCCGAACGCTGGCACAGCAGGCCCGTGAGGCTCGTCGTCGTGGTCTTGCCGTTGGTGCCGGTAATCGCGAGCACCTTCGGCTGGTAGCCGCTCGTGCCGAGCGCGCGCAGCGCCTGCGCGAAGAATTCCAGCTCGCCCCATACCGCGACACCGCGCTCGCTCGCGGCCGTGACCAGCGCCGCGAGTGCCGGCTCCAGCGGCGACAGCCCGGGGCTCAGTCCGACGATCTCGACGCCGCCGTCGAGCAGCGCGGGCGCGAACGCCCCACCAACGAATTCCGCATCGATGCCTTCGGCCTGCAGCGCGGCAAGGTTCGGCGGCGCCTCGCGGGTATCGGCAATACGCAGCCGGCACCCGTGCCTCGCGCACCATCGCGCGATCGCGAGACCCGATTCCCCGAGCCCCAGTACGAGCACCATCGGCCGTTGCCGATCTCCAAACATCTCGCCAGACATCCTTGTTACCTTTCCTTTACCGCAGCTTGAGGGTGGTCAGACCGAACAGGCACAGCATCAGCGTGATGATCCAGAAACGCACGACCACCTGCGTTTCCTTCCAGCCGGACAGTTCGAAATGGTGATGCAGCGGCGCCATCTTCAGCAGGCGGCGCCCTTCGCCGTAACGCTTCTTCGTGTACTTGAACCACGACACCTGCAGCATCACCGACAGCGTTTCCGCGACGAAGATGCCGCCCATGATGAACAGCACGATTTCCTGGCGCACGATCACCGCGACCGTGCCGAGCGCGCCGCCCAGCGCCAGCGCGCCGACGTCGCCCATGAACACCTGCGCGGGGTGCGTGTTGTACCAGAGGAACGCGAGCCCGGCCCCGCCCATCGCGGAACAGAAGATCAGCAGCTCGCCCGCGCCCGGGATGTGCGGGAACAGCAGGTATTTTGAATAGACCGCGCTACCCATCACGTACGCGAACACACCGAGCGACGCGCCGACCAGCACGACCGGCATGATCACGAGGCCGTCGAGGCCGTCGGTCAGGTTCACCGCGTTGCTCGCGCCGACGATCACGAAGTAGGTCAGCACGATGAAGCCCCACACGCCGAGCGGGTAGCTGATCGACTTCAGGAACGGCAGCATCAGGTCGGCGCGCGCCGGCAGCCCCATCGACAGGCCGCTCCGCACCCACGCCATGAACAGGTCGAACACGCGCACGTTGTTCGCCTCGGACACGCTGAACGCGAGATAAACAGCCGCGAACAGCCCGATCACCGATTGCCAGAAATACTTCTCGCGCGACGACATCCCGCGCGGGTCCTTGTGGACGACCTTGCGGTAATCGTCGACCCAGCCGATCACGCCGAAGCCGAACGTGACGAGCATCACGATCCAGATGAAACGGTTCGTCAGGTCGCCCCACAGCAGCGTCGCGACCGCGATGCCGATCAGGATCAGCACGCCGCCCATCGTCGGCGTGCCGGACTTGACGAGGTGGGTCTGCGGGCCGTCCTTGCGCACGGCCTGCCCGACCTTCATTTGCGTCAGCTTGCGGATCACCCACGGACCGCACACGAGCCCGATCCCGAGCGCGGTGATGGTGGCCATCACCGCCCGGAACGTGAGGTACGTGAACAAGCGCAAAAAGCTTGCGTCTCCTTGCAGCCATTGCGCCAGCGCCAGCAGCATGCTTCCTTCCTTCTACTCAGTGTGCGGCGGGCACGGTGCCCGCCGCGGGTTGGTTCGTCAGCGCGTCGACCACGCGCTCCATCTTCATGTACCGCGAGCCCTTCACGAGCACCGTCGCNTGCGCGCCGTAACCGGCCGCGAGCAGCGCCGNCACGAGCGCGCCGACGTCGTCGAAATGGCGTGCCGTGTCGCCGTAGGCCGTGCACGCGTCGCGCGATGCGTCNCCGAGCGCGAACAGCGCGTCGATCCCGCGTTCGCGCGCGTACGCGCCGATCTCGCGATGGAAGGCCGGCCCTTCGTCGCCGACTTCGCCCATGTCGCCGATCACCAGCACGCGCGGCGCCGGATGCGCGGCGAGCACGTCGATCGCGGCACGCATCGAATCGGGGTTCGCGTTGTACGTATCGTCGACGACCGTCGCGCCCGCGAGGCTGCCGACGCTCGCCTGCTTCACCTGCAGCCGGCCCTTGACCGGTTCGAACGCTTCGAGACCCTGCCGGATCGCCGACAGCGCGACGCCGGCGCCGAGCGCCGCGGCCGTCGCGGCCAGCGCGTTCCGCGCGTTGTGCTCGCCGAGCGCGCGCAGCCGCACCGTGACGGCGCCCGCCGGCGTGTCGATCGCGAGTTCGCCGCCGTGCATGCGGCCGACGACCTGCGCGTCGTTCTGCCGTTCGGCGTCGTGCAGCGCGAAATCGAGGATCCGGTTGCCGGTTGCCGCGACGCGCCAGATGCCCGCGTACGCGTCGTCGGCCGGGAACACCGCGACGCCGTCCGGCGGCAGCGCGTGAATCACGGCCGCATGTTCGAGCGCGACGGCTTCCACCGTCGCCATGAATTCCTGGTGCTCGCGCTGCGCGTTGTTGACGAGCGCGACCGTCGGCGCGGTGAGGCGCGCGAGGACTTCGGTTTCGCCCGGATGGTTCATGCCGATCTCGATCACCGCGAGACGATGTGCGGCCGACAGGCGCAGCAGCGTCAGCGGCAGGCCGACATCGTTGTTCAGGTTGCCGGCCGTCGCGAGTCGCGCGTCGGCGCCGACCGCCGCCGCGAAGATCGACGCGATCATTTCCTTGACGGTCGTCTTGCCGTTGCTGCCCGTCACCGCGACGAGCGGCAGCGGGAATCGCATCCGCCAGCCGTGCGCGAGCGCGCCGAGCGCGGCACGCGTTTCGCCGCCTTCGATCATCGGCATCGCAATGCCCGCCGGCGCGTGCGCGACGAGCGCCGCGGCAGCGCCGCGCGCGGCGACGTCGCCGAGAAAGTCGTGCGCATCGAAACGCTCGCCCTTCAGCGCGACGAACAGGTCGCCCGCGCCGACCGTGCGGCTATCGGTCGACACGCGGTTGAACGTGACGCCCGCGTCGCCGTGGACGGTGGCGCCGGGAATCAGGCGGGCGGCTTCGCCGAGGCTGAACATCGTCATTCGGCGCCTCCCTTGCCGTGCGTCGCGCGCGCTGCGAGCGCGAGCCGCGCGTGATCCTGGTCGGAGAACGTACGCTTCTTGCCCATGATTTCCTGCGTGGCCTCGTGGCCCTTGCCGGCCAGCACGACGACATCCTCGCGTGCGGCGCCCCGCACCGCCTGCAGGATCGCGCTGGCGCGATCCTCGATACGACGTGCGCGATCAGGCGCGGTCATGCCCGCGACGACCTGGTCGATGATGTGCTGCGGATCTTCGCTGCGCGGGTTGTCGCTCGTGACGACGACTTCGTCGGCGAGCCGCTCCGCGATCGCGCCCATCAGCGGACGCTTCGTCGCATCGCGATCGCCGCCGCAGCCGAACATGCAGACGAGCCGGCCACCGCGCGCCGCAGCGATCGGGCGCAGCGCGTCGAGCGTCTTTTCGAGCGCGTCGGGCGTGTGCGCGTAGTCGATCACGACGAGCGGCTCGTCGTTCTGCAACCGGCCGCCGAGCCGCTGCATCCGGCCGTTGACCGACTCGAGCCGCTCGATCTCGGCGAGTGCCGCGTCGAACGGCACGTCGGCCGCGAGCAGCGCGCCGAGCACCGCGAGCAGGTTGCTGACGTTGAACGTGCCGAGCGTGCCGACCTCGACGTCCGCGTCGCCCCACGACGAACGCAGGCGGAATGTGGTACCCGTCGCGGTGGCACGCACGTCGAGCGCGACCAGTTCGCGATCGGCGTCGGGCGCCGGTGCATCGCCGATCCCGTACGCGATCGTGCGCACGCGACCGGCCAGCTTCTCCAGCAGGCGGCGGCCAGCCGCATCGTCGCGGTTGATCACCGCCGCGCGCAAGCCGCGCCACGCGAACAGCTTCGCCTTCGCGGCCTCGTACGCATCGAACGTGCCGTGATAGTCGAGGTGATCCTGCGTGAGGTTCGTAAACACCGCGACGTCGAACGCCGTCCCGTTCGCACGCCCCTGATGCAGCGCATGCGACGACACTTCCATCGCCACCGCCTGCGCGCCCGCGTCGCGCAATTGCGCGAGGCTGCGCTGGAGTTGCGGCGCGTCGGGCGTCGTGAAGCCGGTCGGCACGAGCTGACCGGGCATCCCGGTGCCGAGCGTGCCGATCACCGCGCACGGCTGGTGCAGCGCCGTCAGCGCGGTGGCGATCCATTGCGTGCACGACGTCTTGCCGTTCGTGCCCGTGACACCGACCGCCAGCAGGCTGTCGCTCGGGTCGCCGTACCAGCCGCTGGCGATCTCGCCGGCGAGTTGGTCGAGCGCCGGCACCGCCAGCGCGACGGGTACGGCCGGCGCGGCCGGTGCGTGGGCCAGCCCTTCCGGCTGATACAGCACGGCGGCCGCACCGCGTGCGACGGCATCCGCCATGAAAGCGCGGTTATCTGCCCCGTCGACCGCGTACGCGACGAACACGTCGCCAGCCTCGAGGCTGCGCGTGTCGGCATGCAGTTGCGCCGTGGGGGCCACATGCTGACGCAGCCACGCAAGCGCGGCTGCGATCTGCTGATGCGCCGGATGGGAACTGCGGGCGGCGCTCATCGAACAACTCCTGGTGAATTACGCGTCGTGCTGGACACGATCATATGCTTCGCGCCGCCATTCGTAGCCAGCTTTTGCGGGCCCTTCGCGGCAGCAGATTCCGGCGAATCGTCGGACACGACGAGCTGCTTGATCGGCATGTTCGGCGGGACGTTCAACGCACGCATCGTGTCGCCGGCGATCGCCGAGAATACGGGGCCGGACACCTGACCGCCGAAGTGGCTGCCGGCAGTCGGTTCGTCGACCGACACCGCGATCACGACACGCGGATTCGGCATCGGCGCCATCCCGACGAACGACGCGCGGTACTTGCGCGTGTAGCCGTGCCCTTCATGTTTGTACGCGGTACCGCTCTTGCCNCCGACGCGATAGCCCGGCACGGCCGCATCCGGCGACGTGCCGCCAGGGGCGACCACCGTCTCCAGCATCGAGCGCACTTCGCGCGCGGTGGTCGGATTGAACACTTGCGTGCCCGCGACCGGCTGATTGGGGTCCGTCTTGAAAATGGTCACGGGCATCAGCTCGCCGTCGTGCGCGATNGCCGTGTACGCCCGCGCGAGCTGGAACAGCGACACNGACAGGCCGTAGCCGTACGACATCGTCGCCTGCTCGATGCGGCGCCAGCTCTTCCACGGACGCAGNCGGCCAGCCACCGCGCCCGGGAAGCCGACCTTCGGCGCCTGGCCGAGGCCGATGCTCGTATACATATTCCACATTTCCTCGGGCCGCATCGTCATCGCGATCTTCGTCGCGCCGATGTTGCTCGACTTCTGGATNACGCCGCCGACCGTCAGCGTGCCGAAACCCGCGTCGTCGGTGATCGGCGCGCCGTCGAGCACGAAATGCCCGTTGCCCGTCTCGACNAGCGTGTTCGGCGTCACGCGGTGCAGGTCGAGCGCGAGCGACACCGTGAACGGCTTCATGATCGAGCCCGGCTCGAACACGTCGGTCATGATCCGGTTGCGCAACTGCTCGCCCGTCATGCGCGAGCGGTCGTTCGGGTTGTACGTCGGATAGTTGACGAGCGCGAGCACTTCGCCGGTCCGCACGTCGACGACCATCGCCGCGCCGGCCTTCGCCTTGAACTTCTCGACGGCGGCCTTCAGGTTCGCGTACGCGATGTACTGGATCTTGCTGTCGATCGACAGGTCGACGTCGGTGCCGTTGTGCGGCGGAATCTGCTCGGCGACATCCTCGATGATGTGCCCCATCCGGTCCTTGATCACGCGGCGCATGCCCGACGTGCCGGACAGCATCTTCTGGTCGCCCAGTTCGACACCTTCCTGGCCTTCGTCCTCGACGTTCGTGAAGCCGATCAGGTGGGCGGTGATCTCGCCTTCCGGGTAGAAGCGCTTGTATTCGTTGCGCTGATAGATGCCGGGAATGTCGAGCGCGGCGACCTTGTCCGCGACGTCGATCGGCACCTGGCGCTTCACGTAGACGAAACCCTTGTCTTCCGACAGCTTCACGCGCAGCTCCTTCGACGTCATGCCGAGGAGCTTGCCGAGCTGGTTGACCTTGTCCGCGTCGAGATCGTCCGGCACCGCGTCGGGAATCGCCCAGATCGCGCGCACCGGCAGGCTCGTCGCGAGCACGAGCCCGTTACGGTCGAGGATCTTGCCGCGCGTCGCGGGCAGTTCGATCGTGCGCTGNTAGCGNCTTTCGCCCTGCTTCTGATAGAACGCGTTGCCGGGNCCCTGGATCCAGAACGCCCGTGCGGCCAGCGCGACGAACGCCATGAACAGCAGGAACACGACGAGCTTCGAGCGCCACATCGGCAAATGAACGCCCAGCACGGGGCTCGACGAGAACTTCACGTTCTGGCGCTTCGGGGACGGCTTCATCGCGCGCCCCCCTTGCCCTTGCCGGCCGTGTCGGCCGACGCCGGGATCGGCGCGTCGATCGCCTTCGCGGCGCCCGCCGGCAGCGTCAGGTATTGCGTGCGGCCGGTCGAGATCGGCTGCATTTTCAGCGAATCGTTCGCGAGCTGCTCGATGCGCGACGTCTTCGACAGCGCGCTCTGCTGATATTGAAGCTGTGCGTAGTCCTGCTGGAGCTGACGCTCCTGCGACTGCGCACGCTGCAGCTGGATGAAGATCTGGCGTTGCTGGTTCGTCGAGTTGACGACCGACAGCGCGCAACCCATCACGATGATCAGCAGGAAGATATTGAGGCGGCTCATGGCGTGACGCGCTCCGCGATGCGCATCACGGCCGAGCGGGCGCGCGGATTCGCGGCGACTTCCGCTTCGCTCGGAAACTGGCGGCTGATGATCTTGAGCGGCGGGCTCGGGAGATCGACGGCGCGGATCGGCAAGCGACGATCGACCGCAGGCGCACTCGCGTGCGCCTGCATGAATCGCTTGACGATCCGGTCCTCGAGTGAATGAAAGCTGATGACCACCAGCCGCCCCCCTTGCTCCAGCAACGACAGTGCCGCGTCTAGTACGACTTGCAGGTCCGCAAGCTCTTGATTGACGTGAATCCGTATAGCCTGAAAGGTGCGGGTTGCCGGATCCTTGCCCTTCTCACGGGTTTTGACGACGTGACCCACGATTTGGGCAAGCTCGCCCGTGGTGTCGAGAGGCCCAAGACGGTCGGACTCTGCCCGGCGAGCAACAAGCGCCTTTGCAATCTGAAAAGCAAACCGTTCTTCCCCATAATCCCGTATCACCTCCGTCAATTCCTGCACCGAAGCCCGCGCGAGCCATTCGGCCGCCGACTCGCCACGCGTCGGATCCATTCGCATGTCCAGCGGACCATCGGCGCGGAAACTGAAGCCGCGCGCCGGATCGTCCACCTGCGGCGAGGACACGCCCAGGTCCAGCAACACCCCCGACACCTTCTCGACGCCGCGCGCCGCAAGCGCGTCGCGCATCGATGCAAAGCTGTCATGCACGATCGAGAAGCGCGCATCCTCGATGCCCTGCGCCGTCTCGATCGCCCTCGGATCCTTGTCGAACGCGATCAGCCGCCCGGCCGACGCCAGCCGCGCGAGCACCGCGCGACTGTGGCCGCCGCGCCCGAACGTGCCGTCGACGTACACGCCGTCCGGCCGCGTCACGAGCGACTCGACCGCTTCATCCAACAGCACCGTCCGATGCCGCAATTCATTTCCCATCGCGGGCGTCTCCGTCACCGCAATCAGAACGTGAAATTCTTCAGCGCGTCGGGCATGCCCTGCGCCATCGCTGCCTGCTCCTTCGCGTTGTAGGTCTGCGAATCCCACAGCTCGAAGTGACTACCCATTCCCAACAACATGACTTCCTTTTCCAGTCCGGCTGCCATGCGCAGCTCGGGCGATACAAGAATCCGGCCCGCGCTGTCGAGATCGACGTCCATCGCATTGCCGAGAAAAATTCGCCGCCACCAGTGCGCGTCCATCGGCAGCGCGGCGATCTTGGCGCGGAACACCTCCCATTCGGGGCGCGGAAACAGCAACAGGCAGCCGTCCGGGTGCTTGGTCACAGTCACCCGTCCTTCTGCCTGTCCTTGCAGCGCTTCGCGATAGCGAGACGGCACCGACATCCGCCCTTTCGCATCGAGCGTCAGCGCCGACGCCCCTTGGAACACTTTCCGCCCTCCCGTTCAGGGTACCGAAGCACCCGCTCAATGCTGAGAATTTAGCCGGAACAGCCTGCTAAATCACACAAAAATACACTTTCTCACACTGTCTCCCACTTTAGAGGAAGGGTGTGGCACGGTCAAGGGAGCGGCCCGCTTTTTTGACGAATTTTGTTAGTTAGAACAAGGACTTACGCGCACATGCTCATGCGGCCCCTCATTCCAAAAACCGTTATAAATGAATGAGCTAGTGCAACTTGTGAAGGTGATACGTGAGAAAGACGGGCCAGACGGGCGTGCGGACGGGGCTTTCGGGGGCGGGAAAACGAGGAGGGAGCGGGCGATATCGGGGGCGGTGAACCGGGGCGGCGTCCCACGCCACCCCGGCGCAAATCTCAGAGATAGTACGCAGTGCTCGTCATGACTTTCGACGCGGCGCGCATCAGCATCCGCGCGGGCAGCGGCAGCTCGATCCCGCCGGCGTCGGTCGCGGCCTTGCCGTGCTTCACCTCGTCGATCCGCATCTGGTCGACGATCGCGCGCGACGCGGTATCGGTCGGCGGCAGCTCGGACATGTGACCTTCGAGATGGCTTTCGACCTGCCGCTCCGTCTCGGCCATGAAGCCGAGGCTGACCTTGTCGCCGAGCGTGCCGGCCGCGACGCCGATCGCGAGGGCGCCGGCATACCACAGCGGATTCAGCAGGCTCGGGCGCGAATCGAGTTCCTTCAGGCGGTGCGCGGTCCACGCGAGGTGATCCTCCTCCTCGCGCGCGGCCTCCTCGAACATCGCCTTCGCCGACGCCGTGCGCGCGGTGAGCTTCTGCGCCTGATAGAGCGCCTGCGCGCAGACCTCGCCGACGTGATTCACGCGCATCAGGCCGGCCGCGTGCGTGCGTTCGGCGGGCGTCAGTTCGACGTCCGGCGTATCGGCCGGCGCGGGCACCGGCCGGCTCATCCGGCTAATGCCGGTCAGCGATCGCAGGCCGCGATCGAATTCGCTGATCAGTTCATCCAACACCATCCTGTTCTCCTGGCTGCAGGTGCCGCTGCGCGCGGCAAGGGCACGAGTCCGCTGCGTAACCGACTTGATTATTCAGCGGAAATTGCGGTTAACCCGTGATTTTAACCATTGTTGCATAAAGGAAACATGGCGGTGTTGAGCTGCAGCATTTCGCTTTGTGGCAAAAACCGGCTTTGCTACATTACGTGCGACTTCTTGCGAAGTTGATGGGGCCCGTCGCCAGAACATAACTATCCGCCCCGCCAAAAAAATTCAGTGATTCTTGGAGATCCGCTAATGAAAAAGTCGCTTCTCGCGCTCGTCGCGCTGGGCGCGTTCGCTGGCGCTGCCCATGCGCAAAGCAGCGTGACGCTTTACGGCATCATCGATGAAGGCTTCCTCTTCAATAACAACGCAGGCGGCAAGCACTTGTACGGCCTGGCGAGCGGCGTGATGCAGGGCAGCCGCTTCGGCCTGCGCGGCACCGAAGACCTCGGTGGCGGCCTGAAGGCGATCTTCACCCTCGAAAACGGTTTCGACGTGAACAGCGGCAGGCTCGGTCAGGGCGGCCTGATGTTCGGTCGTCAGGCTTACGTCGGCCTGTCGAGCCAGTACGGTACGGTCACGCTGGGCCGTCAGTACGACTCCGTCGTCGACTTCGTCGGCCCGCTCGAGGCAGGCGACCAGTGGGGCGGCTACATCGCCGCTCACCCGGGCGACCTCGACAACTTCAACAACGCGTATCGCGTGAACAACGCGGTCAAGTTCACGAGCGCGAACTACGGCGGCCTCACGTTCGGCGGCTTGTACAGCTTCGGCGGCCAGGCAGGCCAGTTCTCGAAGAACCAGGTCTGGTCGCTCGGCGCAGGCTACACCAACGGCCCGCTCGTCCTCGGCGTCGGTTACTTGAACGCACGTACGCCGAACCAGTTCGGCGGCATGTTCAACAACGGGTCGACGTCGTCGTCGGTTTCGTCGCCGGTCTACGGCGCGTACGCGAACAACGCGAACACGTACCAGGTCATCGGTGCAGGCGGCGCTTACACGTTCGGNGCAGCGACGATCGGCGCGACGTACTCGAACACGAAGTTCAAGGGCTTCTCGGCAGGCCCGTTCGTGAACCAGACCGCGACGTTCAACAACGGCGAAATCAACTTCAAGTACCAGTTGACGCCGGCGTTGATCCTCGGCGCGGCGTACGACTACACGCAAGGCAGCAAGATCGACGGCAACTCGGCAGCCAAGTACCACCAAGGCTCGCTGGGCGTCGACTACTTCCTGTCGAAGCGTACCGACGTCTACGCGATCGGCGTGTACCAGCACGCATCGGGCAACGTGCTCGATTCGAACGGCAACGTCCTGAAGGCAACGGCAGCGATCAACGGTCTGGCCGGGTCGAGCACGAGCAACCAGGTCGCGGCACGCGTCGGTATCCGTCACAAGTTCTAATCAGCTTGCCTGACACGCCGCAGCATATTGAAGGCGCCTTCGGGCGCCTTTTTCTTTTGTGGTGAGGCGGTGACGGTGGTGGATCAGCGGGTCGGTGGGTCGGTGGGTCCGTGGGTCGGTGGGTCGGTGGGTCGGTGGATCGGTGGGTCGGTG
>Ga0058696_1000992_pt1 | contig 11353 bp, 6 predicted proteins | sample AgamicMgSfrz_FD_55077 | JGI IMG/M metagenome (GOLD analysis project Ga0058696, IMG submission 55077) | Agave microbial communities from Guanajuato, Mexico - Mg.Sf.rz | ecosystem: Host-associated > Plants > Phyllosphere > Phylloplane/Leaf | place: Guanajuato, Mexico | collected 2012-05-30 | reverse complement strand
ACTGAACAGCAGCGCTCGTTTGAAGAGGCGAGCATTAAGGTNAAATCCCTNCGTGACATCAGTGAGGAGATGCATCAGGAGCTGCAGCGTTTCCGCTTGTAGCTGGATTCTTCANTCTCAATACTGGAAACAAGAAACCTCCGCTTCTCTTGGTAAGAGAGAAGCGGAGGTTTTTAATTACAGGACTTAATTTACGCAGCTTACTATTCCGCTCACGTAGGTTAAGGCTTTCTAGGATAGTGCGCGTTACAGTGCATCAATGATGTCTCCTGCGAGCAGAGACGCCGGGTCACCGCGCAGCAGTGCAGCCTGCTCGGCAGCCTGGCCGTGCAGGTATACACCATAAGCGGCTGCTTGCTCCGCGCTGAGCCCTTGGGCGAGCAGACCGGCGATAATGCCGGTCAATACGTCCCCGGCACCGCCCGTCGCCATGCCGGCGTGCCCTGTGGTGTTGATGTACGCCTCGCCGGAAGGCGTTGCGATGACCGTTCGTGCTCCTTTGAGCACAAGGGTCACGCCCTGCTCGCGGGCGTACCGTGCAGCGTGTCCAATCCGGTCACGCTGCACTTCAGGGGTCGGCATGCCCAGCAGCCGGCCCATCTCTCCGGGGTGCGGCGTCAGGATGGTCGCCGCACTTCGCCGGCCCCAGTCGCGAGGCCCGGTCGGGCCAGCGTCTGCGAGCATGTTAAGGGCGTCCGCATCGATGACGAGCGGGCGATCCGTCTGTTGCCACAGGCGGCGCAGCCAGCCGGTGTCGCCCTCGAAGCGGCCGAGGCCCGGCCCGGTCGCGATCACGTCGCGGCTCTCCGCGAGACGCAGCACGGCGTCGGCGGAAGCCGCGTTCCACTCGCCGCTGTCGCCATCTGCGGCGGCAGCGAGCATAAGCTCGGGCACGCTGCCGATGACATGCGGCAGCAGTGCCGCGGGCAGCGCCCATGTGGCGAGCCCGCAGCCAGCGCGCAGCGCGGCTTTGGCCGAGAGCAGGCCTGCGCCGCTCATCGGCAGACTGCCTGCGGCCAACAGCACGTGGCCGTAGGTGCCCTTGTGCCCATCCGGTGCCCGCCGGCGGTCTGTGTCCACGTTCAGGGCACCGCGCATCACTTCCTCGGTCAACAGACGGACCGAGGGGCCGTGCTCCGGCGCAAGCCGTGCCGGAATGCCGATGGCGCGCACTACGATGCGCCCCGCTGCTGACGCGCCCGGATACTGCACAAGCCCGCGCTTCAGCAGCGCGAGGCATACGGTCACCCGGGCTTGAATGCAGGGCTCGTATACCTCTCCGGTATCGGCATTCAGCCCGCTTGGCACATCGGCGGACACGACCGGCTTGCCGCTGTCGTTCGCCGCCTCAATCAGCGCCGCGTAGGCTCCTCGCGGCGCCCCACGCGAGCGGGTGCCCAGCAGCGCATCCACGATGCCTGTGCACCGACTGAAGTCCACGGCTTCACGGCCGTGGACCAGAGCAGGGATGCCGAGCTGCGCAGCGGCATCCCGCTGCACTGCGGCTTCGCCCCGCAGTGACTCGGGCGCATCGGCGTAGACCAGCGTCACGCCGAGCCCCGCTTCAAGCAGATGGCGGGCTGCAACCAGCCCATCCCCGCCATTATTGCCCTTGCCGATCAGCATGTACCAATGCTGATCACCGGGGTGCGCCATAACCAGCGCCGGATCGGCGATAATGTCGCCCCCGGAACCTTGGCGATCACCGGGCCCGGTGTGTGCCCGTTTCGCATCTCTCTGCTCCTGGCACCCTTTCTGTTCCACCTTGCCGCCCGATGCCTCTTCCCGGCACAAGGCGATAACTTCCTCCGCTATGGCCCTGCCCGCGTTCTCCATCAGGCTCGCAGCAGGAAGGCCCAGCTTGTGGATGGTATGCTCATCTACGGCTCGCATCTGTTCAGCGGTGACGATAAACAATGTTCATCCCTCCCCGGTGAGTAACTTCTGATTCAGCGTTTGGCATCATTGGATTCTACTGGCTCCCGGCAAAATTCTCCCTTAGTAGGCTACTGTAAAACGGGAACCAATAAACTGCGGATCATCAAGCTCATCCACCAATGCTGCGGCAAAGTCGCCAACCGAGATCGTGCTCTCTCCCAGATCATCGGTCACCAAACGATTCATGCCAATACGGAAATGACCTGTCCGCGGTCCGGATGTGATTGTTGCCGCCGGGCTCATGTACGTCCAGTGGATATCCGATTCCTCGATTAAGCCATAAGCATCCAAGTGCGCCTTCGCCAGTGTTCTAACTTCCTCCGGGAAGCCAGGTGTATCCATCAGCATCTCACCCGAATCGGTCAGCAGACTGCCGGCTCCGCCAACGACAACCAGACGGCTGGCTTTGCCGCGCCGAACACCCTCAATCAGTGAACGTGTAACTTCCAGCAGCTCCTCTTCTTCTCCGAATTTCGGACCATAGGCACTAATGACAGCTTCCTGACCTGCTGTTAGATCGGCTACCTGATCCGGATTCAACAAATCGCCCTTTTCCACACGAAGACGTTCATGAACCATTTCCACTTTGGAAGGGTCACGCACAATTGCAGTCACTTCATGCCCGCGGTCCATCAGCTCCCACAGTATTGTCTTTCCAATCGTTCCGGTTGCTCCAAAAATCGCAACTTTCATATACAATCCCTCTTTTCAGTAGATATCATCTAGTCAACATACCGTTATATTGTAATACTTAATCCTATTGTTATATACCTTAAACGGCTCACGCCATCTTAAACCCTATATATCCACTTGTAAACCAATCGTTAATAAACCGACATTGATGCACATCAAACCTATCTTCTACATCCACTGCATTTTTTACACAGCAAAAAAGCCGCTAGGGCGGCTTAACCATCGGGATGACTAAATTATATCGGTCCATCCTCCCCTTGCTTCCACCACATGCCTTCCGATTTCGGGCGGGTATAGGTGAAGCCAAATTGGGAGTACAGGCGATCTGCAGGTACATCCGCAAGAAGACTTACCAAGCCTCGAGCTGGCACATGTTCACGCAAGTAATCCATGATCTCGCTCATAATCAACTTGCCATACCCCCTGCCCTGAACATCTGGGTGGACGGCAATATCCACCACCTGAAAGAAACANCCGCCATCTCCAATAACCCTGCCCATGCCTACCAGTGCACCCTCTTTACGTAAACATACGGCAAAAAGACTGTTCGGCAGTCCAATTTCTGCTCCCTCCTTGCTCATCGCACTGAGACCTGCAATTTTTCGCAAGGCAAGATACTCTGCTGCTGTCGGTGGATTGTGCTCAATATTCACCTGATCCATGAATAGTGCCCCTTTCTGCTTGAATTCATCTACTTCCTGTGTAATAGTGAGAGAAAGCTTACGTGAAGCGTGTTTCAAGATACGTCAAGTTCGTGCAAAGGAGGAAAACGTGTGTTTCAACCTTGGATTGAAGATCTACTATCGCGCCCGGGCGCTGAGGCTGTGCTGTTTGGAGTCATGGCTTTGCTTCTGGTGATATACATATGGTCAGCCACTGAAATTCGCCGCAGCCACGAAAGGCGAATGCGAAGGATACGAGATACATTATACATAAGCACAACCCTCTTGGGAAAACTCACCATCCTGGAACATCAAAAATATCCATTTCCAGAAAATGAACAACATGAGCTGTTAATGGCCATGTTAGCCTGCAAATCGGCATCTGGCCTCTCCTCTCCGTTACAGGATCAGATCCGAGACTGCATCAAGGAGCATGATCCTGCCAGACTCTCGCTGATGCAGAGAGCATTGGAACGAGAGTGTACAGCATTATCCGACGAACTCGGCCAAGATACCCGAACGGATCATTGGGGACAAGCCATCTGGACAATCTTTCGGCCTCTAGCCGAACCAGCTGCACTGGCTGCTACACTGTTTCTGTTCGCTGATCTCGTGTTCCGTCAGCGACTGTTGGACGTTTCCGCAGCATCATGGGAGAGCGTCCTGCCGTGGTTACGTGCGGTTTCCTTAATGATTACCATAATGTATGGTTATCTGCTCTGGACCAGCATGCGCCGCGATACATCAGGTACAGTAACCAAAATACTCTCATTACTGATTGTGCTATGCTCATTGCTCCATCTGATTGGGCTTGCTGCTGCTCCCTATGCCCTGGGATTACAGCTCGTCTTCTTCGTTTCAGGATTCGGGTTTACCGGAACCCGCCCACGGAGTGATCGCCCTTACGCAGGTCATACCGAGCTGGAACCAACGAAGGAGACCTCTGCTGAGCTGGAAGTGAATCCAACACGTAAAACGAGTACCCATACTGGCGAATAACTCGGGATCATCCCCTTTTGTATTAGTACCTTTGTTAACCAATCGATGAGCCGGGACTCTCATTAACTGAATCTTTTGTTTCTTAGCATGCAAAAAGGGCTGAACTACGACGTAGTTCAGCCCTTTCCTTTATAAAGATAGTAGTGCTTCGACAAAAGTGAGTTAGCTTATTTTGCTACAACATGTGCAATGATGCGATCCTTTTCGTAAGTAACCTGAACGTCATAACCATCCGCAGTTACTTGGTCGAATTCACCTTTAATTACATTAGCCGTGATTAAAGTAATATCTTTGGAACCTTCAATCTTATAGTTGGACAAGTCCAGATGGAGGCTTCCTCCATCGAGATACAGCTTTTTGCCAACNTTAATCTGACTGTTATCATCGTCCATAACCATTTCCAACGTTCCGTTGTCCATAGTAAAGTTTCTATTCAATTGCAATGCTCCATCCGCATGAACGATGACCTTTCCATTCTCCACATACAGATCACCCTGACCCAAAGCAGTTGCAGATTCAGCCACCAGTGTTCCTGCTTGCAGCAATGTTCCGCCTGTATAACTGTTATTCCCTGTCATGGTAAGCGTTCCTGTTCCCTTTTTCGTCAGCAATCCACTNCCGGAGATGTCATTTCTCCACCAGTCCTCTGCATTAAAGCGACCTTTGGAAGCATCCATATCCACGGTTACGTTGTTCAANAATGCACCGTAGCCATCCGCTGCTGTCACCAAATCCAATCTGCCCCAACCCTTTGATTCGTCCAGTACCGGATAACCGGAATCAATGGATGTCGTATACAATACTTCTCTACGCTGCTCATCGGTCAAATAAGGCTGACGTGTTTTTAATAGAGCTTCTGCACCCTGCGGCACTTCAGGAGCCAAACCTTTGATCCCTGTTTGTGGCAGACCATACGTGAGTTTTTCTCTGTAGAAGGCTTTGTTGGCGTCATGATCTTCCCATTTCTTTTCATCGTATGCACTTTTGAATGTATAGTCCTCTGTTACGGTGTGTGCATAATCATACAAACTCATATTTTCTTCCTGTGCTAATGCTCCAAATACCTCTCCTGCATTATCATATGCCTTCTCCATCAATTCTTGGTTCTCTTCCTTATTGAATGCATATGCAGTCATGGCTGTCGCTTGTATTCTTGCACCTATTACATCAAGCGGTGAGTGCATCCCAGTTACAATTCGATTTTCACCCATTTGGGCAGCTCTCGTTAAAAATTCAGAGAATCGTTCTGGCGTAGCGTAGGCAAAAGGAAGTACAGATAGGTACGAAGCACTCGTATGCCCGCTCGGATAAGCTCCGTCCTTTCCTCGCCCATCCTCAGCTATTCTCCTTACATAACTTAACGCTGGAATAATTTCGACGTTACTTTCGTATTGTTGGAAATGCTTTTCTCCTGTTGTTTTTGTTCCACCTGAAGCCAAGGGTACTTCTTTCACTTCACCTTCACCTAATGTTTCCCACACAGCCAAACCATTNTCATCGACTACCTCTTTCACTTCTCCGTCTGAATTCATTCTCCATGGTCTTGGAGACGAGTAGAAGTATTTCGAAGGGTTGGAGGATGAAGGGATTTTGAATCGAACCAAATCCACCAGAGCTACCATGTCTGCAAGCTCCGTCTTCGCCCAGTCACTTCCGATTCCCTGGCTTTGGTCTTCTGCCGTTTCTTCTGTCAATACAACATCCATGTCATTGATGTCTCTCTCAACGCTTGTCGTTGGCTTGACGATGTCTACATACGTGTTAGCCAGCGGCCCGAAAGCCTCCATCATACTGTAGATCTTATCTCTTTGGTCATCATAATACGCGGCTAAAGCCTCTTCATCGGTACGATTTTGCGTAACATCTTCTACATATTTGATATTGGCAACCCAAGTCGCTTTATCTCGAATCTCTTCGTTCGCGAATGTTTTCTGATCTGCTACAGCTGTTTTTTGATCATTTTTAAAGCCATCATAATATGGGGTTGGTCCATCGCCATACTTGGCAACCTCTCCCTTTACTCCCGGTTTCGCTGCGGCTGTCCCATCTCTCCAATCCGATTGGTTCATGGACCAGACTTGTTCAAAACCATCCAAAATATCAATAAATGGATTCGTTGCCGCGATATTTTTCAACGTGCCGTCTTCCGCATTGCCTCCATGTTCGACCGCAGATAAACGAGCTTCTTCGGCAGGGGCTTCAACATTCAGCACACTAACCGTTCCCTTTGGCTTGGATGGTTTAGCATCTGTATTGGAATCCATTTCCAAGGCATTAAAAAGTGCACTTACAGCTTCTGCACGCGTGATGGATTGAAGTGGTTTGAAGCTTCCATCNGAATATCCGGATATAATTTTTGNTGCTGCAGTTCCGCCTACAGCTCCTTTGCTCCAATCCGCAATGGACGAAGCATCGCTAAATGCATTCGCAGCTCCCTCATTCAGGTCCAAATTCAGAATGCCAGCGATGATTTTTGCCGCTTCCTGACGTGTGATCGGATTTTGAGGCTTCATCGTTTGATCCGTATAACCGTCCATATATCCAGCTGCATTAGCTGTAGAAACGGCCTGGTAATACCATGCATCCTCAGAAACATCGTTAAAGTTAATAGCAGCTTGTCCTGCATATCCAAAAGCACCATTCACCAGACTCATAAATTCTGCTCTAGTAATTTCGTTGTTTGGTTTGAATGAACGATCCAGATAACCTCGAATCAGTCCTTCATCACCCCATGCTTGAATGTTTGCTTCCGCCCAGTGTCCCTTAATATCAGNGAACTGNATCTTCTGATCGGCTGCAAAACTCCGATCTGCAAACGTCGGGCTTACCATCGACAACATTAGAAGTAATGCCAGTGATTTCTTAAGTGGTTTTCTCATGGCCTGCAAATACACGCTCCCATAATCGTAATTTTTCGACTTCATCAGCGAATGTGTAGGATGGTCTCCATTCATTCCGAGTCTGATCTGGGGTTAACTTTAGCACCCAGGGGAGCCTGGCATCTATAGAACAAATTCCGTTTTATATCAAATTCGTACGTTTTGGCATGTGTACTCCCCCCAAAAAAAGAGTGAATAATAGAATCGTCATCTATAGTATAGATGTTTGTAAATTTAGATTAACGGAGCGTAAATTATTTGGGGTGTGTTTGTTAAATTTCGATCAACATGATTTCTAGTCCCGGGGCTATTATATAATGATGAAGTTGTCTAGAAACCAGTGATGAAGGAGGAAAAAGAATGCGCAAGCTCTTCCAGTCTGTAAGATCCAGGATGGTTTTTTCCTATCTTGCTGTCGTCCTTGTCATTGCGCTTCTTTTTGGTTCTATCTTATATCTCTTCTTCTCCCATCAATACAGCAAAGAGATCCGAATCAATAAACAATTGCTGCTGCAAAGTACCGTCAATTATATTGAGAGCTCCGTTATTCAGAAGGTCAATCAGGTCTATCTTTCCCTAGCCTTGGGAAGCCCCGTCAACATTCATTTGGATAACCTACAAGGAAACCACAGCAAAATTCTGGACATTGAGCAGCTGCTCAAAAGTCAGGTGCAAAATTATTCCGACCTGATTCAGGCCATTCATGTGTACGATACAAAGAATCATTTTATGATCTCATCTGTACATGGGCTGATGCTCTATGAGAACACTCCTTCCAGCATGAATCCTACAGCGGACTGGATTGAAACAATGAAAGAGAGTGAAAAAAGCTCCTTATGGATGCAGACTCGCATGGTTCCTCAGGATGCTTATATCGAATCGCCTGAACAGAGCGACATGAGTCCTTTAATCTCCTATGTCCACGGTTACCCGTTTCAATCCTCTGGACAAGACAGTAAGGTCATGATTGCGATTGATATTAAAGAATCGACGATCAGTCAGATCATTCAAAATATGATCCCTGCCGACTATGAAAATACATACATCGTAGATCAGGATGGAATCATCATTTCTGCGGCTGATAAATCGATGTTAGGCAGCTCCACGAACGAGAATCTGCTTCATTCGTTGCTCTCCATTCCTTCTTCAGAGGAGAGCTTCACGCAAATATTTAATCATGATTCTTATGTTGTTTCCCAGGATCAATTTAAAGAGAACGGATGGAGGATATACACGACCACTCCGAATAAAAGTTTCTATTATAAGCTGGATAGCTTAAAGGAGGTCTCTGCTCTTCTGGGTTTGCTCGCTGTAGCGGTTGGGATCGCTATGTCGTTAGTCTTCACCGTAGTCAATTACAGTCCTCTTAAGCGGATCCTGAATAATATCAAGGGGAGGATGGATAGCCCCAGCAGCCTAAAGCAGAATGAATATCGCTTCATCGATTCGGCTATCAGCAGTCTTTCCATTAAAGTCGACAGTCTTGAAGAAACGCTGCAGGCCAATCACAAGATGATTAAGCACAGTATCATGCTGAATATGTTAAATAACCGATTTACACCCGAGGAACTTACGGAACAACTGCAATCTGTTCAGGTTTCGATGGCCTATTCCCGCTATCGCTGTATCGTCATTGACCCCGTCAGCGAGAAGTGGAAAGAACTGCAGCCACGACAGCTGCAGCATACGTTGTACACGATGATTCAGCAGCTGGAGACAGCAGAAATTGCTGAAACAAAGCTGCTTGCGGAGGAATTGCAGGATCACAAAATAGCAGTGATCATCTGTACGAATCAACTCGAAGAATCTCTTTCTGATCACATTGTAAACGTTATTCATTCCGAGGCGAGAAGCCGATTCGGTCTGGATTTTGCATTGTCGTTAGGCGGCTGGGTAGAGCATTTCGCGGAGATTCACACAAGCTATCATGAGGCGAAAGCCTTGATTCAATACAGCTATTTCTTTCCCGCTCTGTCTGCGATTCAAGATCTTGATCTTTTGGACAGGGAAAACAGCAGTTTGGAAATTCCGGATGCGTACCTCGTGAATTTTGAGAAGAAATTGCAATCCCGTGATGTGGACGGTACGGTCCAGGCCATTCAGGATGTGATATCGACAATCAAGGAAGGCATGTATTCAGCCGAATACAGTCGCATTATTTTATTAAAAATGGTTTCCATTTACGCTGACTGCATCAGTCAGGTGCGCTGGCAGCCCGCCGAGGCGAGCTCGATGAATTTGTACAANCAATATTCCTCGTTCTACAATATCAACCGGTATTCGGAATGGATGATTCATCTGGTAACCGAATTTGTTATGCATATGGAGAAACGAAGCGAGGTAAGGAGCCCGGATACCATTTCGGCTGTCAAAGCCTATGTTCGCGAGCACATTTCNGGCGATCTCACGCTGGATCATGTCGCTGAACAAGTGTTTATCAGCCCCAAGTATCTCAGTAAGATTTTCAAGGAAGAAACCGGAATGGCCTATTCGGAATATGTCACGAATCAGAGAATGGAACGCGCACGCGAACTCATCGCACAACAGGAATTTACCATTGAGCAGGTCGCGAGCACGGTCGGTTACCGTACCTCTGCTTACTTCATTAAGAAGTTCAAAGAGATTCATGGCTGCACACCGAAAAACTTCATGCGCAGCCTGATGAACTGAGTTGCCGANAGGTCATCCCTACCNATTGGATATTGTTCCAGATATCAAATAAAAAGAAGGAGCTACGATGAACCTCAACCTTTCAAGAGCTCTGTGTCTATTTATAACAACAGTTATCCTTGCCATATGCATGAGCGGCTGTACCGTTTTAGGGGGACCCGGCGTACAGGTGAAGCAGCAGAAACACGCTGAAAAACCCGAGAAGGATACCGAGCCGCCGTATACGATTTCCTGGACCATGCACCAAAATACCGCTGTTCCTGAGGATGCCGAAATGATTACCTATATTGAGGATCTTTTTGATGTGAATCTGGAGGTGTGGAACCTTGAGAACAAGCGCTATGAGGACCTGCTGGATTTGGAGCTCGCTCAAGGGAACCTACCGGATCTTCTTCGGATCAGGCAGCCACATGATCTGCTTAAATATCAAATGCAAGAGGTTTTAGCAGAGATTCCAGAGGATGTACTAGAAGAATATGCGCCTAATATTGTAAAGCGAATCCGTGATTATGATTCACGTTACTTGGAGTACGGAAAAATAAACGGTGCCTTATATGGCATTCCGGTTATCAATCAGACTAACATCTACCGGACCCCTGTCGTATATCGAAAAGACTGGCTGGACCAACTTGGACTGGATATTCCGGAAACACTGGAGGAATTTGAAACGGTTATGTATGCTTTCGCCAAAGGTGATCCTGACGGGAATGGGAAACAGGATACGTACGGGTTATCCAAAGAGGGCTTGAATGTCGTTTTTGGCGCTTTTGGGCAGTCCGTTTTTACCGAACAGCTGTATTTTAACCAAAAAAATAATCGACTCGTGATCGGGGCTTTGGAACCTGAGATGAAGAAAGCCTTGGCTTATCTGCAAAAGTGGTATAAGGATGGAATTATTGATCCTGAGTTTATAACCGGGGAAAATAAAGGTGGATATAAGCATTTGTCCCATGCGTTTATTAACAGCAGAATTGGGATGACCTCGATGGGCAACTATTATCATTGGACTCAAGAAGGAGACTATAGCGTCCTCAATGAAAAGGGCGANGAAATCCCCGTAGGAGCCATGTTCAATGTCCATGAACTCCTACAGAAGAACGCCACTGCAGGCATTGAATTCGGTCCTCCTNTTACAGGACCTGATGGACTCAGTGGCTCAAAAGGCTACAATCTGCTGATGAGTTTTATTACGATCGGGGCTGATGCTGTGAACGAGCCTGGTAAACTGGAGAAAATTCTCGAAATACTTGATTATGTCAGTGCAAACTCCGATCCGGTGGAGCAGATCAAAATGGAATATGGCCTTCCAGGCAAACACTGGGATTGGAGCGCTGCATCTGAGGGGGAGTTTCACATTCTTCCCCCATATAACCGTATGGAGAATTACAACAATATGATCGGCTCCAGTATTGGCATGACTGTTCCCGGTGCTCCCTCCGGCAAACGGGAGCAGTGGGCTNCATCTGAGGGATTGACGGAGAACGGTATTTATAATCAACTGGAAGTAGCAAC
>Ga0058696_1000991_pt1 | contig 11362 bp, 6 predicted proteins | sample AgamicMgSfrz_FD_55077 | JGI IMG/M metagenome (GOLD analysis project Ga0058696, IMG submission 55077) | Agave microbial communities from Guanajuato, Mexico - Mg.Sf.rz | ecosystem: Host-associated > Plants > Phyllosphere > Phylloplane/Leaf | place: Guanajuato, Mexico | collected 2012-05-30 | reverse complement strand
TGATTGAATCTGCCTATTGGATACTTAGAGAAATAAAGGGTTAACTGATATACATTAGAAAATGTAAAGAAGTGGATCACCCATCTGCAGGGGGGTCCACTTCTTTTTGTGACGATTAGTCGAAAGATAAAGATACCGTAGTAATACATTTCAATAGTACTGTGGAACATTCCCTTTTTACCTTATTTTACTAGAGTCGGCTCGGCCGGCATAATTCCAGGTGTCGACTCCCTGATAATGGGTGTAGTCACAATATGCGAGACCTGATAAGGTTGTTCGGGGTTGTCGATTCGGGATAACAGCATTTCGGCAGCCTTAACCCCCATCTCATTGCTGTAAATATGAACCGTCGTTAACGGAGGCTCAATAATTCTTGATTCAGGCGCGTTATCGAATCCACATACCACAATATCCTGCGGCACCGTCACCTCTCTTGATTTAAAAGCCCTGATTAGCTCGACCGCAATAAAGTCATTGGCACATACATATGCGGTAGGATACGACTCCAGCGCGGCTACCCGCTCTCTCATCCAACCAGGTTTGGAGAAGAACAGCTTATCATTGTCTGTAATGCAGTGGGATAGATCGACCTGTAACCCCGATTCCAACATTGCGCGATGATATCCAATCCATCGTTCATTGAAGCTTTTACAGTGATTGTAATCCCCAGCGAATCCGATACTTTTGTAGCCGCTATCAATTAACTTTTTGGTTAACTGGTAGGTACTATGTTCATTCTCCATAAGCAGCAGATCGGCATGAAAATCCGGATAACAGATGTTGGATGCACAATCGATAAAGATCGTGGGGATCCCAAGCTCTGTGATGAGGCGGGTATATTCCAGGTCGAATAACTCGATGCAGATAATTCCGTCCACTTTTGCAATATCAAAATTGTTTGGAAGCGCAAGGGCGTCCTGGTCAACTTCCCGAACGATATGGATCGAGAGATTATAGCCCTCGGCACTGATACGTTTCTCCAAACCGCTAATTAACAGCGATCCAAAATGAGACGTATTCGGCAGGTTCTCTGTTAACAAGGCGATATTGCCCGGCGTTTTGTTAAGGACATGCTCACTTTCCATATAAGCAAATTGTTTATATTTTAACTCAATGGCTTTTTTAATTACCCGATTCCGTGTCTCTTCTGGAATGTTTCCGCTATCATTTAGGGCTTTGGAAGCTGTATTTCTGGAGATGCCCAATGCATCCGCGATATCCTGTATCGTAACTTTCTCTTTTGCCATGTCGTGCCTCACCTCTATTGGTCAATTAATCATCCCAAATGATTTCTAATTCAAATGTATAATATATCGGAGTAAATAGCAATTGTGATTTTACAAATGAACAATTATAGATTTATTTTGTCAATTCAAATAATTTCATTATCTATGATTTTGTAATTTAAGTTTACATGATACAAATCGGCAGCAGTCTCCATTGTTACAACGAATTTTTTCTTTATATAATAGGCTATTTTTTGCTGTATATTCCCTCTTTCGTACAATTAGTACAGGAATAAACACAAATTTTTTTAGCAAATGCACAATTATTTTTTCACATTTTGTATTGACTAAACGATATCACCCCTGATAAATTGTAAAATATCAAATAAGCAATTGTAAATATTGAAAGCCCTTACTATGAGCAATTGTAAACTTCATTGATGAACGGAGGTCGTGTGTTGGATAACACAGTAAACACCAATAAGAGGATGGGAAAGGGCCTCAAAGAGAGGAGCTCCATTCTTCATCCACTGCAGCAAATCAAAAAGAATTACTTTTTGTATGTACTGCTTGCGCCAGCTCTGATCCTGACTCTGATCTTCAAATACATCCCGATGTATGGAGCCATAATTGCATTCAAGGATTTCAGTCCAATCAAAGGGATTATGGGGAGTGAATGGGTAGGGCTGAAGCATTTCGAGAAATTTTTGGCTTCACCCAATTTCGATGTCATTTTCATGAATACGCTTAAACTTAGCTTTTTTGGGCTGATATTCAGCTTCCCGGTGCCCATTCTGCTGGCACTCATGCTGAATCAGGTGCGCCAAGCCGGAGTGAAGAAGAATATTCAATTGTTTCTGTATGCGCCCAATTTCATATCCGTTGTCGTCGTTGTCGGTATGTTATTCATTTTCTTATCGCCGACGGGTCCAATTAACCAATTGACCACATGGATTACGGGTCAGCCGATCATGTTTATGTCCGAACCCGAATATTTCCGCTGGATCTACATTTTATCTGATATTTGGACTGGAGCAGGCTGGGCTTCGATCATATATGTTGCGGCTCTGGCTAATGTCGATCCAGAGCTTCACAATGCAGCCAATCTGGATGGAGCCAATCTTCTTCAGCGTATACGCCACATCGATCTTCCCACCATTCGTCCGATTATGGCGATTGTGTTTATCCTTGCTGCTGGCGGAATTATGTCCATCGGATTCGAAAAGGCATATCTGATGCAAACATCTATGAACCTGCCATCATCCGAAATTATTGCAACCTATGTTTACAAGGTCGGATTGCAGTCCGGTGATTACGCCTATTCTGCGGCAGTAGGTTTGTTTAACTCCATCATTAATGTAATCCTGCTCGTTACCGTGAATCTGATCGTGAAGAAATTAAACGAAGGCGAAGGCCTTTACTAGAAAGGAGTGTTACCCATGACGATCAAACCGACAGGGCTGGATCGTGTGATCCTCGCGCTAAATGCCATTTTTCTCACTTGTGCAGTATTGGTTGTGGTTGTTCCTCTAATTTACATTGTCATCGCTTCATTTATGGATCCAACGGTACTGCTTAACCAGGGACTGTCCTTCAATGTATCGGACTGGAGTCTGGATGGTTATCAGATGATTCTGTCCAATCCGGCCATGATTCGAGGCTTCTCGAATGCGGTGTTATACTCTGTTTCGTTTGCCTTCGTGACCGTGGCAGTTTCGATCTGTGCGGGATATGCATTATCGGAGGAAAGGCTGGCGGGAAGAGGATTTTTCATGATTGTGTTTATCATTACGATGTTCTTCGGTGGTGGCTTGATTCCCACCTATCTGCTTGTGCGCAATCTCGGCATGCTGGATACCATATGGGCCATCATTATTCCGGGAGCGGTTAACGTTTGGAACATCATTCTCTCCAGAACGTTTTTCAAAGGCGTGCCCAGGGAACTCAAAGAAGCTGCGAACGTGGATGGTGCTTCCGATATGAAGATTTTCTTTCAGATCGTCATTCCGTTGTCCAAACCCATCATTTTTGTCCTCGCGCTGTACGCATTCGTGGGACAGTGGAATTCTTATTTTGATGCCATGATTTATTTGGATAACCCCAACCTTCATCCGCTACAGCTCGTTCTGCGTTCCATTCTGATCCAGAACCAGGCTGCACCGGGCATGATCAGTGATCAGCTTGCCATGGCGGAGCTCAAACGTCTTTCCGAGATGATTAAGTATTCCGCCATTGTCATTTCAAGTCTGCCATTGATTATCATGTATCCGTTTTTTCAGAAGTATTTCGAGAAAGGTGTCATGGTAGGTTCACTTAAATAGTGAACAGCCTGAGATATCGCAAGTCAGATCCAACAATATAAAGTGGAGGTCACGTCATGAAAAAAGTGAAAAAGTCCAAAAGAGCTACCGCCGTATCCCTTTCCATGTTGTCTGTTGCACTTTTGCTCTCGGCCTGCGGTGGGGGAGGGGGCGGTGCAGCAAGTGAAGCCCAGTCCCCCGATGGGAAAGTGACATTAAATTTTATAACGCAGAGCTCCCCGCTGGCTCCGGCCGATCCGAACGAGAAACTGATTCACAAGAGACTCGAGGAAAAGACCAATGTGCATATCAACTGGAAGAACTACACGAGTGATGTATTTGCCGAGAAAAGAAATCTGGCGGTGGCCAGCGGGGAGCTGCCCGATGCCATTTTTGACGCAGGTTACGGAGATTATGATCTCCTGAAACTGGCCAAGGACGGAGCCATCATTCCACTCGAAGACTTGATCGAACAATACATGCCCAATTTGCAAAAGGTGCTGGAGGAAGCGCCAGAATACAAGAGCATGATCACGGCTCCGGATGGTCATATTTACTCTTTCCCATGGATTGAGGAGCTGGGTAGTGGTAAGCAGCGGATACAGGCGGTGGATAATCTGCCCTGGATCAATGTGGAATGGCTGAACAACCTTGGGCTGAAGATGCCGACGACCACCGAGGAATTGAAAGAAGTGCTGGTCGCGTTCAAAACGCAAGATCCAAATGGAAATGGAAAAGCCGACGAAATCCCGTTGTCGTTCATCAACAAGCCGGGCGGCGAAGATCTGACTTTCCTTTTTGCCGCATTTGGACTTGGGGAGAACTGGGACCATACCGTGGTAACGAACGATGGAAAGGTCGTCTTTACGGCAGCGGATGAAGGTTACAAGGAAGCGGTGAAATATATTCACGAACTTGTCCAGGAAGGTCTCGTGGATGTGGAAGCCTATCAACAGGATTGGAATACGTATCTGGCCAAGGGAAAGGACAATAAGTACGGCATGTATTTCACCTGGGATAAGGCCAACATTACGGGAATGAATGATACGTATGATGTGTTGCCTCCGCTTGCTGGTCCTGATGGAGAGCGTAATGTCACAAGAACCAACGGGATCGGACTCGACAGAGGACGAATGGTCATCACAAGCAGCAATAAAAATCTGGAATCCACAGCGAAGTGGGTGGACCAGCTGTACGATCCGCTTCAATCCATCCAAAACAACTGGGGAACCTACGGGGATGAAACACAGCAAAATATTTTTGAGTTCGATGAAGCCAAAGGTATGCTGAAGCATCTGCCGCTGGAAGGGGCTGCACCTGTCGAACTTAGACAAAAAACGAGCATTGCCGGACCGCTGGCGATTCTCGACAGTTACTACGACAAATACACGACCAAACCGGAAGATGCTGCATGGCGCATGGAGCTGCTTGACCGGGTTATGGTTCCGCATATGAAGGCGGATAACGTATATCCAAGCGTGTTTTTCTCCATCGATGAGCTTGACCGCCTATCTACCATCGAGACCGACCTGTTTGCCTATGTACTGCGCATGCGCACGGAATGGTATCAAAACGGGAAAATCGAGCAGGAGTGGGATGCCTATTTGAAAGAATTGGATCGTCTTGGATTGCAGGAATGGCTTCAAATTAAACAAGCGGGATATGACCGCAATACCCAATAAAAACAAACCGGACGCGGAGACTTTGCCATATCTAGCACGCACAATCAAGCTTAGATATTGGAGTCTCAGCCAAACCCGTTTGATTCAAAGGAGAGAACCACATGTCTACCATTTTAACAACTGATTACCGAGGTGCTTATCATTTCTCGCCGAAGGAGAAGTGGATGAATGATCCCAATGGGATGGTGTTTTTTAAAGGTGAGTATCACCTGTTCTATCAGCATCATCCATTTGGTACCACATGGGGACCGATGCATTGGGGGCACGCCGTGACCAAGGATCTGTTCACCTGGGAAGAGCTTCCTGTGGCTATGGCGCCGGATGAACATGGCATGATCTTTTCGGGCAGTGCTGTGGTGGATTGGAATAATACTTCCGGTTTCTTTGATGAGGAGCCAGGGCTGGTGGCCATTTTCACTCATCACCTGGAAGTGCCGAACGGTCAACCGATTCAGCGGCAGAGCATTGCGTATAGCAAGGACAATGGACGTACATGGAGCAAATATGAGGGGAATCCGGTATTGGAGCATGAGTCTTTCGTCGATTTCCGTGATCCCAAGGTGTTCTGGCATGAGCAGACCAAGGAATGGGTGATGATCATTGCCTGTGGTCAGACGATATGCCTGTATCGTTCTCCCAATCTGAAGGAATGGACTCTCGGCAGTGAATTCGGCGAGGGTATTGGTTCACATGACGGCGTATGGGAGTGTCCAGACCTGTTTCCGCTGGCGGTAGATGGGGACAATGGGCATGAAAAATGGGTCATGCTTGTCAGCATTGGTGCTGATCCGGCCTTCAAGGAAGGGTCCAGAACGCAGTACTTTATCGGAGATTTTGATGGGTCGACGTTTGTTCCGGATGAAGCTTCCCGCACTGTTCGCTGGTTTGACCACGGCCGGGACAACTACGCAGGAGTCAGTTGGTCCGACATTCCGGCAGAAGACGGCAGACGCCTGTTTATGGGCTGGATGAGTAACTGGATGTATGCCAACCAAACACCAACAGAAGGTTATCGCGGCGCGATGACTATTGCCCGGGAGCTTACTTTGGAAACGATGAACGGAAAAATCACATTGGTACAGCGTCCTGCACGTGAGCTGGAGCAAGCCCGAAAACCAATATTGACCTTGCAGAACGTTTCTGTCGAAGAGGCAAGGAATCATCTTAACACGCTGCAACTGGTGAGCTATGAAGTAGATGCGACATGGGCTTTGGATCAATCCGTTCAATTTACTTTGAGAAGCAGCGCGAGTCATCAAACGGTCGTTGGTATAGACGCGAATCAGCGAGAGGTGTACGTCGATCGCAGTCGATCAGGCATCGTTGATTTCCATGAGCATTTCCTGGGACGTCATACAGCAAGTACACAGGCAGTGAATGGGGTTCAACACTTGCGTATCTATGTAGATTCTTCTTCGGTTGAGGTATTCGCCAATGATGGTCAGGCGGTTATTACCGATCTGATCTATCCGGATGCAGAGGCGAAGCGAATCTCGGTGGATGCAGATCAAGACGACCTGGTCTTCTCATCTCTTCATATCTACGAATTGTCTCCTGTAAAGGTGAAGGTCAATGAAGATTGAAGGAGAGGGGGCGGGTAGATGCGTATAGGTGCCATCGAAGCAGGCGGAACAAAATTTGTATGTGGAATAGGCAATGAACAAGGACAGATGGAAGACTGGTGCAGTTTTCCGACGGATCATCCCGAGACCACACTTGCCAAGGTTAGTGACTATTTCAGGGATAAGGGAGTGGCTGCTATCGGCATTGGCTCTTTTGGTCCGATCGATCTGCAACCGGATAGCCCCACTTACGGTTACATTACCACAACCCCTAAGCCGGGGTGGCACAACTGCAATGTAGTTGGAAGCTTGAAGCGTGCATTCCCGGTTCCCTTCGGATGGGATACGGATGTAAATGCGGCAGCACTGGGCGAAGTCACCTGGGGAGCTGCGCAGGGATTGGACAACTGCGTGTATTACACGATTGGCACAGGTGTGGGCATTGGGCTGATCGCCGGAGGGAAAAGGGTGCACGGATTGCTGCATCCAGAGGGCGGGCACATCCGGACAAGACGGCATCCGAAGGATCAATTTGCCGGATTATGCAAGTATCATGGGGACTGCCTGGAGGGGCTTGCCGCAGGTCCCGCGATCGAAGCCCGCTGGCAGAGTCCCGGCAGCGAGCTGCCGAAAGACCACCAGGCGTGGGAGATGGAATCCTTTTACATTGCCGAATCCATTACAACGTCCATCCTGCTGCATTCGCCGCAGAAGGTCATCTTGGGCGGTGGAGTCATGCAGCAAACGCATCTGTTTCCCATGATTCAGGAACGGGTTGTGCAAAACCTCAAAGGTTATGTGAATGCGCCTGAGTTGCTGCACCATATCGACCAATTTATTGTTGCACCCGGATTGGGACAACACGCAGGTTTATACGGTGCGCTTGCCTTGGGCATCGAAGCATTTCAACAAGTAACGACTGAATCATCGTTATCATCATAATCCACATGTTCTGGAAAGGACGGATGCAGATTCGCTTAGTTGCTTAAGGGAGTGCACCGTCCTTTTTATTTTTATTGTCTTAATCATTCGGAGAAATGAGGGATGTTCATGAAAATCTTCTTCCGATCCATGGGCTGCGTTCTATTATCCTGCATCCTTGGTGCTGCTTCCGTTCAAGCATATTCAACATCATCCATTGCGGACAAGATTGCTTTGCAGCAGAATGAGGCATCAATCAAACGACTAGAACCTCAACAGACGGAGGCGGTTGCGATGAAAATCGACGTGTCCAGGGCAGCAACGAATTTGTCCGGCTGGACATTGCACGGTAAAGGTACTCTTGACGATACGAATGAAGGACTTCATTTGGCTTCCGAAGAGAGGGAGAACGTGATAGCCTTATCGGCCACGCGCGCCGATGATTTTATGTATGAAGCTGACTTGTTAATCCAGAATATGAAGGCGGATGCCAGCCTTATTTTCCGTTCCGATGATACGGGCTGGTCTTCCTATATGCTGCAAGTGGTTCCGCAGGCTGGACTGATCAGACTAAAAGATGCCAGTGGAAAATCGGGATCGTTGTTTGAAGAGCATTCTGTAAGCATCGAGTCTGGCGGGATTTATCATTTGAAAGTCAAAGCGGTCGGTGAGAGATTACAGGTTTATTGGGAGGGAGGGTACGATCCGGTGATTGATGTAAAAGACAGCGCCTATAGATCCGGGAAACTGGGGATTCATGTATGGGACGGATCAGCCTTGTTCCAAAATGTGAAGATCAGCACCATGAGTGGAAATTTGGGTGAACCCATTTACAGTGAAGGCAATTGGCAGCCGGATCTAAAAGGATATCGGGGCAAAGGGATTACGCAAGGGGAAACACGGATGATTTACGGGAAAACGGCAGGGGATTTCGTATATGAGGGCAATCTATCTTTGGCCAATACGAGCTCGGCAGCACTACTATTCAGGTCAAATACAGACGGGACAAAGGGATACAAAGCGGCCCTTACTAGAGTAGGGGAAGAGGTTCGGGTACAGCTGCAAAAAGCGGACGGAACTATTCTTGCGAATTCGGATCGCACATACCCGAGTCAGCAGGAAGCAAGGCATCATATCGAAGTCGTCGCCTCCGGTAATTTGATTCAGGTGTATGTAGATGGCTATGCAGTACCGGCTGTTGAGGTCACGGATTCCAGTTATGCTGATGGATATGCCGGACTCGCGGTTGAACAGGGCATGGCTTATTTTCAGGATACTTATATCACGGAAAATTCGATGTATTATACGGAAAAATACCGTCCCCAATATCATTACTCTCCGATTCGAGGGTCGGCAAGTGATCCGAATGGATTGGTTTATTATGAGGGGGAGTATCATTTATTTCACCAGGATGGAGGGACATGGGCACATGCGGTCAGTACGGATCTTGTAAAATGGAAGCGTTTACCCATTGCTCTGCCATGGAATGATCTGGGTCATATATGGTCGGGATCAGCGATCGCCGATCTGGACAATACATCCGGACTGTTCTCGGATTCCGGTGGCAAAGGTCTGATTGCATACTATACGTCTTACCATCCGGATAAGCCAGGTGGCAATCAGCGCATCGGCCTCGCATACAGCACGGATCAAGGCCGGAATTGGCAATACGCTGAAGACCATCCGATTGTCATCGAGAACCCGGGCAAAAATGGCGAAGATCCGGGGAGTTGGGATTTTCGTGATCCAAAGGTCGTTCGAGATGAAGATCACAACCGCTGGATCATGGTCGTTTCAGGCGGGGATCATATCCGTTTTTTTACCTCAACGGATCTGCTCGATTGGACATTAACAGATAACTTCGGATATGGGGAATACGTTCGCGGAGGGGTGTGGGAGTGTCCCGATCTGATTCAGCTGCCTGTAGAGGGGTCGGATGAACATAAGTGGGTGCTTATGATCAGTACAGGAGCCAATTCGAAGACCCAAGGATCGGATGCAGAATATTTTGTAGGCAAGCTGACGGCTGAGGGGAAATTCCTAAACGATCACCCGGCCGGGGAAGTGCTTAAGACAGATTTTGGTAAGGAATTTTATGCGTCGATGTCATTTGCAAATATGCCGGATCAGCGGAAAGTGATGCTTGCATGGATGACAAACTGGGATTATCCATTTGATTTCCCGACGGCCCCTTGGAAAGGTCAATTGACTATTCCAAGAGAAGTTTCTCTCCGAACAACGGACGATGGCGTACGACTGGTACAGGCGCCCATCACCGAACTTGAGACACTGCGGCAAAACCTGTACAGTGCGCGTCAGCGAATGGTTGGGGCGCAATCGCAGAATCTGCTCCAAGGTCTGACTGCAGGGGCGTACGAGATCGAAGCTGAAGTGGAAATTCCGGCAGGCAGTCCCGTAACGGAGTTTGGTTTTCACCTGCGTCAAAGGGAAGGGCAAAAAACGACCGTGGGCTACAAGACGGAAAAGCAGACCATGTTCGTGGATCGCACCACTTCGGGAGACCTGGGTTTCTCGGGCTTATTTACCAAAGTTCATGAGGCGTCGTTGCAACCTGAAAATAAGAGGATAAAGCTGCGTATATTTGTCGATGAATCTTCCGTTGAAGTGTTTGGCAATGATGGCAGGCTTGTTTTCTCGGATGTCATTTTTCCGGATCCGGCTGGGAGGGCGATGGCGTTCTACAGCCTTGGCGGGGATGTGAAAGTGGTCTCAATGAATGTGTTTGCCTTGGACAATATCTGGAGAGAAGGCATGTCCCCCACTCTGGTTATTGCAGATACGCAGAGAAGAGTAGCGAATGTGGGTCATACCGAAACCCTCTACGCTTCGGCTGAGGGCGGACCAGGAAAAGGGGCCCAACCGCTGAAATGGACCGTGAGTAATCCTCAAGTAGTGAACATCGTTGATTCCGGCAAGGCGCATGCTACAATTCGTACTGTAGGCAAGGGAGAAGCTTGGGTGACGGCTTCCATGGCTGACGGCAAAGCTTCTGCCAAAATACCCATTACGGTAACGGATGGCGTATTTCATACGAATTTATCTGGTTGGCAGAAGGATCGGCCATCTGCCCAGTGGTTTGTTTCGGACCATGGCATACAGGGAAGTGACCGCAGTGATTCACAGTATATTGCACAAGAGACTGCCGGAGATTTTCGATTAGAGGCTGATATGCGGCTGGATTCAGAAGGAGGAGCCGGCTCCATTCTGTTCCGGGCAAGCGAGGATGGACGAAGCGGTTATTATCTCAACATTGATCCCAACCTGAAGGCGATTCGCCTGTTTTATAAAGTGGGTGGAAAATTCGAGAATCGGCAGGTCCTGGCCCGCATTCCAAAATTCATTCGGGGTGATCAAACCTACCATATCCGGATTCAGGCGAAGGGGACTCGTATTCAGGTTGATCTGGACGGCGAACAAATCATGGATGTTCAGGATGGTACGTTTGCCGAGGGACACTTCGGTGTGCACACATTTGGAGGAAGGGCGTCTTTCCAGAATGTGAATGCATTTGATATGAAAAAAGCATCCTTGGACACCGTGATGATTCACAATGCAGGACATCCTGTTGCCATACAAGCCGTTCAATCTCAGGAAGGCGAGGTAGTGAACGTGGTTAATCAGACCGATCGCGAAGATACGCGTGCTGTATG
>Ga0058696_1000990_pt1 | contig 11367 bp, 8 predicted proteins | sample AgamicMgSfrz_FD_55077 | JGI IMG/M metagenome (GOLD analysis project Ga0058696, IMG submission 55077) | Agave microbial communities from Guanajuato, Mexico - Mg.Sf.rz | ecosystem: Host-associated > Plants > Phyllosphere > Phylloplane/Leaf | place: Guanajuato, Mexico | collected 2012-05-30 | reverse complement strand
TCTTCAACCATTTTTTCATATGAATGCTTCCCCCTTATGTTTTAACAATCATCTATCTTTCTGGGTCGATATGTCCGTTTGGCGCTATAATGTTGCTTCAGCAGTTTCTGTCACCTTCATATCCGCTCTGCGCTTCACAGCAAGCAAGCTGACAAACTCGAATGCAATATTCGCTGCATTCAGTGCTGTGACTTGGCTCTGGTCGCGATCTGGTAGCACTTCCACCAAGTCGAATCCGATAAAACTCATGCCTGCCAGACCCCGAAGCATTTTCTGTGCTTCGTAGGTCGTGAAGCCGCCAACCTCCGGTGTCCCTGTTCCAGGTGCATAGACCGGGTCCAGAAAATCAATGTCAAAGGTTAAAAAAACCGGACGATCTCCCACGCGTTCCTTTATCTTCTGACACAACTCTGGGATGGTGATCTCCCTTACATCATCAGTTGTCATTACTTCAAATCCCATTGCTCTTGCATCATCCAGCCCCCCGGCACGATAGGTTGTTCCTCTCATGCCCATTTGAATCGAATGATGCGGGTCGATCAGTCCTTCATCAACGGCGTAACTGAATACCGCTCCATGGGACCACATTCGTTCAGGATCTTTAGCACGTCCTGTATCCGAATGGGAATCAAAATGAACTAGGCATACCGGACCATATTGGCGGGCAGCTGCTCTCAAATGCGGAAGAGATATGGAGTGATCTCCACCCAGTAGAATGGGAACGACTCCTGCCTCAAATACAGGCGCTAATTGCTCTTCGATTGCTTGATAGGATTGTTCAATGTATCCTGGATGTACCAGAAGGTCACCAAAATCGACACCGGATAAAAACTCGGAAATATCAATCTGGTGAACAGGAGATATCGGCCGAATCCGCTGTGACATCGTGCGAATGGATGCTGGACCGAAACGGGCACCAATGCCATAGCTTACACCTGTATCAAATGGAACCCCTATGACCGCAAAATCAACTTCTTCCAGAGTTTGTACATATGGCAAATGCATGAAAGTATGGATGCCGGAATATAGAGGCTTTCCCATGTCGATCTGTGGACGGTATTTCATGTTTGATCTCTCCCTTTGTTTATCATTTCAACTCCAAAAAAACACAAAAAGAGGCCGCTTATGAGTAAGCGGCCTCTTTGCCATAGTCAGCGATCCTCCAGATGAAGGATGACTGCTTGTATGCAGTTGTGTAATGCCAATTATAGAAACAGCCTTTATCAATGTCAATATATTTGACATAAATTCTCGAATAAAAGATTTTACGGCTACACTGCGTTATGTTATATCACTTGTTCTGTTGACTTTTGTCGGGATGTATTATATAAATTAACATTAATCAGGTCATCTACATCCAGTTCATACACCAAGGTATTGTCTCAATTCCGACTTCGAGGTGATGGGTAAATTATGAAGCCAAGACTATTGCATGTTCATGATATCCCGACTACAAAATGTCGAGTTGATGTCAAATTCAACGAATTAGGTTATCGGGTTGAGTCAATTGAGGCTGAATGTATGAGTCAACTGACGAAGAGCAGGTTTGAAATGATTATTTTGGATGTTCCCGCATGTCGACTGAAGCAATGGCTGAATTCTGCCAGTCACCTGTTCTCATTCCCCATTCTGTGGTGGTGTGACGAGCGCAAACCTGCCACCACCGCTCCACATGAGAAGCTCGACGGGGTACTATGTTCTGGCATGAATGACAATGAACTTCAATGGTCTTTGTTAATTGGTCTTAAAAATTACCAGACCCGTGTTCATTTGGAACGGGAATACCGATTCTTATCCACCAAACTGGAAGAAATAAAAAGAGTGGAGTGTGCCAAGATATCACTTAGCAAGCAAAAAAACATAAGTGAAACCAAAGCCTATGAATGGATGCGCACACAGGCCATGAACGAACGAAAAAAGCTGGTTGACATTGCAGAAGCCGTGTTGACCGAAATTAAATAATCATTATATCACCAAGAACCCTTGCCTGTTGAACAGGCAAGGGTTCATTTTCATGTGCAACTTTAAACTGTGATACTGCTAGCCAACGCTTCCTTGGTACTCCGGCGATACAGGGCCAGCAGTGTAATAAATTCGGATACGATCGAAGCCGCATTAAGGGCGGTAACACGTGTGGGATCACGATCCGGCAACACCTCTACCAGATCACAACCGATCAAACGAATTCCCGCAAGCCCTCGAACCATCTGAATCGCTTCATACGTCGTGAATCCGCCTACTTCCGGCGTGCCTGTACCAGGAGCAAACACAGGGTCCAGAAAGTCAATATCGAAGGTCAGGAATACGGGCGTATTGCCCACACGGTCTTTGACACGCTGACACAACTTCTCGGGACCCAGCTTTTTGACATCGTCTGTTGTGAGCAGATCGAAGCCAAGTCCCCTTGTTTCGTCATAATGTGTCAAACTGGAATGACCTCTCATTCCCATCTGAATCGAGGTATTAGAATTAATCCAACCTTCCTTCACCCCATGATAAAACATATTGCCGTGTGAATACTTGCGAATCTCATCCATGGGCTCCCAGGCATCAGAATGTGAATCAAAATGCACCAGACTGATTGGACCGTATTGCTCTGCTGCTGCTTTTACATGAGGATAGGATATGGAGTGATCTCCACCCAAAATAATCGGTACAATCCCACTTGAATAGATGGGTGCTAACTGTTGCTGTACCGTCTCATACGTCTGTTCAATGTATCCTGGATAAATGGAAAAATCACCATAATCAATACCTGATAAGTATTCACTGCTGTCAATGCCTTGAGCAGGATTGGTTGTTCTGATCCGCTGCGACATTTCCCTAATGGCCGAAGGGCCGAATCTGGTGCCTACGGCATACCCGGCTCCTGTATCAAATGGATTGCCGATAATGGCATAATCTACGTTTTCCAATGTTTGAATATGGGGCAAATGCATAAACGTACGCACTCCGGCAAAGGCAGGCTTTCCTCTTTCCAGTAAGGGACGATACATGAACAACACTCCTTTGGTTTATTTGCATATAAAAACAAAAAAAACCGCTCCCTTATCGATGATAAGTTAGCGGCTCTATTGCCGATCAAGTGTTACTCCATTCCGAAATGACACTTGAATATATGCACTTGTTATGGATGTAATATAGCAAACTATGCTATTACCGTCAACATTTTCTTTTTACCGGATCACGAANGATGGATTTGTTTCTTAATGTAAAACGTCTCCATCACTTGCATAATCGACTCGCTTTTAATAGGTTTGCTTACATAGGCATCCATGCCGGCCTTCAAGCAATTATCCATGTCCCCTCTTACGGCATTTGCAGTAACCGCGATAATGTATGGGCATGCTTCAGGGTCCACAAGTTCCTTAATTGCTTTGGTTGCTTCAAATCCATCAAGCCGCGGCATATGCACATCCATAAATACGATATCATATGCATTGCGTTTGACAGCTTCAACAGCCTCCACGCCGTCCACGACATGATCTACAAAATGTCCCTTTTTCTCAATCATCCGGCTAAGGACAAGCTGATTGACCTCATTGTCTTCCGCAATCAGAATGCGTAGGGGAGTACTTCTGTTCTTTTTTTGAAGTTGATCAAAAGAGTTGCCACTTTCATCGTTGTTTAATTTGAAGGAGGCTGTAAAAATAAATGTTGTTCCAGGTTCATCCGATTCCTCGATCCAGATATCACCCTGCATTAACTCTACCAGCTTCTTGCTGATCGCCAGCCCCAGACCGGTCCCTTGAGGTTTACGGGTCATAAAGTTATCCAACTGGTAGAACGGCTCAAACAATTGCTGTCTTTTCTCTGCTGGAATCCCTATACCCGAATCCTTCACCTTAAAATGTAGAAGCATATTATTGCTGCACTTCTCCTTAACCCCGACTTCAATTTCCACGCTGCCCTCTGGCGTAAATTTGACCGCATTGCCGATGATGTTGGTAAGTACTTGTTTCAAACGGTAAGCATCACCATAGAGCGGAGTCGGGATGGCTTCATCCAGACATAAACGAATATCCAGCTTCTTTTCACGAGCAAGTGGTTTCACGATCTGCACGGTCTCTGTCACGATTTCTTCAAGATCAAAAGGATCGTCTACCAGATCAGTTTTACCTGATTCAATTTTCGAGAAATCCAGAATGTCATTAATGATGGCCAATAAGGAATCTCCGCTCTTCTGAATAATATGAATATATTCCTTTTGCTCCCCGCTAAGTCCTGGGGTATCCAGAAGTAAGTCCGTCATACCGATGACCCCGTTCATGGGTGTACGAATTTCATGGCTCATCATCGCCAAAAATTCACTTTTAGCCTTGTTCATTCGCTCGGCTGTCTCTTTGGCTACAAGCAGCTTTTTCTGTTCCGTAATATCTTTTGCAATCAGATAGAACCCCACATTGGTCTTGTTGATAATGATCGGAGCAAGCGTAGCCAACACTTCTGTCTCACTACCATCCGTGTGGCGCACGGCGTTAATCTCCTTTTCAGCCAGCTCGTAGTTGCTGCGTAGGATCAAACCTAGATTAACAACCCCAATAAACCTGCTTATGCTTGTACCAATCATATCTGCCACAGGACAACCCGTCATCTTCACCGCAACAGGATTGGCATTCATGATGTGGCCATCCATGTTAAATGAGATAATGGCATCATGATTGTATTTCTTAAGAGAAGTGTAACGTTCCACGGATTCCTGCAGCTTGAATTCGATGAGTTTCCGTTCGGTGATGTCCTGCAATGTTCCATTTAACTGTACTGGCTGGTGATGTTCATCAAACGTAAGCAGCCCGCGCAAATGAAGATATTTCTCACTTCCATCAGAGCGGATGTGTTTGTATTCGAAATCAAGGGGTTCCCCTTGCTTAACCCAACTGATTCTTTCTTGCAAGGCTTGTGCTTCCGCGGGATTCATCACCCTAAGAACATCCCTTGCCCGGTAGCGTTTATGTGTGCGTTCAAGCTCAAAAATCTCAAGCACCTGATCTGAAATGGCAATTTGGTCGTTGACCATATCCCATTCCCAACTGCCGATCATCGCAATGCGTTCAGCCTCTGCACTAATATCTTCATGTTTCTTTCGTTCAGATATGTCTCGTCCGATGGCTAGTATCTGCCGTTCTTGCTCAGCATCCTCAATAATCTTGTATGTGGTCTCGAACCATAGATAATGTCCATCCTTATGGCGAACTCTGACATTCAGCATATTCCCTTTAGTCAAATCCATGTGTGAGATCCGTTCCAGATCTACCGGATGGAAATAGGTGTTGTTACTCTGGCCAATGATGTCTTCTGGGGAGTAACCCAGCAGATCTTGAACGGAAGGAGAACAGAATCGGCAAACCCCTTCGAAATTGGCAATGTAGATGATCTCCTGCGCATTATCCGAAATCAGTTTAAACATCTCTTCACTGTGCAGAAGTTTTTGTTCAGACATTTTACGATCCGTGATATCTACGATATGACAAATGAAATAAAGCGGCTCATCTGTTGTTTCATCCCGTGCCAAGGATATATGCAATGAAATCCAGAGTACATCACCATTTTTTTTGATGTAGCGTTTTTCGTATTTGTACTCTTTGGACCTGCCTTCAAACAAGTCGCAAGCATAGATTACATCCTGCGGGGAGTCATCCGGATGGGTAATATCCTGGTAACTGAGATTCATTAACTCCTCACTGGTATAGCCCATCATGCAGCAAAATGAAGGGTTTACTTTCATCCATTGACCTGACGGAGCAACGAGTGCAATTCCAATAGGTGCTTGGTTATAAATCTGCTCGAACAATTCGTGATGGTCGACCTTTTGAACCTGCATTTTAAGCTCTCCTTTTGAAATATATACTCAAGTGATAGATTGTCGAAATTTCAAAGTTTACTGAATAGTATCCGTTCCACAAGGAATAGTCGGTTTAAAACCATAATACCTGCTTAATACCCAGTATTTTAGATGCTGAAACATCTCTTTTCAAGAGATTTGTGTCTTCTCAAATCAAACAAGGCCTGGATTCCATGCACATGGAATTCCCGACCTTTGTCGTTAAGTATCATTATAAGTCATATGCTGCACCGGAGCCTTGAGTAAAATCTGTCAGCGCTCACGCCCAACAATATAATCCAACAGATGCTTCAGAAAAGGAATATGCTTCGGCATTTCGGCAAGTGCCTCGGTTGCGAGACAATAATGTTCCCACATGGCCTTTTTCGCTCCATTCTCCCCAAGTATGGAAACGAAGGTTGAATTGTTGTTGCGTACATCCTGCCCGGATGGTTTGCCAAGCACAAGGTTATCCCCTTCGAGATCCAGCAGGTCATCCTTGATTTGAAAAGCGATGCCCGCATGATAGGCAAATTTCTTCAAGGAGGCGATTTCCGAATCCTTGACCTGTGCAAGAATAGCTGGCATGACGAGTGCTGCCTCAAAGGCAATGCCTGTTTTGTAGAAACAGATCATGTTCAACTGCTCCAATGTCAATGCTTTCCCTTTGGAGCTCAGGTCCATTGCCTGCCCCATACACATGTCTTCAGCTTTTTCAGCCGAATATCGAATCAGGCTCAGCACCGTTGCGGAATCGAATTGACTAAGTGAGGATTGTTCTCCAATGGCTTTCTGGATAAGAAATAGACCTGTCAATTCAGCTGTGGCACTGTTATGCACATGATGCAAGGTTGAACGCCCCCGCCTGGTTGAAGCATTATCCTGTGTGGGAAGATCATCAAAAATGAGGGAAGCGGTATGCATATATTCCAGTGATCTTAATAGCGGAACGATCGACACTTCTGTCAGCCCATACTCTCGCACACCCATAACCCAGGTTAAAATAGGCCTCAGCCGTTTACCGCTTCCCTGCAGGCTGTAGTTGGCTGCTTCAATCAGCGTTTCTTTCATTTCCGGAATGTCATTCGGTTTGGAAATTTGAATTTCCATATTAATCTGTTCACGAACCGTTCGAACGGTTTGAATAAAATCTTCTTTTTCCTTTTTGTCATTTTGCAGATGGACAATAACCTGATCTCTAAGCAATTTATCGAGAAAATCCACGTCATCTGCTTTTCGAACCATTTGTTGAACGAGATGGTTAAATTCGGGCTGGCCCGAAGCAAAGATGTCCATAATTTCATTATACTTCACTGGACCCAGTCGTTCCCTGCTTCGCTTAAGGCCGTTAATTGCACGATCCAATATGACCTCACGTGTCTTCGCATCCGAGTCATATACGCCATGGATCAAGTGAGAGATCACTGCCCAGTACAGCTCATACGGATTAATTAAATCAGGACGCAGATCCCGGTACTTCAAATAATACGTATACGGGGTCACTGCCCCCTCTTCCATGTCGTCAAACATATCTGCAAAATCATCTGCCAATTGATTGTAAATGCCATAATAGAACGTGCGGAGATCAAAGCCTTCATCCTCTGAAGCGCTCAGAACGGAACGAACGATGAGCCTCGATGAAGATGACTTGATAATAATCGGGATATAGAGCTCTTCATTGGTATAGTTCGCATTGGTGAGTTTCTTCGCCCGGTCTAGCTCCTGGGATTGAAAAAACACATAGGATTGCTCGAAAAAGGTTCGCTGCATCTCAGGACGCTGATAATTCTTGATATATTCGAATGCCTCCCGCAGCTCCGAGTGAACATACCGAATGACGTCCTTGTTCTCTCCATCCCACTCCCCAATGTCAGGTACAATTCCTGTGAGCAGTGCCTCCCGAATCATCAGGGAATACTGTTCCTTCTCCTGCGTAGTCAGTGCCTGTGAATCCAACAGGTCGTCAATAAATGGATAGGTTAACCCGTATGAATACCCCAATCTGATGGCTGCATCAAATCTCATCGAGCGTTCCGGGATGGGCGTCGTCTCATCCAATTCATCATTCACATGCAGAACAACACCAAGAATGATCTTAATAAGCTTGCGCTGCGCCTGCTCTGCGTCTAACTCCTTCGGAATATTTGAAGCAACGTTCTTGAGTTTCTGAATCAGCCAGATTACGGCAGTTTCCACGTTTTCCTTCTGAGCCCATCGATACAGTGCCGCCAGGCTGATGAAATCGGGCTGTTCTTTACGCTTGGCTCCATCGGTACGCATGAAGTACTTCTTCGTATCTTGCGCAACACGCTGTATGCGGGCCTGCGTCTCGGGCGCATCCAGCGCCTTGCCAAGATCTCTCATGTAAATATAGGAGATACTGCGATCCAGGTAATCATCCAGTTTGCCTGTTACGTTAAGCCAGTGGATATATCTATATACATCCCGGGAATCGGGTTTTCTTTTGCTTCGTGATATCAAGGGTAACCATGAAAATCGATGAATGTGTTTCTTTTGCCATAGATGAATATCCTGTGTAAGAACCGTTGTATAAGTATTATTTACTAGCTGCTCATGAAGAGTTGTAAAATACTCGGCTGCCTTATGCTCGGCTAACTGATATCCTGCCTCGGCATGATCNATAAGTGCGTTATTCATAGGATGGATACCTCAACTTCTATTAATGTTAAACATGTATCCATGAGAGNAGTATGAGGGTTGCTCCATGGACGAAAACTGTTGGAATTCATGCTGTATCAAATTCGCCAGCTCATGTTCATAACCTATATACGGTGTTTAAACCATTTGGTTACGAAATGTCACGGTCACTCCACTGACCCTTGCTTTTATAGAATAGAAGCCCACACTTTCACGGCTGTAACGGCAATGAGAACAATTAAACCATAACGGAGTACACTTACATTAATCATTGAACTGACCCTCGAACCAAGTGACGACCCAATCAGACTCCCGATAACGGTATAGATGACTGGCTCGATCGGAATGTCTCCGCCACTGATTTTTCCGATTACTCCACCAATCGCGGATATAAACACGATAGCCAGGGACGAGGCAATCGTTGTTCTCGTAGGAATACGGAGCACCGTTAACATGATCGGAATCATAATGAATGCACCGCCTGCGCCAACAATACCCGAGACAATGCCCACTGCAAAGGCCGCGCCAGCGGCAATCCATCGATTAAATTCCACAACATCAGAAGAATCTTCTGCGCCTCTTCCTGGAATCAACATAAGGACAATCGCTATAACCGCCAATATGCCGTAGATCAAGTTAATGACATCTCCATCCAGATGACCGGATATGATACCTCCGATCAGGCTGCCGATGAGAATGCTGGTGCCCATGTAAGCCACGAGCGCTCTATTCACCAGANCGTGACCATCTCTTGCCTTCTTCTTCTTTCTCTGAAATGCAACTACACCTGCCAACGAGGCAAAGAATACCTGAAACATGCTAATGGCCGAAACCTCATGTGCAGTAAATGGCTCGAGTCCCATTAGTGAGGGAACATACAGCAGCAGCGGGTAGTTAATAATAGCTCCACCAATACCCAGTAAACCGGAGAAGAAGGAACCGACCAGACCCAGTATAAACATGATGATAAAAAGCAGAACATCCATCGGTAATTCTTCCTTTCTTGCATTAAAAAAACCTTGTCAAAAAACTGTATACGCAGCAAAATTTATCGGCTATAATAAAACCAAGTAAATTAATCAGAAATGAGTGATTAAGCATGCTTAATCTGTTCAAGACTCTTTTTGAAAATAAATGCCCTCACTGCAACGAAAAATTGCATGTGTGCAGTGATTCGCTCTGCTCCACCAAGACTTGTACCCAGTGCAATTACAAAGAAGAAAGCTACGGATCTCTCGGTGTACGCATCGTGTATGACACCACAAAATGATAAAAACGTCCCTGCTCATTGTACCACGTCTCCGCTGGATCGATAAGCGGTAAGCGCCTGGGAGCAAGTAAAATTGAATAATTCCATAACGCTGAAATATAAAAAGGTGCTAAACGAATTACATCGTTAGCACCTTTTTTGCTGAACATTTAAATTTCGGCTCATTAATTTCCTAGTCCGCTTAACGGATCTTTTAAATTATTGATATTATTAATCAGTTCCGGAATTCCGGTCTTTTCCCAGTTCTCCGCCGTAAAGCCCTGCTCTGCTATGGTGGTCTCGAAACGATCCACGACTTCGGTTAACTGATTGTTGTAGCTGACCAAATTTTCATGAATGCTCTCACCGATGGCCGGAGCGGTAAGCTGCGAGAATTCACTCGCTTCCGCTTGGATCTGATCAATTTTTGTCTGGATCTGCTCGGTTATCTGAGGATTGTTTACGGCTTCCGATGCAAGCTGCTGAAGCTCCGCGCCAGCACTGGAAACCTGCTCGATATAGTCCGTTGCTCCGCTGACGTAGTTCAAACTTTCGTTTGCCTGCTCTACAACAGAACAAGCCGAAATGACAGAAACACTTACAGCAATAAAGCCTGCCATGATCAGCGTTTGCCTTCGTTTACCTAAAATCATGAGCATCTTCCCTTCCTGATATCAGAAGTAATTTACCTAATTGAATGATAGCTGTTCCGCATACCCGAATGCAAATCGGTCTGCACTCATAGGATTGAACATGTATAATGGAAGAATCACACGGTAAAGGGATGTCATGAATATGCTTCAGGCTTTGAATCAGCGCTTGAACCGCATCATGCCACTGATTACTCCAATCAGCATTATCATTGGCGTACTTTGCGGAACTTTTCTTTCTTCGTATACTTTTTTATCACCCTGGCTTTTTGCATTTATGACGTTCGCAGGAAGCATCAGTCTCGGATTTAGGGATTTTCTGAATGTTCTGAAAAAGCCTTTTCCCCTGTTTGTTTGTCTGTTCATATTGCATTTGGCGATGCCTCTGATCGCACTGGGTATGGGACATCTGGTTTTTCCGATGGACGCTTATACGATAACCGGACTTGTTCTAGCAGCCGTGATTCCGACAGGGGTAAGCAGCTTCATCTGGGTTAGCATTTACCGCGGCAATATTGCTCTGACGCTATCCATTATCCTGATCGATACCATGCTGGCCCCATTTGTCGTTCCGGGTGTTCTTTCACTGCTGATCGGGACCAGCGTTACGCTGGATATGGGAGCTATTATGAGCAGTCTGTTTTGGATGATCGTCGTGCCATCTTTGGTGGGCATGCTGCTGAATGAATGGACCAAAGGAGCCATTGTTCCGGTGTGGGGACCAAGACTCAATCCATTCTCCAAGTTATTTATGGCAGTAGTTGTTGCTATTAATGGATCGGTTGTTGCTCCTTATCTCGCCGATTTCAACTGGAGACTGGCAGGTCTTGCGGCGATCATCATTTTCCTGGCTTCCTTTGGCTATGCACTTAGTTATTTCATTGCAAGATTGCTGGGCTGGAGTGAGGCTGACCAAGTGGCACTCGTTTTCAATGGAGGCATGCGCAATATCAGCGCGGGTGCGGTGCTTGCTGTATCCTATTTCCCAC
>Ga0058696_1000987_pt1 | contig 11370 bp, 12 predicted proteins | sample AgamicMgSfrz_FD_55077 | JGI IMG/M metagenome (GOLD analysis project Ga0058696, IMG submission 55077) | Agave microbial communities from Guanajuato, Mexico - Mg.Sf.rz | ecosystem: Host-associated > Plants > Phyllosphere > Phylloplane/Leaf | place: Guanajuato, Mexico | collected 2012-05-30 | reverse complement strand
TTATACCAAAAAATAACCAAGAGTTCACCATAAAAAATAGAAAATTTATTGTTCTTAACGAGTATATATAGGGAAGGATGTTAGTATTGCTCAAAGAGGATGATATATTGATATAAAAAAGCCAAGCTGAGTAATTTCACAGCCTGGCTTTTAGGTCTACTTGAATTTCATATTAGTTTTCTGCGAGTTTAGTAGAAGTTTTCTGCTGAACTTTGCTTGCATTGTTTTGAATATCTTCAGCAGGTGTTGCTCGTTTCATAAAGAATGACAGGATTAAAGCGACTAGAACAACACCGACTGAGATAAGGAATGCATCATTGATTCCTTCCATCATCGCCTTCATTGCAAGCTGCTCTTTAGCTGCGGCAAGTGTTGCTGCATCTGGCTGTACTGAGCTGTTTGACATAGATTTCATTGCATCTTCTGCTAGTTCAGTAGCATGTGTTGTTGTGCGGTTGGACATGATTGTAATCATTAATGCAGAACCAATTGCACCAGATACTTGCTGCAATGTATTGTTCATTGCTGTACCGTGGGGATTCAAGCGTCCCGGCACTTGGTTTAGACCGTTTGTCATTACAGGCATCATAACCATAGACATACCGAACATACGGAATGAATAGATGATAATCAATGTTGTATAAGATGTGTCCATCGTCAAGTTGCTGAACATATATGTTGTGATGGCTGTAATAGCCAACCCAGTTACAGCTAAAATACGAGCACCGTATTTATCGAAAAGTTTACCAGTTATCGGTGACATAATCCCCATAATGATTGCCCCAGGCAAAAGTAAGAGTCCTGAATCTAATGGAGAAATTCCTCTTACTGTCTGAATGTACATAGGCATTAACAACATGGCAGAAAACATGGCAATATTAACCACAATTGATATTCCGGCTGACAATGCGAATAGTGGATATTTGAAGATCCTGAATTCAAGCATTGGATTTGGAATTTTAAGCTGTCTTACTATAAATAGTACTAAGCTTAGGAAACCAATAATTAACGTACCATATACATAAGGGCTGTCCCAGCCTTTGCTTCCTGCAGTACTGAAGCCATACAGCAGACCGCCAAATCCTAACGTGGAAAGAACCACAGAAAGGGCATCAATAGCGATATCTACTTTTTCCTTTTTATCTTTTAATTTCACAATTGCAAATATCAAAACAAGAATTGCTATCGGTGCAATAATGCGGAAAAGAACTTGCCAGTCGAAATGCTCCACAATATAACCAGAAAGTGTCGGACCAATTGCTGGTGCGAAAATCATTACTAAGCCGAATACGCCCATCGCACTTCCGCGTTTTTCAACAGGAAAGCTTGTCAGCAGGAAGTTCATCAATACTGGCATCATAATCGCAGATCCAGAAGCTTGAACCATACGTGCAGCTAAAAGGACTGGAAACGAACCAGAGAATCCGGCAACGATTGTACCAATTGTAAACAATGACATCGCTGTGATGAACAGTCGTCTAATGGAGTACCTTTGNATTAAAAAGGCAGTTGTTGGAATCATAATTCCGTTTACGAGCATATAGCCTGTAACGAGCCATTGCCCGACAGAAGCATCAATATTGAAGTCCTTATTAATAGAAGGCAACGCTATATTTAATAATGTTGAGTTTAAGATAGCAACAAAAGCCCCGGCCATTAATATGGCGATAATGCCATACGGTGGCTTTTTCGTTTGTTGTGTTGCTGTATTGTTCATGAAATGTTATCCTCCTTATGAACCTTCAGTTCATTTTTTATACAATTGTTCTAGGCTTAAATAATAATATACTGGTAGTATAAATTTTGCAATGAAAAATGTTTAGGTTTACTAAAAAAATAATTTCGTAGGATTTTTTAAACAGTACTATATAAGTGGAATTGTGATGTGATAACGTTTTCTTTGCTAATTTCTTGAATTAATGTACTGGATAGGTTAGTATGTTTTTTGAACTGTCAGTATAATTTCCCTAAGGTGATGAATATGAATAATCGGAAAAAGCATGTGTTGAAAAAAGCTCATGAGCTTTTTATTGAAAAAGGATTCCAAGCAACATCCATTCAGGAAATATTGGAGAGCAGCGGAATATCAAAAGGAACCTTTTACAACTATTTTTCAAGTAAAAATGAACTTCTGATCTCCATTTTCAAGGATATATACAGCGAGCTTGGCGAGAAGCGCAAACAACTTATGATTGGTCAGGACAAAGCTTCATTAGCAATCTTCATCCAGCAGATTGAATTATTAATCAATACAAATAACCAGTATAAGATTATCTCCCTTTTTGAAGAGATATTGTTTACGAATGACCCTGAGCTGAAGCAATTCTTGAATCGAAGACGGATTCAAGAGATTAACTGGCTGTATAAGCGGCTAATGGACATTTGCGGTATTGATAAAAAACCATATTTGCTTGATTGTGCTGTTATGCTGACTGGAAATCTTCATAATATGATCTTTTTTTATTCCTTGGATCAACAGCGCCAAACAGATGTTCACAAAATTGTCCAGTACAGTGTTAATAGAATAATAGCGATGACAGATGATGTTGCGAAAACTGGCGAACGGGTGCTAGCTCCTGAATTGCTGTTGAAATGGCTNTCAAACAGTGCGGAAAATGACAAGCATACGGACAGTAAAAATATTAACTGCATGATTGAGTCTTTAAAGCTTATGATTAGAAATAGTGTCCAAAATGTGGAAGACCAGAAAAAATATGAGGAGTTGCTTGAATTTGTGGAAGAAGAGCTTGCTGAGCCGGAGAATCGCCGCAAGCATCTTGTCAATATGGCAATGAAAGAGTTAAAAGCCTCGATAAGCGACAGTGAATGTCTCAAAGCGATTTGTGTATTGGAAGATAAAGTGCAGACAATGGAATAAGCATTGAAGTAGCCTGAAATCCGCAAATGGGAATTTGGGCTTTTTTTTATGAGAATTATCAATAGTTAATAAATATGCTGATTAGATTAGAGCTAGTTAGGGAAATTTAAACTATACAAATAGAAAGTAGGTTTGATTTAAAGTGGAGTTTTTTTTAGCAATTCTTCCTGCTCTGTTTTGGGGCAGCATTGTATTAATTAATGTAAAAATAGGTGGGGGGGCATACAGTCAAACTTTAGGTACAACAATTGGTGCACTTCTTTTCTCCGTGGTAGTATATTTGATTGCAAAACCGGAACTATCTCTTCTTATTCTTGTTGTCGGTATATGCTCCGGGATTTTTTGGGCAGTTGGTCAAAGTAATCAATTTAAATCAATTGAATACATTGGGGTTTCAAAGACTATGCCAATTTCAACGGGTTTGCAGATCGTATCCACCACACTGTTTGGTGTCCTCGTTTTTCGTGAGTGGACAACTGCTACTACCATTATACTTGGCATCATTGCAATCCTTTGTATATTAGCAGGGATTATCTTAACAACATATGATCAGAAGAGAAGTGCAGATGAGTCTGCGAAACTGAAAAAAGGGACTGTTACCTTACTGATATCTACATTAGGGTATTTAGGATATGTCGTAATTGCAAGACTGTTTTCTGTTGATGGCTGGTCAGCTCTTTTCCCTCAGTCAATCGGAATGGTGATTGGTGGATTAGTTATTACATATAAACATAAGCCGTTCAATCTTTATACATTAAAGAATATTCTGCCTGGTTTATTTTGGGCAGCTGGGAATATGTTTTTGTTTATTTCGCAGCCTAAGGTCGGCGTGGCAATCAGCTATTCTTTATCCCAGACAGGTGTAGTTATTTCTACCCTTGGAGGAATCTTCTTATTAGGAGAAAAGAAAACAAAACGTCAACTTACCTTTGTTGCGATAGGGATTATCCTTATTATTGCAGGGGTCATCTGTTTAGGCATTGCTAAAAAATAAAAGGGGGACTTTCAATGTATACGGACTTAAAAGGTAAAGTGGTGTTAATTACAGGAGCGTCGACTGGATTAGGCCGTGCGATGGCAATAAGGTTCGGTCAGGAAGGGGCTAATGTAATCATCAATTATTTCGAGGGTGAAGAAGAGGCATTAGCTGTAAAAAAAGAAGTGGACGAAGCAGGAGGTCAAGGAGCCATTGTTCAAGGGGATGTAACGAAAGAGCAGGACGTTATCAATCTTGTTCAAACTGCAGTACAGCAATTTGGAAAGTTAGATATTATGATTAATAATGCAGGAATTGAAAATCCAGTGCCTTCCCATGAGATGACATTGGAAAACTGGGAAAAGGTTATCGGCACTAATTTGACTGGTGCCTTTCTTGGCAGCAGGGAAGCGATAAAGTATTTTGTTGATCACAATATAAAAGGAAATGTAATCAATATGTCGAGCGTCCACGAAATGATTCCATGGCCAACATTTGTTCATTATGCAGCAAGTAAAGGCGGGGTGAAGCTGATGACAGAAACACTTGCCCTTGAGTATGCTCCGAAAGGAATACGGGTAAATAATATCGGCCCAGGTGCAATTAACACTCCAATTAATGCCGAAAAGTTTGCAGATCCTGCCAAACGGAAAGACGTCGAAAGTATGATTCCATTAGGCTATATTGGGAAGCCAGAACAAATAGCTGCAGTTGCTGCTTGGCTTGCATCTGATGAGTCCAGCTATGTGACAGGGATAACTCTATTTGCAGACGGCGGTATGACAAAATATCCGGCTTTCCAAGCTGGGAGAGGTTAAACCAGCCGACAAGCAACACCTGACATCCTCTGCAATTGACCGCTAAACTTCCTGTTGGTAGAATGGGAGTTGATATTCTATAGGAAAGAATTCGGGTTTTGTTATAAGGATATAGGTGGAGATATAATGATTGAAAAACCGAAAGATTCATATACCGAAAGCTGGCTGGCATTATCAGGCTTGCAGGAGGCAATAGCAACAGAGCTTGAACATGCCCTGCAGCATCAGCACAAGCTTTCACTAAGGGAGTTTTATGTTCTTCTAAATTTGTCAAAAGCACCAGAGCATAAGCTTAGACTCCAACAGCTTCAAGAAATGGTGGGCTTGAGCCAAAGTGCCTTGTCGAGGCTTGTGACAAGACTTGAAGCGAAGGAATGCGGAGCCCTGCAACGACATCTGTGCACAGATGACCGGAGGGGAATCTATACTGCCTTGACAGAGTACGGGGAAGATAAATTTCTAAAAGCAAACGAGACTTTTTCCAAAATATTGGAATCTATACTGGGAAAGCCAGAAACAAAAAATGACCTTAGTGCAATATTGCAGATGATGATTGGAAAAGAGTAAAAGCTGACAAAAAGACGTCAGTTTTTACTCTTTTCTTTTTTGTTTAAAATGTAACTTTTTCCATATACTTTTCGCCATATAAGAAGACGGACTAAGGGGAGGGTTTTTGATTGCGAAAGTTAAATAAATTGCTGCTGCTTTTCTTCTTTTTGCTGCTAATGGGATGCTCAAACACTCAGACTGCCATAAACGAACCACCTAGCCTTTTTATTGTTATTGACGGTGTTCGGCACGAACCGAAGCTGGGCAGCTACTGCTGGTCCTATGACGGAAGCGGTGTTTGTGCTGATACAGCTGGACCACTGGAGCTGCTTGAGGATGAAACACCAATAAAGGTCAGTGCTAATCAAAGTATAAAATTTGAATTTGATTATGAAGATCCTTCCAGTGTAAGTTTAAATCAGGTAAAGCATGGAAATAAACAAGCAGCTATTGATATTGTTGATGGCCTAATGAAAGCTCCGCAAGATGCGGGGATCTATTACTTTGCTTATTCTGCTTATTGGACGGATGAGGATACTCCCAATGGTGATGCACTATATGCTTTTGCAATTGAAGTAGAATAGGTTTAGATAGAATCGGGTACATTATTTGTGGGAAAAGGGAAGGGCTTATTCAAGTTATTTTATTTGACCATTTGTAACAAGAATGATAATTTATATGCATGAGCATGCATTTTACAGGAAAGAAGGAATAATCGATGGATCATTTATTTTCACCATACTCTTACAAAAGCTTAGAGCTAAAAAACAGAGTTGTTATGCCGCCAATGTGCCAGTATTCTGTTACGAAAAAAGATGGAATTGCAACTGATTGGCATTATGTCCATTATGTAAGCAGAGCTATCGGCGGTGCGAGTTTAATCATCATTGAGATGACAGATGTTGAACCAGACGGTAGAATTACGGATTATGATTTAGGATTGTGGTCTGATGACCAGATTGCACCACTTGCACGCATTGTAGATGCATGTCATCAACACGGCGCAAAAGTAGGCATTCAAATTGCCCATGCAGGACGCAAAGCAGAGGACGCAGAACTTCCCGTCGCTCCATCGGCAATTCCATTTGACGAAAATTCTAAAACACCTAGAGAACTTTCAACAGAGGAAGTAAAAGGAATGGTAGAGAAATTCCGTGCTGCAGTAGAACGTGCAGTAAAAGCTGGAGTTGATACAATTGAGCTTCACGGTGCTCACGGCTACTTAATCCACCAATTCCAATCAAAGCTTACTAATAAACGAGTAGATGAATATGGGCAAGATCGTACGAAATTCGGTGTTGAAGTCATCCAAGCAGCGAAGAACGCTATGCCAGAAGATATGCCATTAATTCTCCGTATTTCTGCGAAAGAATATGTAGAAGGCGGCTATGATGTAGACGAAAGCATCGAGTTCTCGAAGGCGTATGTTGAGGCAGGAGTGGATATATTCCATATAAGTGCAGGCGGAGAAGGTCCAATTGCAGCAGCAGGTAAACCTGGAACTCATGTTGCTTACCAAGTGCCGCTGGCGCGAGCATTTAAACAAGCATTTAATATTCCGGTTATTGCTGTAGGCAGATTGGATGAAGCATCACTTGCTAATTCAGTGATTGGCAATGAAGATGCAGACCTTGTTGCAGTAGGAAGAGCGATGTTAAGAAATCCATACTGGGCGTTAGAGGCTGCCGCCCAACTAAGAAAGGAAACAACTATTCCACAACAATATGTAGCGGGATTCCCAAAATAACTTTTTTCAAAAAGGTGCATAGCGATATGTGCCTTTTTTATTCGCAGAAAGAGGATACGTATAATGTTTATAGAATAATATAGTTGCACTAATACATACACAAGTGGAGTGGAGGGAATTCTTTTGAAAAAAGCACTTGTAATCGGAGGAACAAGATTCTTTGGAGTACATCTTGTACAGTCATTATTAGACCAGGGTGTAACTGTAACCGTTGCGACTAGGGGGCAGGCGGAAGATCCCTTTGGAGACGAGGTTGAGCGAATATCATTTGACCGCTCGGATTTAACAAGCTTTAAGGAAGCATTCAAAGATACAAAATGGGACGCTGTTTATGATCAAATTTGTTATTCCTCTCAAGATGCACTTAACGCTATTGAGGTTTTCAGTGGAAAAACGGACAGATATATACTGACATCTACCTTGTCTGTATATGATGCTTCATCACAGCTTTTGAAAGAGGAAGATTTTAATCCTTATGAATACCCAATTGTAAAAAAAGCAACTCAAGATGTGACTTATCAAGAAGGAAAAAGACAAGCGGAAGCAGTTTTTTTCCAAAAAGCCCCTTTTAAGACCGCTGCGGTGAGGATTCCAATAGTAGTCGGCGTCAACGACTATACAAAAAGGCTTGAATTCCATACGGAAAGAGTGGCAAATGGAGAGGAAATCTTTTTTCCTAATATTAATGCAGCAATGGGCTTTATTGATGAGAAAGAAGCCGGCAACTTTATTGCTTGGGCTGGAGTAAAGGAGATTGAAGGTCCAGTCAATGCTTGTGCTGACGGTATTATTCACCTTTCAGAACTGATTGGCCTAATAGAGAAAAGCACTGGGAAAAAAGCATTTTTGGCGAATGAACGGCAGAAAGATAACGCTTCTCCTTATGGAATTGACTCGTCGTATTGGGCAATGAGCAATGAAAAAGCAAAAAGGCTGGGTTATAAATTCTCCCATCTTCAAGAATGGTTGCCCAATCTTATTGATCATTTAACAAAATAACATACAAATTAATAAAAAAAGCCATTTCTATGCGGATGGCTATTTTTTTTGCACCACACCAAGGCAACTTTTTTAACGTCATGCATATTAATAGTGTAAAGGGAGTGATTTATATGAATCGAAGCGGAAGAGTCAACAAGAAGATTGTTGCTTATACTTATATTTGCAAATCACTAGGAATAATTAATGAAATGGAATTGAAACAAATTCACACAGGCGTCTCAAGTAAAAAACAGCAAAATCGGTAAAAGAGGAAAGCTTATAACGCTTTCCTCTTCTTTTAGTCAGGTGCCTTCAGGTGAGGACTTTTTGTGCTTTAAATGTACGATAAATGTTGCGATACCTATCAACACTACACAAGCAAGGCTTATGAAGAAACCAGTTCTGATACCTTTTTCTAAAACTGTCCCGCTGACAGCAGCAAGGATAAGCAGTATTCCGATAATTGCTTTTGTCTTATCCCACCCTTTAGATTTCAGAACTTTAAAGGAGGAAAACAGAATAAAAGCCCAGTTGTACAGTAACAGAATACCTGCTGCAGTCGTAATGTATTCAAATATTTTACCTGGCAATAACAATGCTGCTAATACCGATGCAAAAAGACCTACTGCTCCCAAAATTAATGATGGAAGGGGGAGCTTATGAAATATCTTCAGCTTCTTTTCAAAAATCTTAGGTGCATCTCCACTCTTTGCTAATGTGACAAGTAAGTTAGTTACCCCAAATAATGATGCAGTCATTGTGGAAAACCCAGCAATAATGATGGCCCCATTAAAGACGTGAGGGAAAAAGCTGAGAGGATATCCAGCAAGAGCTGTTACAAATGGACTTTCTTTCTCATTAAATTTATCCAACGGTACAAGCAGGACAGCTAAAGCTAAAGACAGGACATAAATGATCAGCAAAATAATTAGCATATTAGTTCCAGCCTTTGGTGCATCCTTCTTATCCTTCAGCTGCATTGCCATCAATCCGATAACTTCGATACCTCCATATGCATAAAAAGCATAAATGAGTGAAGTCCAGAACCCTTTATATCCTTTCGGGAAGAAGGCATCAAAAGATTTAGGGGTCTGCATAGGATGATCCCCGCCATGAATCCAGCCAAATAGAGCTGCTGCTGCTAAAATAATAAACATGACAATCGCAGCTGTTTTAATGACAGCTAAATAATTCTCTACCTTATCAAAACCGCTTGTCCCTAAAAATACGACAAAAATGGATAAAACAGCATAAATACAAGCAAATACCCAAAGCGGTACTTTTGGAAACCAAAACTGTGAAAGAAGAGAAAGGGCGGTAAGCTGGCTGCCCATGATAAGTATATTGGAACCCCAATAGTTCCATCCGCAGCTAAAGCCAGCCCAGGAGCCAAAAGCTTTGTTAGCATAATAACAAAAGGACCCTTCCTGAGGATCTTCCGCTGTCATTTTGGCCAATAAATTAAAAACAATATAAGTTCCAATTGCAGCAATTACGAATGATATCACAATAGCTGGACCTGTTTCGATGATTCCCAGGCTGGAACCTACAAAGTAGCCAGTGCCAATAGTACAGCCGACACCAACGAGGGATAATTCCCACCATTTTAAATTACCTTGCTTCTTTGAATCCTTCTGATTGTTTTGTTCTTGGCTGCTCATAATAACTCCTTCTTAAATAGTAATAAAAGTGGTTATATGTCTTAACTTAGTATGTGTCGTTTTAAATGAAATATTTGCAGGCGGTTAATTTTCATTTTTTCTTGCTGTCATAATGGAAAAATTTGTGCGGGTATGAATTGGGATCTCTAGTTAATTACTACAAAGGACTCAGAAAAAATAAGTCCATTTACATAACTTTGCTAAAAAATTTGCTGGTTCCATGAAATTCAGCTAAAATGAGAACGAAAAAAGTTTGCGAGAAAGAGGTTCATGCATGATAGATCATATTGTCCTTGTCAAATTTAGTGAAACTACAACAGAAGAACAGCTGCAGGAAGTGATTAAAAGGTTCCGCGCCTTACGAAACAAGATCATGGGAGTTGTCGACCTGCAGGCAGGACTGAATTTCGCCCAAAGCAGTAAAGAGTATCAGGTAGTCCTGAAGGTTCGTTTTGAAGACAGGGAGGCCCTTGCATTATATGGACCAAATCCCGAACATCAAGCAGTAGCAGCCTATATTCGCGAAGTCGGCAGAGTCGACAGTATTGTTGTAGATATTGAAATATAAAGGAAAGACACCGAAGGGAAAGACTTTGTCCATCTTGTCAAATTTGGAGGTAGCTACCCTTATTCATAAAAGATATTGATTGAACGGATAGGTGAAATCCTACAGAGTTAGCGAGATATCCTGGCAAATTGTAAAAGTGTCAGCTTCTTTGTGCTCGCCTCGACGCATGGAACCTTGCTGTGGACATCAATTTCCCTTGTTTTAAGGTAAAGTTAAAAATAAACAACATATCCCAAGAAATTTGTTAACCGTCGGAAACAGGTCAGATAATGACCTGTTTTTTTGTTTTAACGATAAGAAGAAATTATCTCCTTGCTTTGAAAATAAAATGCATAGCGGAGGGATGGTACGAGAAGACTATGATTAAATAGACAAATATTTGTAAAAAAGTTCTGCCTTAATAACTAACGTATTTATGATAATAACACCTGGCAATAAGGTTTTTTTAGGGAAGTTAAGAGTATCAATTACTTCGATTTAATGTGACATATATCACACATAACAAAAAAATCTTTAAAATTTTGCGGTTCTCACATTTATTTTTAATAAAAAAGTGGTATTATATTAAAGGAGTTAATGAAGGGTTGTTATAGGAACTTTAGAATTACTAGTTTTGTATAACTACATACCTTATTATCAATGTATCCATTTATTAGTCTACAAACCATTGTGCAAAAATGCACAATAGTTTGATATTCAAAAAACATTAGGAAAATGTTAATAGCAAAGGAGAATCAGTTATGTCAGAAACAACTACACAAGCAAGTGCTGAACTGACAGCTACATCTACTACTAGCCAAGACTTATTGGATCAGCTTTTAAAGCCTGAGGTACAAGAGTCATTGACTACTCTAATCGAACAGCTGCCAAAATTAACAGAAGTCGTTAATACATTGACAAGCTCATATGACCTTGTTCAAGGCCTATCAAAAGATGAGGTCTTCAAGAGTGATATGGTCCATGCAACAACTGAAATGCTTGAGCCAATCGTTCATTCAGCAAAAGGCGTGGCTTCTGCTGTAATCGAAGCGAAGGATCGTGCAGAGCAAAGCAATGAAACAATCGGTGTATTCGGATTGCTTAAAATATTGAAAGATCCTCAAGCTCAAAAAATGCTGCGTTTTACACAAAGCTATCTTCAAATCTTGAACGAGCGTGACCAACAAAAATAAGTTCAACAATTGAATAGAAC
>Ga0058696_1000986_pt1 | contig 11379 bp, 7 predicted proteins | sample AgamicMgSfrz_FD_55077 | JGI IMG/M metagenome (GOLD analysis project Ga0058696, IMG submission 55077) | Agave microbial communities from Guanajuato, Mexico - Mg.Sf.rz | ecosystem: Host-associated > Plants > Phyllosphere > Phylloplane/Leaf | place: Guanajuato, Mexico | collected 2012-05-30 | reverse complement strand
ATGGGCTGGAAAGACGAAAACGGCCGCGCACTCGGCTTGGAAGATTTCTATGACGAATCCTTCGGCGAAGGCACATTCCGTGAAAAGTATGAAGAAGCGGTAAACCACCCGCTGTTGTCCCGTATTACCGTACAAGCCATCGACATTATGAAACGCGTAATGAAATCACAGCTTGAAACAGGTACGCCTTATATGTTCTATCGCGATACGGTTAACCGTTCCAACCCGAACAGTGCCCATGGCATGGTGTACTCTTCCAACCTCTGTACCGAAATCATGCAGAACCAGTCTGCAACGGTAGTAGAAAAGGAAGAACTCGTAACCAANGATGGACAAACACGCATCGTGATTTCCAAAGTGCCTGGCGACTTCGTGGTCTGCAACCTGAACTCCATTCACTTGGCACGTGCCGTGCCTCATAACGTACTGGAGCGTCTGGTACCTATCCAGGTCCGTATGCTGGACAACGTTATTGACATCAACAACATTGAAGTACTGCAAGCCCAATATACCAACAGCCAATATCGTGCCGTAGGTTTGGGTACATTCGGACTTCATCACCTGCTTGCCCTTGAAGGCATCCGTTGGGAGTCCGATGAGGCTGTAACCTATAACGATAACCTGTACGAAAAAATCAACTACCTGCTCGTCAAAGCCAGCATGGAACTGTCCAAGGAAAAAGGACACTATCCGAAGTTCAAAGGTTCCGACTGGGAGAGCGGCAAGTACTTCGAGCAGCGGGATTACACGACGGGTGAGCGCGTAGGCGAATTCGTAACGACCGAACAATGGAAAGAGCTGCAAGCTGAAGTTCAGCAAAACGGTGTACGTAACGCCTGGTTGTTCGCGATCGCACCAAATGGTTCAACATCCATTATTGCCGGATCTACTGCTAGTATCGACCCGCTCTATGAATTGTTGTCCTATGAAGAGAAAACAACGTACAAGATTGCCAACCCGGCACCGGACCTGTCGGACAAAACTATCTGGTACTACAAAACAGCCTTCCTGGTGGATCAGCATGCTTCCATCAACATGGCTTCAGCCCGTCAACGTCACGTCGATCAGGGACAAAGCTTCAACCTGTATGTTCGTCCGGATATCAAAGCAACGGAGTTCCTTGAACTGCATCTGCATGCCTGGAGAGCAGGTCTGAAATCGACCTATTATGTTCGCAGCCGTGCATTGACGATTGAAGAATGTGACTCCTGCGCAAGCTGATCGATAGATTACGAGTTTCACGATGACCACCAGGGCATCCTGTTTTGATTGCAAAATGGCGCTGCCCTGGTACTTTTTTGCCCAAATTGCGATCACAGCATCCCAGCGATGTTGATATAGATGCCACATATAGAACCCTGATGTATAAACGAAATAAATATTAAGGGAATCAGAAAATCAGGGGATAACAGCGATCGGAAGGTTGTTCTGTCATCGTAGTTATACAGTGTAAATTCATTCAAGGAGTGAACGGAATATGCAAGTACAGAAAATTTTCAATACGGAAGCACCTAACCAATCCACCCGAATTATTGAAGGTGAATGCTCCGGGATCCTGAACTGGAACGACATTCGCATGCCTCATATGTACAAGCTTTACAAAGTACTGTTGCTCAACCACTGGATCGCTGACGAAATTCCAATGTCCAAGGATGCATCCCAGTTTGCCCAATTGGATCCGGAGGAACAGCGTACATTCAAAATCAACATTTCCTTGCTGGCTGTACTGGATTCCATGCAAACGATGTTTGTGGGTGACGTTAAACGGTACTTCACCGATTCTTCGCTCGAAGCGATCTCGGCCATTATCGGACAACAGGAAGTGGTTCATAACCAATCGTATTCCTACGTTCTGTCTTCCATCGTGTCCGACCGGGAACAGAAAGAGATTTTCGAATACTGGAAACATGATCCCGTACTGCTTGACCGCAACCGGTTTATTGCCGACATCTACCAAAGCTTCCGGGACGAGCCGTCTCCACAGACATTCTTCCAAGCAATGGTAGCCGATTTAGTACTTGAAGGCATTTTCTTCTATAGTACATTCGCCTTCTTCTACAACCTGGCTCGTGACCAGAAGATGATGGCAACCAGCCAAATGATCTCTTACATTCAGCGCGATGAGAATCAGCACTGCTACTTCTTCGCAGAAGTGTTCAAACAGCTGCTTGTTGATTTCCCTGAGCTGAACACGCCTGAGAACATGGACTACGTCTACAAAACGATTAACCGTGCCGTCGAGCTGGAAACCAACTGGGCACACTACACACTCAGCAATGTTCGCGGAATTGACCTGAACGAGTTGGAAGATTACATCAAGTACATCGCCAACAAACGTCTGCGTCTCATGGGCATGGAAAAAGCTTACGAAGGCGTGGATGTGAACTGCATGCCTTGGATCAAGCCTTTCTCTGATGAAGCGCTCAATGCAACGAAAACGGACTTCTTCGAAGCCAAATCCCGTAACTATGGTAAAGTCGGCGACGACAACGGATTCGACGATTTGTAAGTTCAATCATAGCGTACAGAAGATACAATACCTCCATAAAACACTCCCTTTACGGGAGTGTTTTTGTTACGTTTTGTACCCTTCCCCCCATTGATGAAACTTCTGGGATATAATGGAGGAGGTTTGAATCTTCTATTGAAATGAGGCAAAGGAATGGAACGAGAACTGCTCGATCAATTGAATACCTGGCATGACCAGGACCAGTTCAGTCTCATTATTAAACACATTGAACAGATTCCTGTACCAAACCGGGATTATGACCTGACAGGTCATCTTGCGAGAGCATATAACAATAGTGCACTATACCGTGAAGCCATTCAGCAGCTTAAATCCATTGAAGAACAAGGCAAATGGGATCCCTTGTGGCAATTCCGTCTGGGTTATGCCTATTACCATATGGCCTTGTACGATCAGGCACTGCAAGCATTTGAACAGGCAGACCGGCTTCAGCCCTATGACGGATCGACACTCGAATTTTTGAATTCGACCCGTTCCAAAGTTGTGAAAATGCAGCTGAACCGGCAGCGTCATCTGGAGAAGCTGGCTGAATGGGAACAAAGCGGGATGCAGAATCAACTCAGAGCAGCTTCAGGCTCCTACGATCCCTCCACGTTTTGGGAGCAGAGTGACTACGCACTGAGCAGCTATGTTTCTTCACCTTTTGATGAAAGCCAGATCATCTCTACAGAGCAGGAACTGGGGTACAAACTACCTGCGTCCTATATTCAATTAATGAACACTCAAAACGGAGGAATCCCTGCACGTACCGTTTTTCCTACAGAAGAAGCCACATCCTGGGCGGAAGATCATATCGCCATTTCCGGCATTATGGGCATTGGGCATATCAAATCCTATTCTCTTACCGGAGAGTTGGGGAGCCGCTTCATGATTGAGGATTGGGGATACCCTGATCTGGGCATTGTGATCTGTGACTGTCCATCTGCCGGTCATGATGTCGTGATGCTTGATTATCGTTTCTGCGGCCCGCAGGGTGAGCCATGCGTTGTACATGTGGACCAGGAAGATGATTATGAGATTACCTACCTGGCACCGAGCTTCGAATCATTTGTTCGTGGACTGGTGGATGAGGATACATTCGATCTGGAAGAAGAGGACGAGGACTAAACACGCAGGAGGCCCTTATGACAACCCGAATTTATTTTGCTACCCACAAAATTGGCGATGTTGCATTCTCTTCACTTCAAGAAGCAATCCATCAATTCGACCTGGGAATCCTTGAAGATTACAAACAAACCGAAAAGGGCGTAATGGGCCAGACACTACTCGTCCGTACCTCTCAAGGGGAGTATATTCTGAAAGGCAACCCACTGTATGTCGGACAGCTGCAGGAAGAACAATTTTTCGCCCAGCAGCTCGCAGAGCACACCACCATTCCTGTCCCCGTCCCCTACCTGCTCCAAAAAAACACGGATTTGCTGGGCTGGAGTTACGCGATCATGCCTCGTTTACCTGGAAGACACCTGTATGATTCGTCACTCCAGAACGCACTCGGACAGGATGAGCAAGAAGAGATTGCCTCCATGCTTGCGCATAGCCTGATCGAACTGCACCGATGGAAGGTACCAGATGCTGGCGAGTATGATCCTATAGCCGGGCGAATCGTTCCTTTCGCCGGTACTTATCTCGACTGGCTGTATGGGACCATCCTTCACTGGCTGCTGGATGCCCAGAAGTACTCTGTCATTACGGATGAGGATATCGAGTGGGTTGATGAGCAGCTCAAGAATGCAGAGACTGCATTCAAGGCCATGCCTGTTCCTGGCTTTGTCATGGGAGATTTCAAGGTGGAGAACTTTGTCATTCAGAAGATCGGTGACCATGCTTCCGATTGGCGGATTAGCGGCCTGTTTGATTTTACCACCTCGTATTTCGGGGACGGTACGGCAGATCTGACCAAAATGACAGCCATGTATATACATAAAAATCAGCCCGAGCTTGCCAAGCGCTTTCTACAAACTTACCGGAAACTTGTCTGCGCAGACGATGAGGAACGATGCAAACACTTCGCTGTTCGCTTAGGGATCCATCTGCTGTATCAGCGAATCTTGGTATGGGGCGAAGCCAAAGCGACCAATCGGGTCACATGGGAGGCAGACCTGCCTTTTGCAGTCTGGGCGCAGCAATATATCGATTCTGTACTCGACTTGATTGATTAGAGAAGCCTATTTTTAATACGATGAAAAAACACACCAAAAAACCGGCCGAAGCAGGGCAACTCCCCTGCTTCGGCCGGTTCATTTATATTCGATAAGCTTAGACTTGCGTTACAGGTGCCTCCTGATGCTTCTGCAGGAACTCCAGCATCCGCCGATACACGAGGATTTCATTCGTCCTTCTGGAAAAGCCGTGACCCTCATCGTCCAGTACGATATACTCCACGTCCACGCCTTTGTCCTGGAGCGCCGCCACAATTTGATCCGACTCGGCCTTCACAACCCTTGGATCATTTGCTCCTTGAATGACAAGCATGGGGTTAACCATCTGGTCGAGATAGGTGATCGGCGAATCNTTTGTTAACCGTTCCCGGTCTCGAACCGGATCACCCAGCCAGTTATCCATCATCGGCTTCCAATCCTCCGGTACGGATTCCAGGAACGTAAACAGGTTGCTTGGCCCAAAGATATCGACTGCTGCCCGGAACAACTCGGAATGGCGGCCTGCAAGCAGCAGAGTCATGTACCCGCCGTAACTGCCCCCGACCACAAACAGGCGATCTGGTGAGGAGATACCTTGGTCAAACAGCCAGTTTATGCCGGCAACACAGTCAAGTCTCGGCCCCTCGCCCCAGTCCCTCTCTACCATCTTCACAAATTCGGCACCATACCCGGTGCTTCCCCGGAAGTTCGGTGCAAAAATATGATAACCTTGAGCCAGCATCAGCTGGAACATCGGCCGGAAAAACTTCGCTTCCGAGGCCTGCGGTCCGCCATGCGGCCAAAACACGGTATAACCGTTGGCCTGCTCCGGCTTGGCTTTAAACAAAAGCGCCTCAATTTCCAGCCCGTCATATGAGTTGTACCGAACCATGTCTGGATAGACCAGATCATCCGGATCAAGCCCTGTTACCCGGTTAGCCGTCAGAGATTCCCAAGAGTCACTACCCGCAGGCAAACGATAAATATTATGTGGCTGAATCGCCCCCCGGCCAAGGATGTACACATTGCCAGCTTTGGTTACGCGCGCGTGTTCTACCGTATCAAGTGGCATGTCGAGGCGCCGCGGCTGCACAGCATCTTTGCCCAGAACGTACATCCGGTTCTCCGTACCTGTGAGCGTCCAGAAGTACAGTGTTTCCGATGCCTCATGCCAGCGAATCATCTCCACGTCCTCCCCTTCGACTTTGCACAAAGGTCGGAACTCGCGGGTATCCAGTCTATATTCAGCCACATAGGAATATGCTTCGTTATCATTGGTAGTCAGCAGAAGCCGATGGTCATCTGCAAAAAGAATATCGGATACCTGGCTACGTCGCTGCGAGTCGGGCAGAATCGATATAATCTCCCCTTCACGGTGNAGTTGCGCCGTCTGATACGTATTGGAATACATTTTCAACACCACAAAACTCTTCTCATTCGAACTTACTGCAACCAAGTGGCTCGTCGCTTCTTCCCCGCTGTGCAAGAGCACGTCCTCTCCCGTCTCCAGGTCAATTCGACGTGAATTGAGATAATTCGGGTTACCCGCACTCGTTACGTAATACAAGCGCTGCCCATCTTCGGACAACTCGGAGAAATAACAGCGGTCATTCGGCTCTGCAGGCACAATGGGCAGTGGCACGCCACCTTCGGGTTTAAGCGCATATAGATGATAGTTCTCATCGCCGTCCCGATCAAACGCTGTGAGGATATGGCGTCCAAGCGGGTCGGGTTTGATAAACTGACTGCTCTGATTCAAATACGTCAAGGGATACGGGTATCCACCCGGTAAATCCATAGCCCAGATATTCGGTTCACCGTTCAGATTGCTGTCAAAAAACAAACGTTTCTCGTCAGCCGATACGGCAAAGTGCGAAATCCGATACGTCTGGAAATATTGCTCTACATCCGGTTTGGGAAACTGAAGCATGACCAACCTCCTCGGGAATGAACAAAATTATTTAACGGTGGTGAATTAAGGTATACCTGTCCATATTACAGGAAATTCCATTGTTTACACAATACTCATGTCAGGTTCCTCCACATAGATTGCCGGTCTATTTTTACGTATAAAAAGTCATATGTGGTTTATCTTCACGATAATAATCCAGTCTTTGCTTCATGGTGCCTGTGTGCAGTTCGAACAGATGACCATCGGGATCCGTGAAATAAACAGACCTGGCATCTTTGGGATCACGCGCTCTGCCAGGAAGAATATCAGCCCCGGCTGCCTGTAGCTCTTGCACAGACTTATCAAACTCCTCTTCCTTCACAGTGAATGCAATATGTGTATAGGTTCGTTCCGTATAATTGCGAATAACATCTTCCTGATTCAAAGCGATCCAGAGACCAGCCAGTTCAAAATACGCCAGCTTGCGGCCCTTCACCTGTATCCGGGCACCGAGAGCCTGCTCATAAAAGGTAATGGAACGTTCCAGATTGGATACGGAAAAGCACAAATGATTGATTCCTTGAATATTCACTCGCTCCTGACACCTCCATTATTTTGATCACCCACATCCTTATTATGGTATATTTCTCCTTCAAAAAACAAATGACTTCTTCCCTCGCCGCACCTTCTTCTGGGCGAATGCATAGCTTAGGCGTATCAATGAATGTTCGAGGAGGATGCAAAGCGAATGAATCCTGTCTACCCTTTTTATGGTGTGAAGACGGTCTGCAAAGAGCAGAAATTGGCATTCCCACCCCAGCATCAGGAACAGCAGCCCGGCCTGGAAACGCTCATGGTACCTGAACCCATTAGCGAGGACCCGGCTTATATCGGCAGCTGCAAGCTGGATGGCAAAGTAGCCATCATCACGGGCGGGGACAGCGGAATTGGCAGAGCCGCCGCCATTGCTTTTGCCAAGGAAGGTGCCGATATTGTCATTGCTTACCTGTATGAACGGACAGACGCCGAGTGGACTCGGGACCGCATTGTGGAACTGGGCCAGCGCTGCCTGCTCATTGAGATCGATCTGAGGCTGAAGAAGAATTGTGATGCTGTCATCCGCACAACGATGGAAACCTTCGGGAAAATAGACATTCTGGTCAACAATCACGCCGTGCAGTATGTGCAGCCGAGCATTGTCGACATAACGGAGGAACAGCTCTACCATACGTTTCAGACCAATGTGTTTTCCTATTTTTTTCTGATTCAGGCCGCACTCCCGCATATGTGCCAAGGGGCTTCCATCATCAACACGGCTTCCATTACAGCCTATAAGGGAAATGTACAGCTGATCGACTACTCCTCCACCAAAGGGGCTGTTGTCTCTCTGACACGCGTACTCGCCAAATCGCTGGCATCTCAGGGAATTCGGGTCAATTGTGTAGCTCCCGGTCCCATCTGGACGCCGCTCATTCCCTCCAGCTTCTCTGCTGAGGATGTGCAGGTGTTTGGAACCGAAACGCCCATGGGACGTGCAGGCCAGCCGTATGAACTGGCCGCTGCCTATGTCTATCTCGCATCGCGTGATTCTTCGTATGTAACCGGTGAGTGCATTCATATCAACGGCGGCGATATGGTGACCACGTAAGCTCAAGGGTAGTGATAGCCAATAAGTATTGAATAAAATATACTGTACTTCCTTACCCGATTTATCGTCTATGTCAGGTTGGATTTGGCCAGTTCAGCAGGAGATTCATGATCTTGTTCCGAAGTGGGTTAGAAGGATAGCATCCGGTCATACCGGAACCTGACATCTTGGGACAAGGAGCTGAACCGTCTGATGAACTACGATCCACTCTATCAACCGTATCCCTCTTATCGTGTGCCCGTTTATGCCAACAAAGGCATGGTCGCCACTTCACAGCCTCTTGCAGCACAAGCCGGTCTGGATGTGTTAAAAAAAGGCGGCAACGCGATTGATGCCGCGATCGCAACGGCTGCTGCGCTCACCGTGCTGGAGCCAACGTCCAATGGCATCGGGGGCGATGCCTTTGCCCTCGTCTGGACCGAGGGCAAGCTGCACGGCCTGAACGCCAGCGGGCCCGCGCCTCAGAGCATATCCATTGAGGCGCTCAAGGCGGCAGGCCATTCGGAGATGCCGAAGCTTGGGGTCATCCCGGTGACGGTGCCTGGCGCACCGTCGGGTTGGGCGGAGCTGAGCCGCCGCTTCGGGCGGCTCACGCTGGCGGAAGCGCTGGAACCGGCTGTCCGCTACGCGGAGGAAGGTTACCCGCTTGCGCCTGGGCTGGCGCGCCACTGGGAACGGGCAGCGGACATTTATGCACGCCAGGGCGATGCGGCAGCCGGGCGTGCATGGTTTGAGGCATTCGCTCCAGGCGGGCGTGTTCCGGCCGCGGGCGAGATGTGGCGTTCGCCGGATCATGCGGCTACACTGCGCCGAATCGGGGAGAGCAACGCACGTGACTTTTACGAAGGAGAACTCGNGGAGCGCATTCATTCATTTATGGCAGAGCATGGCGGCTACCTGACCAAAGACGATCTGGCGGCATTTCAGCCTGAATGGGTCGATCCCATCTCGGTTTCCTATCGTGGCTACGATGTTTGGGAGATCCCGCCAAACGGTCAGGGACTGATTGCCCTGTCAGCGCTCAATCTGCTCAAAGGTTTTGAATTTGAAGAAAAGGAATCCGTGCTCGGATACCACAGACAGCTTGAAGCCATGAAGCTCGCATTTGCCGATGGGGAGAGATATATTACCGAGGCGCGGAAGATGGGTGTGACGGTGAAGGAGCTCCTATCCGAGGCGTATGCGGAAGAGCGGCGTAAACTAATCGGGGATGTGGCGCGCATGCCTGAAGCAGGCGATCCGAAGGGAAGCGGTACGGTATACCTCGCTGCGGCTGACGGTGAAGGCAACATGGTTTCCTTCATCCAGAGCAATTATATGGGCTTCGGCTCCGGGCTGGTTGTACCGGGAACAGGCATCGCCCTGCAGAATCGGGGTCATAACTTCTCACTCGATCCGGATCAGGCCAACGCACTGGAGCCAGGCAAACGCACGTATCATACGATCATTCCAGGATTCCTTACGCGCGGAGACGAGGCTGTTGGCCCATTCGGGGTCATGGGCGGTTTCATGCAGCCTCAGGGTCATGTGCAGGTGGTCATGAACACGGTAGACTTCCACTTGAATCCGCAGGCAGCACTGGACTCTCCAAGGTGGCAGTGGACAAAAGGCAAGACGATACTGGTGGAAACCGGCTTTCCGCAGCATATTGCACAAGCACTTGCCCGTAAAGGGCATGATATTCAGGTTGCTCTCGACCCATCCATGTTTGGACGCGGCCAGATTATATGGCGTGACCCACACAGCGGAGTACTATGCGCTGGCACCGAAAGCCGGACAGACGGATCGGTGGCTGCATGGTAATACAGCATAATGAGGCGTAGGTACGCAGGGTCTGGGCNGGAGCAACCNTAAGCAGACNATTTGCTTCGGCAGCAGGAGACGCCGTTGATATATAGAGGATGGCTGATCATTCAAAGATCGCTATTATCCTCACTGCACAAGATAAGCAGATATAAAGGCAAAGAAGAGATCATCTCACTGATCTTTTCTTTGCCTTTTTGGGTTAGATGATCGGCATGGATTACGTTATGTTAATCAACCCTGCCAGATTTTGTAACAGGAATGTATAAATCATGAAATCGATTAAGATTTTCGTAAATTTTCATCATTAACCATAATNCCCACCCTCCTCCCAGCCGATATACATATAGGGCAAAAGGCTCACCTCACACATCACTACTTCTATAGAAATGAGGGTATGACACATGAAAACAAAAAGGGACACCCGAGCTGTATGGACCATGATTTTACTTGTAATGGTGTTGATGCTGGGTGCATGTTCATCCACGCAAAACGAAACGGCAGCAGACGAGCGGACCAAAGTAGGTATTGTGCTTACGGAAGTCGGCCTTGGCGACCGTTCATTCAACGATGCTGCTTTTGAAGGACTGGTTCAGGCCAGAAATGAAAACACGATTCTGTTTGACTATAAGGAACCTGGGAATGATTTAACCGCAGAAACGGCATTTGAGCAATTCGCACAAGAAGGCGTGGATTTGATTATCGGACTCAGCGACACCCTCCTGCCGGATCTGGAAAAGGTCGCTCAAAAATATCCGGACCAGCAGTTTCTTGTTGTCGACGGGCACTCCGAATTGCCAAACGTGACCTCGATGTCATTCCGTAGTGAAGAAGGCAGTTATCTCGCTGGCATGATTGCCGGCTTCGCAACAACCGAAGATCACGTAGGCTTTTTGGGTGGAATGGAGATTCCTCTTCTCCGCGATTTTCAGCAAGGCTTCGAACAAGGGGTACAGGCTGTCAATCCGGAGGCTACGGTTCAGGTCGTTTACGCTGGAGACTTCGGTAATTCAAAACTTGGCGAGGAACTAGCAGCGAANATGATTCAGGAGCAAGGCGTGGATGTCATTTATGTTGCAGCAGGCCTCACGGGGGTAGGCTCACTAACTGAAATTCAGAAATTGGGGAAATACGCCATTGGCGTGGATACGGATCAATTCTTTTTGGCGGAAAAGGCCGTTCTTACATCCATGTTNAAAAATGTCAATGTATCTATCTATAACGCGGTTAACACGTTTACGGAAAATAATCACTCCTTCCCGGAGCAAAACATGGTCGAAGGACTGGCAGAAGATGCCGTAGGCTTAACGGCGCTACATAACATCACACTCAGTGAGGAACAGCAGCAAACCTTCGAAGATCGGAAAGCAGA
>Ga0058696_1000985_pt1 | contig 11400 bp, 11 predicted proteins | sample AgamicMgSfrz_FD_55077 | JGI IMG/M metagenome (GOLD analysis project Ga0058696, IMG submission 55077) | Agave microbial communities from Guanajuato, Mexico - Mg.Sf.rz | ecosystem: Host-associated > Plants > Phyllosphere > Phylloplane/Leaf | place: Guanajuato, Mexico | collected 2012-05-30 | reverse complement strand
AATGTTTCCGCTTGATTAATGGCCTGGCTCGGTGATTTTAACATCGCCAGTCCATATGAACCATAACGCTTAAACGCGCCTCCTACACCTTGCAGTATACGCTGGATAGCTGAACGCTCATCATCCGCTGATTTTGAGGTTCTTCCACGTTTTGCAGCACTGCGGCTGAGGCGGGATTGCCTTGTTTCTTGATCTATTGATGACTCTTCGTTTTTCTTTTCAGATGTCCCCTGATCTTGATCTTTCTCTAACATCTCATATCAACTCCTATCCAATCCTTACAGTGCTAAAAGTGCATGAACTGTTCGGATGACTCCTCTTAATCTCTCTATTCAGTCAAGATTCCTTGACGTTCATACGAATAGACGGATAAAAGGCAGCAGAGGTTTTAAAACGGAGAGAAAATAAGACAAATCAAAAAAGCTGACGGCCTCCATCAGCTTTTTATCACGTTGAAATCCATCATGAACGATAGTGGCTCCGATTTCCTTGCTGGACCCGGATATTCTCCTGATGAGCGGGGAACCGAGTCTTTTTGGTCGTATCGACCTGTGTAATATGTCCATTATGAATGGTGATAACCACTGATCCATAGTCGATCCCTTTTAAGGCAGATAAAATGTAATTCAGCTTTTGTTCATCCATCGCTCATCCCCCTATTTTTGTTTTTGCTCTTTTAAATAGAGAACCTCATTTTCCAGCTCATGAATCGTATAATGCATGAGCGCTTCCTGTTTTTCTTCATGCCCCCATAAAAGGAGCTTTTGAATCAGCACCTGCTTTTTTCGTTCAATCACCTGTCTAAGCCAGCGTGACAAAAGACATCTCCTCCCCTTTTAAATGTCTGCAAGAAAAAAAGGCACCCTGAAACCTTCTATTAAAAAGGAAATCAAAGCGCCTTTGGTGATCCAATCAGCGAATTATGTCTTTTTATCATAAACACATAATTCCTATAAGTCAACTATGTTTTGATTTTTTTAACAAAAAAACAGCAGCTTCCACGAGCTGCTGTTTCAGATGTTCAATTAATGATTTAAGAAAGCAAAATATAGAATAAAGATGACAAACAACCCGTACATAATTGGATGTACTTCTTTCGCTTTCCCTTTAAAGATCATGGTGATTGGGTAGAAAATAAAGCCAACCGCAATCCCTGTTGCAATACTGTATGTCAGCGGCATCATAATCATCGTTAAGAACGCTGGTACCGCAATTTCAAAACGATCCCATGCAATCTTCGCCAGCGGAGCAACCATCAGTGCACCGACAATGATTAAAGCAGGTGCTGTCACATTCGATGTAACGATGGATAAAAGCGGTGAGAAAAACATTGCAAGCAAGAAGAAAATGCCTGTGACGACCGCTGCAAAACCAGAACGCGCACCAGCAGCAACACCTGAGCTAGATTCAACATAAGATGTCGTTGTAGATGTACCAAGAATAGAACCTACAACAATAGAAGAAGAATCCGCCAGAAGCGCTCTTCCTGCACGAGGCAGCTCATTATTTTTCATTAAACCAGCCTGCGTTGCCACAGCCACAAGTGTACCAGCTGTATCAAAGAACCCAACGAATAGGAACGTTAAAATCACAACAAGCATTTGAATCGAGAAAATGTCTGGCAAGTGAATCAAGGCTTGACCAAAGGTTGGAGACAAGCTTGGAATACTTCCCACAATTTGAGATGGTACTGGCACAAGACCAAAGATCATACCGGCAATAGCAGTCACAAGCATCCCAATGAAGACACCTGCATTCACTCGAAGAACCATTAAAATGACCGTCACAACGATACCAAACACCGTTAACAGGACAGGACCACTATGAATGTTCCCAATCGAAACGAGCGTATTATCATTATTGGCGATAATGCCAGAGCCTTGCAGACCGACAAACGTAATGAACAAACCAATACCTGCACCAACCGCCAGCTTCAGCTCAGCCGGAATGGCATTGATGATTTTTTCACGGAAACCTGTTAAAGAAAGAGCAACGAAAATCAATCCTGAAACAAACACACCTGAAAGTGCTGCTTCCCATTTGATGCCCATACCAAGCACAACCGAAAAGGCGAAGAACGCATTCAGACCCATACCGGGTGCTATCGCAATCGGATACCTGGCGATCAATCCCATCAGAATACACCCTGCAGCAGAAGCTAACGCTGTCGCTGTAAAGACTGCTCCCTGATCAATACGTAATTTATCTGGAAAATCCGGTACCGACACTAATGCAAGTGTGATCGGATTGACAAACAGAATATAAGCCATCGACAAAAATGTGGTTAAACCACCGATGATTTCTCTGCGGTAATTCGTACCTAACTCATCAAACTGAAAAAACTGTTTCAAGCCAACTGACTCCCTTCATGTCCTTTTGCTTTAGTCTGTCCCATTCACAAGTCAAATAAAAAACGCCCCAACAGTTTTGGGACGCTTGACTACATATGTGAATTCAGACTGTGACATAAAACAAGAACAATGCATGATTTATATCAAACGAGTGTGAATTGACGTAGTCAAGCCATTTACGGTAGCTTGGTAGAAACTTGCGGGCCATATCCCCGCGATTATACGACTTCTATCTATTTGATTTTGTGTCTATTGTACCAACTTCATTTTTAAAACACAATACGAAAAGCGAACATTTTTCAAAGAAATGTCCGCTTCATTCGTCTTATTACACGAATTTGGAAAATCACATCTAGTTCTTTATACACCCTTCCCCAAATCCTTCTCTTTTGCAAAAACCGCTTCGGCTACATGGAAAAACTCTTTCACTGCCGGAGAAGCTTGAGAGAGAGACGGACAGGCGAGCGCAACCTCACGATGATGAGAGATATTCAGCTGACGAATATGCACAAGCTGCTGCGTTTTTAAAAATAACTCAGGGCCTATTGTGACGCCAAGTCCTTCTCCGACCATACGGGCAATGGTCGTACAATCATGAACTTCAAATAAAACAGCCGGCTTCATTTGCGCCTCCGAAAAAATATCCTCTACATGTGATTGATACATGCCAGTCGGCATAATAAATGGTTCACCCGCCAAATCTGTGATATCTACAATGGGCTGCTGTTCATATCGATGATTTGGGTGATAGGCGACCACCATCTCATCTTTCATAAGCGGCAGTAAATCAAAGGCTTCATCCGCATGCCCTTTCACAACAAACCCAATATCAATGATGCCAGAATCCAGCCACTCCAATATTTCTTCATACGTTCCCTCATAGAATTTAAATTCGATTTTTGGATGTTTTTTCTGATAGCTCACAAGCAGTTTAGGCAATAAACAAGCAGAGGCACTGGCAAATGTGCCGATACGAATCAAGCCTGTTTCAATATTTTTCGTTAATGCAATTTCTTGCTGGATCTTCTCGACTCTATTTAACACTTCTCTAATATGCGGGAGAAGGGTCTGACCAATATCCGTCAGCATAATGCCCTTTTTTCGGTCACGAATGAATAAAGACACGCCCCACTCTGACTCTAAACTCGCCACTGCATGACTGACAGCTGACTGCGTCATATTTAATGCTTCAGCTGCTGCTGTAAAACTGCCAAGCTCCACAACTTTTGCAATAATATCAAAACGAACAAAGCTCATGAGTATTTACTCATCTCCTTCATGAAAAACATCAATTTTACTTATGTTAGCACGGAATTTAAACTAAAGACAACGCATCAACATGAAAGAAGGGTTCAAAATGAAAAACACATCTCATCAGCTATTGATTATTCTTTTAGCTGTCGGTTCATTTGTCACAGGCACGTCAGAATTCGTCGTGTCCGGCATTCTAGATATCATTGCTGTCGATTTACACATCTCCATTCCTGCTGCCGGACAGCTCATCACCGTCTATTCTCTTTTTTATGCAGTAGGCGCGCTCTTTTTAGTCATGGCAACGTCGAAACTGAACCGAAAAAAGGTTTTGTTGTCAGCTATTTTTGTGTTTATTTTAGGCAATATGCTCGCCTTTTTCAGCCATCATTTTGTGCTGCTCCTGCTCTCCCGCGTCATCATGGCCATGAGCGGCGGCTTATATATTGTCGTTGCCACGAATTATGCAGCGCAGATCGCCCCGCCAGAAAAAAAGGGAAGTGCAATGGCAACTGTCATCACTGGATTCACCGTTTCACTCGTACTTGGTGTGCCGATCGGAACATTTCTATCAGGTCATGTGGATTGGCACTATATTTTTCTCATCATTGCACTAGGTACTGCTTGTCTCTTCATGCTTCTTTATCAATTGCTGCCACGCATAGAGGGGCATTCTCATCTGCCATTGAAGCAGCAATTACACATTCTTCAAGACCGCAGGGTGATCAGCGGCTTAGCCACGACGGCCTTTTGGATTTTAGGCTACACGATGGTCTTTGCTTATATCTCTCCTTTATTACGACAGACCGCCGGATTTTCACTTGAAATGACAAGCATGGCATTGCTCGTCTTAGGGATTTCTGCTTTTATTGGCTCACGCTTTGGCGGCTTCGCCGTCGATCAATGGGGACCAAACCGAACCATCTCGATTAGCATCATGATCCAGATGGTGTCTTTATTTATGCTCTTCTTTACGCAATTCTCCGCTATCGGGGTCTTGATTACACTCGCCATTTGGGGCATTGCTACATGGACAACAACACCAGCGAAGCAATTTTATCTGATCTCCCTTAAACCCCAAGCATCAGAAACCGTGCTGAGCTTTAATACAGCGATAATGAACATCGGCATGATGCTTGGATCGTCAATGGGCGGTGTGATTATACAGTATACAAATGTAATGAATTTAAGTTGGATTGGCGGGTTAGCTAGTTTTGTGGCGTTGATGTTGATTAGGTATTCTTTTTATTTACACAAACGTGCCCAACGAATGACACAGGAAAACCAATAAAAAACATTTCAATTTTTGGTATGATGGAAGAAATTGAGTTAAAAGGAGTTTTCCACTTGTTTCTATTCGAAGAACCCGCGTGTGCTAGCTGTCAGAAAAAGATAGAAGGAAACGAAGAAGTGTACGTCAAGCTGATCTATCCAAAGAAAAGAGGGATGACAGAGGGTGAAGGCTTGGCTGAGGAATGAAGGGGTTTTTTATTGTAAGGCATGTACAGAACAAAAGACGTCTCATGGAGGATAACCAAATGAACAAAATTAACTTTCCACAAACATTTCCAACAATACATACCGAAAGATTAATCTTAAAACAAGCAACGATCGAAGACGCTAAGGATATGCATATCTATTTATCCAATGAAACCGTGTGCCGCTACATGGGAATCGATGCTCATGAAACGATTGAAGACACAAAAGGAGAAATCAAGTGGTATGACGACATCTTCAATGAACAAACAGGCATCCGCTGGGGCATTTCTCTAAAAGACAATCCAGCCATCATCGGCAGCTGCGGCTTTCTCAATCTCGAAAAACAGCACTGCCGCACCGAAATTGGCTATGAATTACACCACGATCATTGGAGAAAAGGCATTATGAAGGAAGCGATTGCTGCGGTGTTACGATATGGATTTCAGGAGATGAACCTGAATCGAATTGAAGCGATCATTGATCCAGCAAATACGGCCTCTGTTCAATTATTGGAGAAGATTAACTTTGTACGAGAGGGTTTATTGAGGGAGTATGATCTTGGTCAGAATGGGTTTAATGATGTGTTTATGTATTCGATTTTGAAGAGGGATTACGAATAAAATTCTATTAGAATCGAGGTGAGATAGTTGAAAGAAGTACGAAGAAGTAACGCCCAAAAAATCGGAGGTTCTGGAGAAGGCATATTAGAATATACACTGAAATTTCATGGAGCGGTAAATAGATTTGTAAATGACTTTGGTATCGACTTTATCTGTTCTCTATTCTCTGAAAAAGGGTTCTACACTGGACACACTTTTTTTGCTCAGTGTAAAGGAACTGAAAATTACGATCCTCTTAAAAATGAATTTAGTTTAAGTGTACAAACATCTACGGTTAGATTTTGGATGAAACAGCGCCATTTAACTTTTCTGTTTTGTGTTGATATAAAAACAAAAAAGGTATATTGGGTAGATCCTATTGAACAACTTAAGGATAAAATGAAGAGAATTGCTGACAATCAACAGACTATAACTATTAAAGTTCCACAAAAAAATGTATTCCCAGATAACTCTGACGCTTTATTCCCAGATGAAATGATTAATTGTATGCGTAGATTCGATGAAAAGTTATTTAGTGGTTACTTTGTACAAGTTAATAAAGATATCGATATTTTTTCAAATTCTGATTATTTTTCAAACGATTTAGTTATTTCTGATGGAGTCGATTGTATTAATATAAAATATAGAAATGTTAATTTAATTGGATTCTACTGGAGCTATAAAAAACACCATAGTGATGGGTCATGTCTAATCCAAATAATCCGACATATTAAAAAGGCAGAAAATGATCTAACTTTTAATCATCAGCAAATTCTGGATTTATTTTATCAGGGATTAAATACCAAAATTGACTATGGTAATCGAAAATACATAAAAGGTTTTATGGATAGCTACGGACAATTTATTGTAGACCTTGGGAACAGCAGAATATACTTATACCCGGATGAAGTTAAAGATTTATGTAAAGTAATTGATATTTTTATGGAAAGATACTTAAAAAGAATATATAAGTACCAGAAACTAATAGGGAGTCTTGGATTTGAGCCATTTAACAAAGATTTAAAGTTATTCAAATTGATGACTGTAGATCTAAGTTTATGGAAATTAATACTTCTCCAAACAAGAAATTATGCGTCAAATGATAATTTTTATGAAATCGGTTATAAATTTTCCGAAACAACTAATGAGAATATTATAGAATTACTAAACAAAGATGGTAATACACTATTTATTATTGAGGGCTATAAAAAACTTAAGCACTCTAATTCTGAAGCAATTGATGTAGACGTAATTTGGAAGTACCCAGAAGATTATTACAATGATAACTCTACTCAAATATTTTTCAGTGTCTCAGAAACTTATGATTTTATAGTGAAAAAAATTCTCCAAAGTTTTAAAACGAATAACAAAAGGATTTTTAGGAATAAAGTTGAGACCAAAGGAATGAATTTCTCAAAAGAAGCCATTAAACAACTTGTTTTTAAGTCAAATTATAAATTGGATCTAAATAATATTAGTGACATTAAAGATCTTATACAAATTATTTTAAAGTTAAGAGATTTTTTACTAAGTAAAAAATCTCTTGAGCTTGATTATATTCCATATAAAGATTTGTGTATCTATATAGAAAAAAGGATATTTTTAAATTTGACAAACTACAATGAATATAGTGTTAATTTTTTTGAGATAAGAAAAAAGAAAAACAATATTATTTTTGAGAACATTGAAGCACTAAGTATTAAACGCGCAAACATAAAAAGCAACTACTATGCCTCTATTCTTGATTATATAGCATCAATTTTAGCTGAGTTTTCTGATATCTTTACCACAGAAGATCCAGTCTTACAAAATTTATATAAAGATCTACAAAAAATTATAAATTGGTATAATGAAGAGAAATTAATTAACATGTTAATTTAATTTGGCCATTGAATATATTTTGTTAAGAAATAATTTTAACTTGAAACGACAAGAGAAAATCTAAAGAAAACATGATCTAGAAAGTCACAGAAAAAAATTATAGACATTCCTATTAAGAAAAAGACCCTTTAAGAAATTCTTAAAGGGTTCCAAATTCGAAAACTTGTCTTGTTTTACTTAGTGGGATGAACATATTATATTATTAATTTATTTAAATATATAAGTATATTAGATTATTTAAAAAGCTCCACTTTATTCATATTTCTCTTGTCAACTTTCTTCAATTCTAGATTAACCAACATATTATCATTTTGTCTTGTATATACGTCTATTATTTTGTTTATATTATCTAAAACAGGTCTAAATTGATTAAAATTTATATCTGAGTAATTTTGTGAAACATGTTGTGAAAATATTTCTTTTCCATAATATTTCGATACGTCATAACTATCCTTTTTTGAAAATTCTTTACCCTCTATTTTCAGAAATAGAGTATTGTTATCAAACAAGTCCTCTATATCACATTCTAACTTCCCATTAATTAATGGAACAGTTAAAAGGTAAAGACTATCAACAATATTGACCATGTTTTCCTTTTTAAGAGTTGTTTTTTTCTCATCATCAAGCCCTGCATAATTAAGAAATTTACCTATCGGTTTTTTATTTCCACTCTTAATTTCATTATCAAACAATAAAATCACAGGATTTTCTGGTGAATTCCCACTAATTTTTTTAAAATAATTTAAATAATTAAGTTTTGAATTTTTAGAACCAAAAAATTGATATATATTATTTAGCGCGTTGCCCCCATCTTTATATATTCCAAGAAAGTAACTCAATCTTTTTGTTTTCTTTAGAAAGTGGATTTTAAACTCAAATGATCCATCTTTATGTTTGACAATTAATTTAGGATAATCTTTGTAAAGACTTTTTAAAGCTGATTTTAAATACCTAACATCTGTCTTACCTTCTGTCACAATTACAGGTTTAGAATTAGCAAAAAAGTATTTATAAAATAGAAACCTTTGATATTGTTGTTCTCTTGAGGTGAAGTTATTGAAATTAGCAGTTATACCATCTACTAAATTATTGTGCCAAGTTAGTTGATTAATAAATGCAAATCTACCCTCAAGCTGATTAATGGTCGCGGGTTCATCATTAATCTTGAAACTTCCTTGTTTATATAGCTGATAAGCCATTGCTCTTGTTTCTTTGTAATAAATTCTATTTACATTTATTTTTTTGTTTACTACTAGCCCTGTTACCACTTGTCTTGAATCCCTAAGTTGTAACCTATTCTTCTTTTCATTAATTTTAAAACCCGTTCGTATTAATTCTTGGGATATTTCTTCATAAAATTCCCTCTGTAGAAATAAAAAATTTTTATCATTAGTCGAAAATGTTAAATCATCTGCATATCTTGTATAGTCCACCTTGTATTTTTTCGCAATTTTCAATAATCTATAATCGAGTATTTCACAAATTAAGTTCGAAATGATTGGAGAACTTGGAGCACCTTGAGGCAACCTTCCTTCATAACATGTTATTTGTGCTATAACTGTGGCTACTTCTATAGGCAGTAAAAAATTTTTATTCTTGTTAAAAAAACCTCTAACACGACCAAAATGAATACTTTCAAAGAAGTTCTCTAAGTCAATATTCAAAACAATTCTCTTATTTCTATGGACTATCGCATTTGTTATGATAGATCTATTTCTTTCAAACCCATGAGATATATTCCTGTTAATCCATTTATTCCCTATTTTCTTGTACAAAACTTCTTGTAGCCTTCTTTGAATACCTTTAAGTTCTTCTAAAGGAGCATTAATTTCTCTAAAGCCACCATTTTTCTTTCTTATTTTAAACGAATTGTACAAATTATTAATCCCTTTTACATATAATACATAACTAAGTTGTTTCCTTGGAATATTCAAAAAGTCAGCAAGTTCATTTCTTGTTTTTATTTGGTTGAATTCCTTCATATATAACTCCCTGTTGTTGAACGTGTGGCTACTCATTATGCGATGCAGAAACATTGAAAATTTAACGTAAATACACCAATAGTAATACGAATAGCAGAAGCTAATGCTCCTACCATTTTGGTCAACACTTGCGAAACACAAGCGAATAATCTAGCCACACGTTTATATTATTATACAATATTTTTCTTAAAATTTGGTTATTAAAAATAAAATTAACACAACAAAAAAATATATATTTCAATTCCCAATCAATCGCAGGAGGCGGCTTCCCCGTAATATCATACACCACACGGTTAATACGCTTCACTTCATTCATAATACGAGCTGAAATCTTCTCAACACATCCCAAGAGATTCTTGCCCAGTCACTCATCATACATCAATAGATGTAACGGCACGATGCCGATTGTGTATCCTATGACACTAGGCTGCGGACGTCTGTAAGAAAAAGTCGCAGTTGGCAATGAATCGCATCCGATTCTCGGATGATTTCTAGTTTTTCTCCAGAAAAATTTCAACTAGTACACGGATAGCTATTCCTGAACCCACGGTTAGAAGGTCCACTCTATAATTGCAACACGGATAGCTATTCCTGAACCCACGGTTAGAAGGTCCACTCTATAATTGCAACACAGCACAAAAAGTCAAGTTTCCTAAAGAGCATTTCCGCTATACTAAACTTGTAAGGCAAGGAGGTGCTCGGTTGTCCTATCAAGAACATGAGAAAACGATTCAAGAAACATTAAATTATATTGAACAGCATCTGAAAGATGATTTACCGCTTCAAACTCTAGCGAAACACGCTGGTTATTCTAGGTTTCACTTTCACCGTATGTTCAAAAAAGTGATTAAGAAGTCAGTTGTTGACTATATACGGGAACGTCGAATGACCCAAGCGGCGAAGGATTTAATTCATACGGACCAGAGGGCGATTGATATCGCATTGCAGTGTCGTTTTTGGTTCACAGGAATCCTTCACTAGAGCCTTTAAGAAGATCTATGACATGTCACCAGCACGTTATCAGAGATTACTAAGGAATGTCATTGATAAGGAGGAAACGAATATGGCTGCAAATAAGCACACACCTACTGGCTGGATTATGACGGGAGAAACACCATCTGATTATGAAACAGGTCTGGATGACAGAATTGTACACAGTGGTACTACCTCAGCTTACCTGAAGTCAAAGGATGAAAAAGCACGAGGATTTGCGACCTTGATGCAGCAAATTAAGTCTGATCGTTACCGTGGAGAACGTCTTCAATTTTCCGCTTTTGTCAAAAGCGAAGATGTGAAAGGTTCAGCTGGTTTATGGATGAGGATTGACCATTCTTCAGGTGAAGTTCTTGCGTTTGACAATATGATGAACCGTCCAATTACAGGAACAAACGGCTGGAATCATTTTAGTGTAGTATTGGATGTTCCAGTCAAAAGTGAAGTCATTGCGTTTGGCATATTGCTACATGGTCAAGGTCACATATGGATGGACGAACTTAGTTTTAAAATTGTAGATGAAAGTGTGCCAGTGACAGAACAAAATACTGTGGATCATTTAGAGGATGAACCAGTGAATTTAAATTTTGAAGGCTAGCAGACTGAATTTAAGAGGAGGTTCATTGCCATGAAAAAAATTGGTGCGATTTTATTGTTCGCTGTTAATTCACTCACCTTTATTTGGGGCCTTGGATTTTTATTTGGTGAAGATGATTAAAGATAAGCACCCATAGAACAAAAAAATCAATTAAAAAAGATATCCCAATCACTATCTTCTTTTTATAGACTTGGTATAATAGAAAAAATCAGAAAAATGAGAATGCGATGATAAGGAATAGTACTTGCCGAAATGTTTTCAGAAAG
>Ga0058696_1000984_pt1 | contig 11410 bp, 14 predicted proteins | sample AgamicMgSfrz_FD_55077 | JGI IMG/M metagenome (GOLD analysis project Ga0058696, IMG submission 55077) | Agave microbial communities from Guanajuato, Mexico - Mg.Sf.rz | ecosystem: Host-associated > Plants > Phyllosphere > Phylloplane/Leaf | place: Guanajuato, Mexico | collected 2012-05-30 | reverse complement strand
TCCACGCATCATGCTGTGATGCAAATTGAAGTGGCCTTTANGATATGGTTATTGTTATCCCTTTTCACAAAAAAACCTGCAGTACGTTTCCTCCAAAAAACGGGCATATTAAACTAAGCTCTTTTCGGAAGAAACATATTGCAGGGTTCAGGTGGCTCACTTAAACGGACGCCAGCGCTCTCCAAGCCATTGCCCCCATTCCCTCCAGGGAATGAGCAAGCCCAGCTTCGAATCGCTTCGTCTGCCTAATGTATAACCGATGAACACCAAGAGTGCAAAGAACAACATATCCCAAAACCCGGTAAACAAATAAAGAAATCCAAAAAAGATGCCGCCCACAATTCCGGTTATCCGGCCTCTGTGACTATCCCAAATCTCTCTCCACAGCATCAGTGAAACTCACCTCATTCCACTCGACTCTTGTAGTTAGGCGACTGGGTAACATTGGCAACATACACGGTAACATTCGAAACCGGGATACCCGTAATCTCGTGTACATGATCATGTATGGCCTTTTGCAAATCCGAAGTCAGCGTTGGAATTGGCGTCTCGCCATCCACCACTGCACGGATCATAATCTCCAATCCCGATTCAACCACACGAATACGTGCCTTAACATCACGTACTCCCCGGAAACGGGAAGTCGCTTTCAGGCAGAGATTTTCAATCGTCTCCATTGAGATCTGCACATCACCGTATTCCGTACGCTGATCTACAGATGGCAACGAAGCCCGTCCACGCCGGACCGAGATGTAAAAAAAGCGCAAACTCAGGATAAACAAGATCGCAGCTGCAACAACGGCTGCAACAATGACGTTCTGTTCCTGCTGGTAATTCAATTCGTAAGGCAGCACTCCACTAATGAGTAGAATCACAACTGCCGATATTGCTCCAACGCTTATGCTGTATATAAACAACAGAAGCCGATCCAGTATTTTCGCCACGAACTGCACAGCCTCCCTTGCTCACTAACGTTGTAACCTGTACATATGCATAATATCAACAGCCCTCATGAAAATGGTCCATAAAGACATGTCCAAGACGGGATAACCCCCGGCAGTCATGCCGGGGGAATCTGTCTTCTTTTATTTTACACGCTGACTGTTCAGGTCAATCTCTTCCACTTTTTCAGTGCTCTTGAACTGAACGTCATGAATATGCACATTAACCTCGTTCACATTCAATCCAGTCATGTTCTCAATGGAGCGTTTAACATTTTGTTGAATTTCAGTAGCCACTTGGGGTAAACGGTAACCATACTCGATGATAACCGATACATCCACTGCAGCCTCGCGTTGGCCCACTTCCACTTTAACACCTTTGGAAAGGTTTTTACGACCAAGCAATTCAGCAAATCCACCAGCGAAACCGCCGCTCATGCCAGCTACTCCTTTTACTTCTACCGTAGCCAGTCCAGCGATCACTTCAATAACTTCAGGTGCGATCTGGATTTCACCGATATCCGTTCGTTCAAATTCTGTCGGCAGTGTACTCATAACTGTTCAACACACCTTTCGCGTAATAAGTTTGCGGCCATCCGTCAGGGCGCTGTCCTACAGGCTTGATGGCTTTGGACACCCTGCCGGTCCGGTTGTACCGGAACTCCTGCAAACTTCACCACGAACATGTGGGCTTATCCCTTGCAGGAGACATGCGCTCTTATTATTACATACTATATCATTTGGGCTAGATTATGACAAACAAGCCCAATATGCCTGTTAAATCTCGTTTTCCTCAAGGAATTTAATATCAAAATCGCCCCGGATAAACGTTGGATGTTCCAGCAACTTCTGATGGAAAGGAATCGTCGTGGAGATGCCTTCAATGGCAAACTCAGCGAGCGCGCGTTTCATCTTGGCAATAGCTTCCTCCCTGTTCGCACCCCATACAATCAATTTTGCAATCATGGAGTCGTAAAACGGAGAAATCGTGTAGCCTGGATAAGCTGCGCTATCCACGCGGACACCCGGACCACCTGGTGCAAGATAAAAACCAATCTTACCTGGTGAAGGCATAAAATTGCGATCCGGATCTTCGGCATTGATACGGCATTCGATTGACCATCCGTTGATGACAACGTCTTCCTGACGGAATGACAGCGGGTTGCCCTCGGCCACCGAAATCATTTCACGAATCAGATCCACGCCTGTCACCATTTCAGTAACGGGATGTTCCACTTGGATACGCGTATTCATTTCCATGAAATAGAATTCACCATTAGGGCTGAGCAAGAACTCAAGTGTCCCTGCTCCCGAGTAATTCACAGCCAGCGCTGCACGAACTGCGGCTTCTCCCATCAGTGTACGCACTTCCTCATTCAGAACAGGACAAGGGGCTTCTTCCACCAGCTTCTGACGGCGCCGCTGCACAGAACAATCACGCTCGCCAAGGTGTACTGCATTCCCATGCTTGTCGGCAATGATCTGAATTTCCACGTGTTTCATACCTGTCAGGAATTTCTCCAGATAGACCCCGCCATTACCAAAAGCTTTTTGTGCTTCCTGCTGAGCAGCCGTAATCTGTTTGATCAGTGCCTCTTCATCTTCGGCGATACGAATACCTTTACCTCCGCCACCTGCGGTAGCTTTGATAATAACAGGATAGCCGATATCCCGGCCAAGCATAATCGCTTCTTCCATGCTTTCGACGAGACCATCGGATCCCGGAATAACAGGGACTCCCGCGTCTTTCATCGTTTGCTTGGCGACAGCTTTGTCACCCATCTTAGTTATCGCTTCAGGGGAAGGACCGATAAAGGTAATGTTGCAGGAATCACAAATTTCCGCAAAATCGGCATTCTCCGCTAGAAAACCATAACCAGGGTGTATCGCGTCACATTCCGTCAAGGTCGCCACACTCATCAGGTTGGTGAAATTCAGATAGCTGTCTTTGGACAATGTTGGTCCAATACAATAGGCTTCGTCTGCAAGACGTACATGCAGNGANTCCTTGTCCGCTTCCGAATAAACCGCNACTGTCGAAATACCGAGCTCACGACAGGCACGAATAATGCGTACCGCGATCTCNCCACGGTTCGCAATCAGTATTTTTTGAAATTTCATTTCGTTATTGTCCTCCTTCGAAGCTCANGCGGTTGCCGCTCTCCGGCGATTTACCGTTATTCCGGTTTAACCAGGAACAGGGGCTGTCCATACTCGACCAGCTGTCCGTTCTCAACCAGCACTTCAACGATTTCTCCCTTGATGTCGGCATCAAGCTCGTTCATCAGCTTCATCGCTTCAATGATACATACCGTTGTTTTATCAACAACCTTATCACCAACGCTTACAAAAGGACCCGCTTCCGGTGAGGAAGCTCTGTAAAAAGTACCCACCATTGGAGATACAATTTTATGTAAATGGCTTGTAGTATCCACTTGCGGAGCTGCTTCTGCTACCACAGCAGCAGGTTGTTGTACCTGCGGAGCAGCAATGACTTGCGGTTGAACCGCAGCTGCCTGAACGTATTCGGTTTTACCCGGTTTGCGGATCGACAGACGTGATCCTTCATTTTCAATTTCCAACTCCTGAACGGAACTTTCATCCACCAGTTTGATCAGTTCTTTGATCTCACTCAATTTAAACATTTCCATTATTCACTCCTTCGGCATCATGCCAGTCTCACTAGGACGGTCATATGGCTTTATGTATTATATCATAATCGTTAAAAATGGAAAGAGCCCGAGACTTTAACAAGCTCCCGGGGCACTTCTCCATGGATTCGATTACTGTTCTGTCACGTATTGCACGCTGATTTTGTTTTGCGTAACGGCAAGCTCTTTCATGACCAGGTCCACGATAGAAACTGCCTGCTTAACATCCAGTTTATCACTAAGCACGACTACTTTATACTTGTCAGCATCTTCTTGTACGATCGCATTGGCGAACTGTTGGGACAGTGTTTCTTCAATGCCGTTGATTTTGGCTTCTTTTTCCTCCAGTGTACGGAGTTCTTCAGTCGCTTTGGCATTTTCTTCTGGCGTTTTGCTCAGATCGCCGGCAATGGTCATAAGCTCCTCATACTTGCGATTGTTGCTCTCTTCGCGCTGCCATTGATAATTTTGGAACTGACTGCTCGCGGATGCTGCCGTATTTTGTTCTTCCATCTCCTTCAGTACATCTTCATCCGTTTTGGTTGCATTTCCCTCTGTTTGGCTGGCATCAGGTGTTGCAGCCGTTCCTTTATCCGTTTCTTGATTGGTTTCGGCCTTGCCCTCACCGGACTCTGCTGCAGGCGCTTGCTCCGTCTCAGCGGCTTGCTGTCCGTCCGTTGCAGCAGGATTTTCAGCCCCCTCAGAAGCTGCTGGTTGCTCGGTAGTATCAGAACCCGTTACTTCCCCGCCATTGACAACTTCGTTTACAACCAGACCTTCTGTAGGATCAAGAATGCCAGCTGTCTCTTTGACTTCCCCCTGATTCATACCATCCACTTGTTGACTCTCCGCTACAGGGGCATTGACTGGACCGGAATCTTCGGTGAACAGGTAATATGCGGACAAAATGACCATCAGACTCAGCATGGAAACGAGCCATACCGTTTGGCGTTTGTTATTCATTAGAACTTCCTCCTCAAATTAGCTTGATTCGATAATAACTGGGCCATTCAAATGATTGCACTTGCCTAGTCCTGCTTACGCGGGACAACCGAAATTCGGTACGCTGCGACATTCAGTCCTTTTTCCACGGCATCGGTTATCAGGTCTTTCACAACCTTGTTTTCGGCGCCTTTGGCAACGACGAGTACCCCCCTGATCTGTGGCTTGAGCTTTTTCGTAACAATTGGTGTCTGATCCCCTGAACTTTCATAAGTGATGATCTCGCCATCGCGGGTATATTGGGTCATGTGCCTTTTGCCCCCGTTTGCATCCGTTTCCTCGGTCAGCTGCTGCGAATCTTTTACATTTCGTTGTACGACCAGTTCCTCGGTTGAATCCACAGTGACCATGACATCCACAGTTCCTACACCAACGATGTTTTCAAGAACACCCTTGATCTTGTCTTCAAATGCGAATTCTATGGCCTGAAACGGATTTTGGTCAGCCTGATCACTTGGTAAAGACGCCATGGATGCTACCGGATCCGGAGGTTCTCGTCCGATGTTCTCGGAATCAATCTTTTTCACATTGACGAAGGAGTTGAACAGCATGATTCCTACGCCGATCAGGCCCAGAATGATCAGCCAGCGGAACGTCTGGCTTCGCCTTGCTCCACCTTCTCCTCCACCCAGCAGGCCTTCAATCTTTTTTAGCCATTGCTTCATCGGATACCCTCCTTTTTTACAACGCCTGAGCGCTTTTCTGTTCCTTCACCTGTACGTTGGTGGCATCAATATCCCACTTTTCGGTTAGCAGTGTAATAATTTGAACGGCTCGCTCTGAGCGGGATGTCCCTTGTTCTTCTTGGTAACTGCCTCCAGACGCTCCGTTTGCAGGTTCGGAAACGGCTCCATTCGCATTTTCCTGATTGGCAGAACCTTCATTCGCTGCATTTTGGTTATCACTCTCTTTTCCCACCTCAATCTGTACTTCAGGCACCTGTACCTGTCCAATCTCGATTGGCTTCGCGGATAAAGTTCCTTCAGAGGAATCGTTAGCTTGTTCAGACCCGAATACCGGGCTGGCGTTTACGGCTGCATCCTGCTGTTCAGAATCATTTGGTTTCGCGCTTCCAGGTGTGGGCATTTGCACCACGACACGTTCAATCACGGGCAGATCCACCGATGAAGCATTCTCTGTGCCCGTTGGACGGTTGGACATGACCAACTGGACCTCAACGGATTGAACCCGCTCCCCCGTCGTTTCCTCGATCTGCCCTTTCATCACATTCGCCAATTCTCGTGCCGTCCACTGCAGGGATTGTTCCTGCTCATTCGATTGCAGCTGCCTGCCTTGTGCCAAAATCTGTTCCAGTGTGACATTCCCATCCGATGGCGATTCCATGGCTGTCATGGCCCGCTTCAGTTCACCAACCGGATCACTCCGCAGCAGCTTGGTGATGGGTGACAGAAGCGTAAGGAGGATAAGGAGGCTCAGCACAAGCTTGACGTAACGCTCCATGGAGCGGTTGGGTAACAGCATATCCACGAATGTTGCCAGCAGTACGATCATGATCAATTCCCGGAGCCAGCTGCTCAGCCACCCCATCCTTCCAGCTCCTTTCCCGAGATCACCTGCTCATCTCATCATGATTGTCAGATTCCCCGCAGTAAGCAGGATTGTGATCGCCAGAAAAAACATCAATCCCACGGCCGCCAGAGCTGCGAATACATAAATCATCGATTTTCCGATGGCTTGCAGGCAGCCAACGATCGGCGTATCACCTAGCGGCTGCATTATAGCTCCCGTAATGTTGTATATGAGGGCAAGTGTCAATATTTTGAGCGCAGGAAACGCGCATAAAAACAAGATGATGATGACACCTGTCAGACCAATGGCATTTTTGACCAACATGGAAGCCGTAATAACCGTGTCTGTTGCGTCTGCGAATGTTCTTCCCACAATCGGAACAAAATTGCCTGCGATATACTTGGCTGCTTTGAGGCTTACACCATCTGCAACGGAGCTGGATGCACCTTGCACGGAAATAACCCCGAGAAACATCGTTAGCAGAATGCCCAGTAATGCGACGCTAATGTTGCGCAGCAGGTCTGCCAGCTGAGTCAGCTTATATTTGTCTGATATCGAACTGACAAGGTGCAGCACAGCCGAGAAAAATAATAGCGGGAATACCACGATATGAATCAGTGTGCTGACCAGATGGATCATGAAAATGATCAGCGGATGCGTAACCGAAACGGTAATGATGTTCCCCATGGAGGCCAGAAGCGTGAAAAGCAACGGCACCATAGCCATCATGAAGTTGACCATGCCTTCAATGGCTTCCTTGGCATACCCAATGGCTACGCTGAAGCTATTAATTGCAATAACGATGATGACCATGTAACAGATGGAGTAGGCGATTTTACTAATGTTGTTTTTCTCAAATGCGGTCTGCAGTGTTTCTAAAATCATGCTCAGCACACTCAGCATCACGATGGTGACGAGCAGTTTGCCGTTATATAAAATCTCATGCAGCATGAAGGTGCCAATGGCCACAAACACTGATTTCAGGCTGAATCCCTCATTGCCGGGGATAAGCATATCCATGAAAGAAGGGGTCTTCCCATCCGGAAAAAAACCTCCGTATTGCTGCATGAGTTGATCCCAATATTTCTCCACCTGATCCTTGGGAAGCTGGTCAGCCTGCTGCTGCAACCATTCATCCGAAGGTGAGCCTGAACCTGCTGCAACCTGTCCCATTATCGCAAACAGAAAACACAGGACCAGCACGATCGTAAGGCGCCATCGCTGCTTGTCTTGCATGATGTTCATATGCTGTATGCACGCCTCCTTCTAGACCGGCATCAGCTTCATGACGGTTTCAATAATAATGCTGATGATCGGAATAGCGAGTACGAGGATTAGGACCTTGCCGGCAAGTTCAATTTTGGAAGCAATGCTCTCCTGCCCAGCATCCCTTACAATCTGAGCGCCGAATTCGGCAATGTATGCTATACCAATAATTTTCAGCACCGTTTTTAGATAAATGTTTTCCATACCTGAATTTTCGGCCAGCCGCTTCAGCACCTCAATCACTGCGCCAATCTTGCCAATGAGCAGCATGAAAATCACAATGCCTGTCGCAGCCGCAATCAGAAAGGCAAACATCGGCTTCTGTTCCTTAATGATGAGAATAAGAACTGTTGCAATCAGGGCTAGACCCACGACTTGGATAATTTCCACAGGTCACCACCATCCCGGCTTCATGACCGTTTTCATTGAAACAGAAAGATCGATTTGATCTCTTGCAGCAGGCTGTCCAGCATGCGAACAACCATGAACAATACAACCACAAATCCGATCACGGTCACCCAGTGCGCCATATCTTCCTTTCCCATTTGTTTCAGCACCGTATGAATCATCGCAATGATGATTCCGATGCCCGCAATTTGGAAAATTGCGTTCACTTCTAAATTCATGACCTTGGCACCTCACTATCGCGGCAATTTCAAAAGATCAGAATGACGATTAACGCTCCGACAAGCATCCCGAGACTGCGACTCATCCGCTCGTATTTCATTTGATCGGCTTGAGCACGGGATTCCTCATGCATAAGTTGTTGAATGGCTAGCGAAATGTGTTTGGTCTGATCCTGACGGTCGCTGGTTCCAAGGCTGTAGCTTAATTGCAGCATGACTTCCCTCTCATCCGCTTTCATCGCTGATTTTCCCCATGCTTGTTCGATTCCAGATTGCAGACTCTCTCGTGCCGTATGACCCAGTGGGGGCTCCATTTGCTTCGCGGCATGAAGAAACAGTGTTTTGATAGGCTCTCTGGTTTGAACTCCCATTTTTCCCATCGCATCGGGAAGCGGGGTCAGTCCGTAGTTGATCTCCGTCATCAGTCGCTGCAGGGCAGCAATCAATTCTCGCAGCTGTCTGGGTCTGAGTGCATACTGTTTCGCACGGTAAAAGCCCGCGAGTGTACTGGCAAGCAGGATAATCACGGCACCCAGCATGTTAACCAAAGGCTTCACCTCCTGCCTCGGTTTGCTGAAGACCTCGCATTTTGCCATCGGCCACCTTGAAACTCATCCCTCGGCTCGTCCGCTGCAACTGGACATAACGCTGAAACATCTGTGCTGCGATTAAGGTACGCAATGCAGGTCTTGAAGACAGCTCGGACAAATCACGGCCGTGGGCAGTTGCAATAACCGAAACACCGGAATGCAGTGCCTCCATCACAGCTTCTGCATCTTCCGGACGACCGATCTCATCCACAATGAGNACGTCTGGAGACATCGAACGAAGCATCATCATCATNCCTTCCGCCTTGGGACAACCGTCCATGACATCCGTTCGGGGACCTATGTCAAACCCCGGTACACCTTTATAACTTCCGGCGATCTCGGATCGCTCATCCACAATGCCAACCTTGAGACGCGGCCTCAGCCCCTGGATCAGCTCACTGACACCTGTTAGCTTGGTTCCACTGCTGATTTGTCTGGCCAAATCTCGCAGCAACGTTGTTTTTCCTTGCTGCGGCGGTGAAAGTATCAAGGTGTGGAATACCTGTCCGCTTTTCAGATCCAACAGGTGAGGCAGGATTCGATCGGCTACCCCATGGACTTCCCGGGCTACCCTGACGTTGAAACCATTAATATCACGCAAGTATTCCACCCGACCCCCGCTAAGCACAGTTCTGCCTGCCAATCCAATACGGTGCCCTCCCGGAATGGTGATAAATCCTTTGCGCAGCTCCTCTTCCAGTGTATAGAGCGAGTGATTGCTAATCAGATCCAGAAGCCTGTGTGTCACCTCTTTTTGAGGAATATAAGCTTCTTCAGGCTTCGCTGTTGGGCTGCCCTGTGCGGTAAGGAAGTGATAGGCGTTCCCTGCATTGATCTCGAGCGGCCTTCCTTCGCGGATACGTACTTCCTCCACTTGCTCCAATATAGCGGGCGGCATCCTTCCCAGAATGGTTCGAATCGGTTCCGGAAAGAGATCCTTCCAGTTCACCTTCATGAATGGCCCCTCCAACCCTTAAATCGTATTTACCGCGTATCTGGTGCTTGTTCCTATCTCAAGTCTATGCCTGTACATTCAATTTATGACGCTGAAATCTAGCATTTCTTTCAGAACAGGCCTGAGAGTCAAATATCATAGATCCAGGCTTCTTCTAGGCACCCGTCTATATCATCGTGCATATAGTGCTTGCAGACAGGTGAAATCCATTCCGGAGGGAAGACAGAACCATCTATCCCCAAATGAAGAGAGGAGTTGTGGGGAGTGCAAGTCGATGTGGTAGGAAATGTGAATGAAGTCCGAAGAATCGATATCGCAGGACGAAGTGCCGTTGTGATCGACGTGCTGCGTACCACAAGTACAATCGTTACAGCCTTGGCATATGATGCCGCGGCTGTCATCGCGGTGGAGACCGTTCCTCAAGCCAAACAGATGACCGTTCAGGATTCAATTCGGGGCGGGGAGCGTTTTAACAAAAAAATCGCCGGATTCGAGGTGGGCAATTCCCCCTATGAATATATGACGCAGGAGATCGCAGGTAAAACCGTAATACTGACCACTACCGACGGGACACGCGCGCTAATCAAAGCTTCCAGGGCAAGGCATGTGCTGGCCGGTTCCTTTCTGAACGTGCAGGCGGTCGCAGCTGCGCTCTGTCTGCTCCAAAGAGACGTTCTTTTGTTATGCGCAGGAGATCAGGACGAATTCGCACTGGAGGATGGATTGTGTGCAGGATGCATTATTGAAGAACTGTACCGACAGTCCCATTTCCCTATCAGGCTGAACGATCTTGGCAGGGTACTGCATCAGGCTGTTACCCAATGTGAGGACACTTTACCGGATCTTGTTCGTGTATCCACAGGTGCAAGGCGGCTTGACAAACTGGGCAGTATGCATGATGTCACCTACTGCTCCCAATTAAACTTGTTCGACTGTGTACCAGAGATGAGAGAAGATCATCGTATGGAATTGTTTCGGGGCTNGGAGGGGGAANGGATATCCAAATTGCTGTAAAGCATAGAAAAAAGGTGTTCTNTCGCCCGGATGGCGATACAGAACACCTTTCGTTCATTTATATATATGGCATCGAATTATCTGCGAACTTGTGGACCGCCAACTACAGCCTGCTCTGCCGTGTCGAGATCATACGCTGTGTGCAGTGCTTTGATAACCTCATGAAGTTTGTCACCATCGATGACGCAGGATACCTTAATTTCGGACGTGCTGACCATTTTGATGCTCACGCCTTCAGAAGAGATTACTTGGAACATTTTGGCTGCAACACCCGGATGGCTAACCATGCCTGCACCGACGATCGATACTTTAACCAAATTATCTTCCGATGTGACTTCACGATACGGCAAACGGCTGTGAAGGCCCTCAAGGACACGCAGCGCGTTCTCGCGATCAGACAGTGCCACCGAGAATGAGAAGTCTGCTTTATCGTCCATAACACCACTTTGTACGATAATGTCGACATCGATCTGTTCAGATGCCAGTGCACCAAACACCTCGGCGAGAACTCCCGGTGCGTCCGGAACTCCCAAAATACTGATACGAGCCACATTTTTGTCATAGGCAATTCCGCTTACCACGACGCCTTGTTCCATTGCTGCTTCCTCCTTCACAACCGTTCCCTCATTATGGTTAAAGCTGGATCTTACAATTAAAGGTACACCGGAATGCTTCGCGTACTCAACCGCACGCGGATGCAGTACTGCGGCTCCCAAATTTGCAAGTTCCAACATTTCGTCATACGAAATTTCCTTGAGCTTGCGTGCGACTTTGACAATCCGGGGATCTGTCGAATAGATTCCATCCACATCCGTATAGATTTCACACGCATCCG
>Ga0058696_1000980_pt1 | contig 11420 bp, 11 predicted proteins | sample AgamicMgSfrz_FD_55077 | JGI IMG/M metagenome (GOLD analysis project Ga0058696, IMG submission 55077) | Agave microbial communities from Guanajuato, Mexico - Mg.Sf.rz | ecosystem: Host-associated > Plants > Phyllosphere > Phylloplane/Leaf | place: Guanajuato, Mexico | collected 2012-05-30 | reverse complement strand
TCCTTGCAGTAATAATTCCAATACACGAACTCAATATTAGGAATTCCTTTCTGAATATCTGCCCGGATATTACCGGTTTCATCCATATACGGGTTGTTCTCGGCAAATAATGGGTAATACATATCGCTCCAGATCATTGGTTTTAGTCCAAGCTTATCAGTAATGGAGACCACCTTTTTAAGATGGCGATTCATAATGTCAATATGATGTTCATAGCCATGCTTCTCTAAATATTTTCCTAAACCAAGCTGAAATGTCTCATCCATACCAATATGAATCCGGTTTGTTCGAAACGGCTCGGAGGCAGCTTTCAAACAACTCTCTAAAAAATTATATGTTTCCGCTTCATCGACTAGTAAAATATCATCCGTATCTTTAAACTTAGCAGCATAATTCCATTTAATTGCTTCCCGTAAATGCCCTAAAGTTTGGATGCATGGGATGATATCAATCCCGAGCTTCTCTGCATATTCATCACAATTTCTGAGCTCCTCACATGTATATCTCCCGCGCATATATCCAAAATATGGGTATTCCTTCACCTCGTAAGTATCCTCTGTATAGAGCATTAAGGTATCTAACCCTATCAGCGCCATATGAACCAGCAGCTTCTTCACTTCGTTTACAGTTGGTACCGCATTTCTCGAAGCATCCAGCATGACACCGCTCATATTAAACTGTGGAGTCTCTATTATTTCGAATTCTCTACTCTTTTGATAATTTTCGAGCCAAATCCCGAGTGCACGAAAAAAATGAATCGGCTTTTCAAACGAAATTTCTCCTTCAGCGCTTTTATTGACAATCCTTAACGGGCCCTTTTCTTGTTTCACTTGGATTGGATAACCATCCATTGTCAGCTTTACCTTTAATTTGGTTAAAATCAATTCTAACCCTGCTGTGACATTTGCTGTGTCTCCTTTTAAAAACAGTTCCACATGTATGCCCCCTTCTTTCAAAATACCAATTTAGTTAACAAGCTGCTGCTGAACTCTTTTTTCTAAAAACGCAAATCTATTTAAGCAAACTTTCATCATCCAAAAGGCAGGAGCCACTGCAGATATAAATGGGATGAGACCAGGCATCTGATTAATCAGACTGCCTATCACAAAAAAGCCTGCTCCAATCCCTATCGTTGATGGTAAGCTCGTCAATGCAATCAGAAACGATTGTTTTATATATTCTTTATTGGACAACTCATAATGAACATAGACAGCAAAGAAATAGCCGACAGCTATGAATAGAATCAGCATTATGATGGAAAGAATGATTGTAAGAAAGCTGGCAAAAACACCTGACATAAAGCCCTCTATCAATCTGATATCGATATAAAGCAACAGGCCTATACTGTAAAAAACAAGGCCTATTTGATTGCTTCTCTTCCATTCTTGAAAATACACTTGCTTAAATGTTTTCCATACTTGAAAATCGGTTTCTTTTCTAAGCCATTTACGTATTATCGTAAACAGGGCGATAGATGCAGGAAAGAATCCAAAAATCCCTAATCCTATGGCGGAAAATGTAATCCAGCATAAATTCACGAAGATTCCCCGCCATATCCACTCACAAACAACAATCATCCATGAATCCCTTTTCATTCTGGCCACCCTTTCCATTGAAAAACTTATGTCTGTTCACAGCTGTTTTTTTGCAATTGGTGATAGAGCGGACTGCCTTTTACGGCTTTACCTGTTAAACTGAGCACGAATTCGCTGAACATCGTGTTAGCCCACGCAAACCAATCCCTAGTAAATTCTTCTGGACAATCGGCGTTAAAGCCTTCATGCATAAAACCCGTACCGCCATCTGTGTTTTTGAATGCTGCTAAAATTCGTAGTTTTTCCTCAGTATTTACCGCTGTCATCCCTTGGATAGCCAGGGCAATATGCCAAATGTAGTGGTCTGGCGTATGCGGGCTTCCGATGCCGTTTGCATATTTACCTTCGTAATAATATGGATTATCCCTGCTCAATAGGAAGCTTCGTGTATTGAGATAGGTTGAATCATCAAAGTGCTGATACCCTAAATACGGAGCTGCCAGCAAACTTGGAACATTGGCATCATCCATTAAATTCACGCGGCCTTCCCCATCTGTTTCATAAACGTACATCTCACCGTAAATTGGATGCTCTATTTTCGCATATTGCTCAATGCCCTGTTGGATTTCATAAACGTACATCTCACCGTAAATTGGATGTTCTATTTTCGCATATTGCTCAATGCCCTGTTGAATTTCCTTCTTCAGCTTTAAGCATTCCGCACTTAAGTCAGAATCCTTTAACACCTCATCACAAATTTCAGCAGCATATCCTAACACGACTGCGGCAAACATATTGGCCGGCACAAGGTAACCGTATGTACAAGCATCATCACTTGGACGGAAAGCGCTCCATGTCATGCCTGTTGGGACGACATGCCCCCCTTTTCCTTGGCGAATTAAAGTATCGGATTGGCGCACTTCTGCACGTTCAAATCGGTAAGGAGACTTGTTTTCATGATCCTGCTCTGTTCTCCAAACATTGATAATCGTCTCACACACTTCTTTAAATGTTTCTTGTAAATAAGTTGTTCGCCCTGTAGACTTCCAAAACAGAAAGCTAAGCTGAATTGGATAACATAATGAATCTATTTCATATTTTCGTTCCCAAATATGAGGGGTCATATCGGTAAAATCTGTTTGATGCCCCCTGCCGTTTTCCGCCTCATTAAAGGCATTTGCATATGGATCATGCATAATGAAGGCGAATTGCTGGCGGATTACACCTTCGAGTAAATCAGCGAGCTCTTCATCCTCTTCAGCAGCAAGCAAGTAAGGACGCACTTGCGCGGCAGAGTCTCTTAACCACATTGCTGGAATATCTCCGGTTACGACAAATGTTTTTCCATCCGCCTGCTTTTTCATTGTCGTTGTATACGTATTGACAAAGCATTGTTCAAACATACGTTGTAACTTTTCATCCTCAGGAAAATACTCTTTCACATGTTGAATTAATTTCTGTAGTGATTCTGGAATTGCAGCTGTCATATTCTCTCTCCTTTTTGGAAACCAAGTGTAATAATTTCATAGCCTGCGACTAGATACTGATCGCTAGATTCATTGCTTTTTTCTTCAAGTATCGTACTCTTATAGGATACAAAGTCCTTTTCTATGTTTGCCTTAAGATGGCAGCTTCCTTGGGACGGATTAAACCAACGAATCATGACATCATCAGTTTCTTCCGCGACTTTCATGGATGACCAAGCGAGACATTCTGACTCCCAATTCACAAATTTGTATTCACTAGGCAATTCCCCCTTATGTGCACTTGTTTGAATAACCTGAAGGGGAACTTTATATTGATAAGCTTCAACAAATGCCTTTGATTCAACAATATCTTTTTCATGCATAAACACTTGCCACTCAGCCGAATGTATGCCTATACATTGGGCTTCTGGTGTCGGGAAATAACCCCAATCGCCAAGCTCAGCAACCGAACGCAATACGGTGACCGCAATCGTTCCATCCTCTGGAAGAATTTCGTATTCTTGAAGACCGTCTGTTGCCACCGTTAAGCCTACTTCCTCATCGACAAGGCTGGCAAAGCACTGCTGATGATGGCAGAAGCTTGGATTTTCCCATTCTTGATCAGGGTTATTCGGACGTTTCACTATTTCAAAAACACTGTCTGAGTAATGTGTATCCGTTTCTATTTTTGTTGGAAATAGAATGCGGAGACGATGATCAGTCGCTTGATTGTCAATTGTCAGTTTGAAGACAGGACCTTTCATTCCTTTTTCTAGAATGGCAGATGTACGCAAGGTGATTATTTTCATTTCACTGGATCTACCTGCTTTCCTTTCCTTATGCCAAATCAAGCTGTTTCTTTCAATCTCCAGTTGATTGTCAGCTGAAGCAGGGATGTTTAAAGTGTGAGTGAATTCAAGCTCTGTTCGAAGCGATGTTTTTTCAATAAGACGAAATTCTGCCGGAACATCCTTTGTCGTTATCAGATTATTTCCTGTTGCTTCCTTGAACATATATTCATTCCCGATATCCCCGGCATCCTCATATACACCAAGATGATATACGGTCCTGCCTGAAGCTTTATCCGTTAGATTATATGTACCATCTTCATGAAACAAGACATGTACATATTCATTTTCCATCTCCATGCCTACTTCAGCCGAATGTCTATGGCTTTTCTCATCGATCTGCTCCAGTGGAACAAGATAGAAGGTCCTGTAGCCGAATGCTGGTATATCATCTGCATAAAAAGACAGCTTAGCCCGTTTGGCAAAAAACGGCTGGCGAAATTTGTCTTCTGGCAAATCATAGCCAAATTCAATCACTGGCTCTTTTAGGTAACAATCGATACTCTTACCGGCGTGATCAACGAGTCTGTAAGCTGGTATTTCTTTATCCTTTAAATACGCCGGAATTTGTTCAAAGTGCATTTCGGAAAAATACACCTTTTCCAAATCAACTGTTTTTGTAACAACTTCGCTTTTATTCCATCCTGTTGAATTAAAGACAACAAGAGGAATTCCCTTCTCTGGTGTGTTAGATGTATCAATTTTACCTGCAAGCTCGGCTCCTTGCTCCTGAACAAACAACTCTCCCATTTGCAAAACAGTTTCAAATCGGGTTACCATTTCGCGATGCACCTCATCAACACTACAGCCGCAAATACTATCATGAGGGTGATTTTTCATTAAAGATTTCCACATAAATCGCAAATATTCCCTTGGATAGGTTCCCCCTGCTAAAAAACTAAGAGTAGCGATGGGTTCTGCAATCTTCTCCAATAGAGTTTGACACCGGTTGTTCCACTGTTTTAAATAAATTCGGCTTGATGCTGTATTTACAAGAGTAGACCAGCCATCTGTTCTTTGATTGCGCAATTCGCCTTCGATTACCTGGAGTTCGTCAGGAAGGTTATCTTTTAAGTCCTCTATATATTCAGCGAAACTCGAATGCTTAAAGGTATAATCGGGATATAGACGGGATGCGGTTTCGATTGCCTGCGGGATTGTTTTTTGGAGCGGCTGGTGATCACATCCATTCATGAACAATAACTGGTTGGTAGACGCATATTTTTCAGCATCCTGAAGTTTTCGCTCCCAGAATATTTTCGCTTCCTCTTCATCGACCGGAATTTCATTTCCGTTCGAATACCAATTAGCAAATAAAATTCCTGTTACCTCAGAGCCGTCTGGTGCCTTCCAGATCATTTCTGAATATGGTGATTCAAAATTAGGAGAATCTGACACCATATTATTAAAGCCCGTTGGTTTTACCCCTCTTCCAAAAGCAGCAGTATCAATTCCCGCTTGCTTTAACAGCTGCGGTGCCTGCCCGTAAATGCCGAAAGTATCAGGAAAATAGCCAAGCTTTGATACATGTCCATATGCTTTTGCATCATGTAAACCGATTTGTAAATTTCGGACATTGGCTTCTGAGCTCGTTAAAAAAGCATCCTGCAGCACATACCATGGTCCGATATGCAGCTTTTTCTCTTTAATTAATTTTGTGACTGCCTCTCGATTTTCAGGATGAACAGCAAAATAATCTTCCAACAAAATAGTTTGGCCATCAAGATGGAATGATTGAAAGGCATTTCCGTCTTTTTTAAACTGGTCTAATAAATTATTCATCAGCTTTATGAAATAGTAACGGTGCTGTTCAAAAGGCAGGAACCATTCCCTGTCCCAATGGGTGTGAGAGATAATGTGTGCCGTTTTTTTCATAAATCCATACCCGCCTTCCTATAACCAGCGAATGAGAAAACGCTGTCATTTTATATTGTTTGCTTTTCTTTCATTTTAACCATCCAGAATTTTAGGGCAATACATTGCGGGTAAGTCCTATGGATTTTACAGTGTATCTAAAATTAGTCCATGAAAACAGGGCAGACCGAATTGTTTTAATGCACTGCGGGTCTGCCCTGTTTTTACTGTTCCGTTTTTGGAAAGATAAATATGAAAAAACCGCTCCTGTTTCTATTGTTCTTTCAACTAATACTATTCGTGAAATTATGATTAATATGTTCCTGATTTAATTAGCTGTTCCTTAAAATGTTCTAGTACTGCCTTGCACCTTATTGGCTACCTGATATTAAATGATGCCCTTGAAACTATTTATTTAAGTGATTGGGATAATCACTTAACCAAGTAACTGTGCCAAATATAATCGCTTCAAAGAGTATTCCAAATAAAGCGGGCGATTATTGATGCTATTACTGTGCCCTTGTACTCTAATAGTAGGGTTGTTGCAAAGAGACTGATTGAAATATAATATAGGATCAAAAAAAGCTGCACCAACGATTAGTTACTAATCATTAGTACAGCTTATTCGTTACTTAATCAGTTAGTTTAACTTCTAATATATCCACCTTCTGAATGGATAATCTGGCCAGTTATCCACTTTGCTTCATCACTTGCGAGAAAAGCTATTGTGCTGGCAACATCCTCTGGCAGTCCGATACGTCCCATCGGAAACTTAGGAAGCAGATGCTCTCTAATTTCATCTGTCATCCACGTTGAATCAGTAGGTCCCGGGTTTACAGCATTAACTGTAATTCCTAACGGAGCAACTTCTTGTGACAGCGACCTTGTGAATGCAGTAATAGCGCCTTTCGTTGCTGCATAAGCAAGCTCTCCTGCCATCGGTCCGATATCCTGTCCTGATGTCATATTAATAATTCTGCCTGCAGTTAAACCCGAGGTTGGAAAACGGCGGGCAAATTCTGCACAAAGCAGAAAAGTAGTTCTCATATTGACCGCATAATGTTCATCAAGTGTCTTAGCGTCAAGTAAATGGTAACCATCATTCGTTGAGTGGGCAGCGTTATTGACTAGAACGGAAGGATAACCAAGTTTGGATTCCACTGTATTAAATATGACAGAAGCAGCACCAGCATTGGCTAAATCAATTTCTAAGCCTTCACAATGTAGTCCCATGTTTACTATCTCTAGTTGGAAATTTAGAATCCAATCATTATCGGCATTCCAATGGGTAAAGAAAATGTTTATACCTTGTGAAGCTAATTTTCTGCAAATGGCTGTCCCAATGTCTCGTGGATTGCTTGCGCCTGTTATAATTGCTGTTTTATTTTTTAATTGAGTCATAATATTCTCTCCCTTCAAGGGACATAATGATCATGGCAAACGAAGATGTTTTATTTTATCTGCAAAACAAAAAACAGATCCTAATGGATTCTATTATAGTTTTTTATATCATTGGAAACAACGATATTTCAGAACATTTCAATAAAAAAGACCTCCACTATGTAAGTGAAGGTTCTAGACTGTAGACAATTTCTTCTTACTACAATATTTTCCCACTAAAACAGAGAGTGTGATTTCCTCTTAAAGGGGGACGAGCTACGAGCCCGCTTCGTCACTGCTCGTGTGAGGGTCTTTTCTGTCTCATAATCCCGTTAGACTCTCACCTCTCCGTGCTAATAAATCACTTTATCGACAAGCTGGGACCTCCTCTAAGTAAGCGAAGGTTTCTTATTCGTACGATACTTCATTTGATGTTTTTTCTTTCCAAACGACAGTAAGACATAACCCAACTATCATAACAATCCCTGCAAACAGGAACGGGAAGTTAATATTTATATCAAATAAAATTCCGCCAAGGGCAGGACCAAAGATGTTTCCTAAGCTTGTATAGGTTGAGTTCATTCCGGCAACAAAACCTTGCTGTTTACCAGCAGCTTTTGANAGAAAAGTTGTTAATGCTGGACGCAGCAAATCGAATGCTAAGAATATAAAGCATGTAACAAGNAAAACAGCTATAAATCCTGACATAAAAGTCGAAACGAAAGCTAACACTGCACCAATAATTAAGCAAAGCTGAATTACTCTTTTTTCGCCGAACTTATTTACTAATTTACCAAACCAGGCGATTTGCACAATTACAGCAAAAATCGAACTGATTGTAATAATAGTGGCAATATCCTTCGGTGTGAAGCCAAACTTATGATCAGAAAACAAGCTAAAGACTGTTTCATAAGCAGATAAGCCAAATGCTAGAACAAACACAATAATAAAGGCAATTAGATACATCGGTTGAAGCGATTGTTTTATGTCTTTCATAAAATTGGATTTCTGTGTACTTGAGGCAAGCTCAGCAAGCTCACTTTTAGACAATGGCTCTTTTAAGATAAAGACAGATGTGAATGCTGCTAAAAATGCAATCGCAGCAGCAAAGAAAAATGGCATGCGAATGCCAAAGTCAGCAATAAAGCCCCCTGCTCCCGGGCCAATAATAAAACCAGTGCTGATTGCAGCAGAAACATATCCCATCGCTTTTGATCTTTCCTTAATGGTTGTAATATCTGCAACATATGCCGTTACTGCCGGCATGATAAAGGCAGCGCTGATTCCGCCTAATATCCTTGANATATATAATACGGAAACATTAGTTCCNAATCCGAAAATCAACTCTGAGATTCCAAAAATCACAAGGCCGATAACAATCATCTTTTTTCTGCCGAAACGGTCTACCCATCTGCCGGCAAACGGTGACACAACAAGCTGGGAAAAAGCAAATACAGCAACAAGATAGCCCATTGTGCTTCCTGTTATATGCATCATATTCATAAATGATGGCATAACTGGAATAATCAAACCTATTCCTAGAAATACGATAAAAAGATTGCTTAATAAAATAACTAAAACCATTTTTTGTTCTTTAATTGGTTTTTGCATATACACTCACTTCCCTAAAAGATGAAATCTTTTAATTGTAAAGAAACCGTTCCTAAAAGCATCCGTTTATTAATTAACGAACGGTCGTTAGTTATCATACCAAATAAATACACTTTCAGCAATTACTCTTTCTAGTGAAAAGCAAAAAAATATCAAAAAACCATTTGTTCTCCTTTAGGATGCTTTATTAAGCTAAAATTATAAGGCTAATGGTTTATATACCATTAGCCTTATTTAGTCTTTTCATTATGATAAAGAACGAAATCGTATTTGTTACCGTCTATTTGATCTTGATAAAATTCAATTTTTTGGTTTAAAGTATTCATACTTTCCTGCATTTGTTGTAATTCCTGGGCAAGGAGACTTCTCCGTTTTTCAAGGAGCTTCTTTCTATCCAAAATCGTCTCTTCTCCTATTGCACGCCATACTGTATATTGTTTCAGTTCTTGAATAGACATGCCAGAACTCTTTAAATGAAGTAAAAAACGAACCCAGCCAATATCATGTTCCATATATTTTCGCACATTATTTTCATCACGTTCGGGTGAAAGCAGCCCTTCTTTTTCATAGTATCTGAGCATACTTGTTGTTACACCGATTATCTCAGCAAACTCCCCAATTGAATAACTCAAATTGTCCACCTCTATTCATGTATGTATGTTCCTATTAACAGGATACACTTATACGAATGCTAATAAAACACATAATTTTTCTNAAAAAATAGTCAGCCTTNTGCTTGCCTTAAAGTAAACTTTAAGGCCTATACTTCATCATGTAATGATTTGTAAGGAAAGGAATGAGAAGAATGGCGGAAAAACAAACAGCAGGACGTGATTTATTAGGAGATTTCGCTCCGAAATTTGCTGAACTGAATGATGATGTCCTATTCGGTGAGGTTTGGTCAAGAGAAAAAGAACTCTCTCCTCGTGATCGTAGCATGATAACAGTTTCCGCATTAATAGCAGGCGGAAACTTTGAACAATTAACACCACATCTGCAAAAGGCAAAAGCTAATGGAGTAACAAAGGATGAAATCTCGGAATTAATTACACATCTCGCATTTTATGCTGGATGGCCAAAGGCTTGGTCAGCTTTTAATCTTGCAAAATCAATATATGCAACAGAAGAAGGAAGGTAATACTATGGAAAATGAACATTTGAATAACAGCGTAATCTTTCCTCGCGGAGAGAAAGTGGCAGCAAACTTTATCGGTGATGCCTATTTACAGATGATTTTCACAGATGCAACTCCCCTAAATACCGCAATCGGAAATGTGACATTTGCACCTGGGGCCCGCAATAACTGGCACTCTCATAAAGTTGGCCAAGTATTGTTAGTAACAGGAGGAGAAGGCTGGTATCAAGAAGAAGGAAAAAAAGCTCAACTTCTTAAAACCGGGGACGTTGTGAATATTCCGCCACATACTAAACATTGGCATGGAGCGACAAAGGACAGCTGGTTTGTCCATCTTGCTATGACACCAGGAGAAACGGAATGGCTTGAGCCTGTAAGTGATGANTTGTTTAATTCCTTATAATGAAAACGGACCGAAGCAAAGAATTCGGTCCGTTTTTAGCATTAAGCATTTTTACTGCTAACATGGCTTTCTCTCAGCTGTTTAATGTCTTCTTTGGGAGGAAGACCAAACATCCGAGAATATTCACGGCTGAACTGGGACGGACTTTCATAACCGATCTGGAATGCAACTTCAGCTGCATCTGTGGCCTCTGANAGTAATCGCCTCCTCGCTTCCTGCAGCCTTAAGTTCTTTTGGAATTGTATCGGGCTCATTGCTGTCACTTGTTTAAAGTAGCGATGCAGTGTAGCCACACTCATATTTGCCTTTTCGGCAAGCTCTTCAATCCGAAAAGCTTCGACGTAATGAAGCTTTATATACTCAATTACTTCCCTGATTCGATAAATTTGGCTTCCTTCTAAAGCCATTTGTTCTAATATACTTCCGTGCGGACCTTGCAAGATTAAATACAAGATTTCTTTCTTGTACAGCGGAGCCAGTACAGGTATATCTTGTGGTTTATTTAATAACCTGGCAAGCCGTATTACTGCATCTAACAAAGGCTGTTCTGCCTTGCCAATAAACATTGCCCTTTTAATTTTCTGATTGCCGGTTTCAGTTCTAGATTCGTCCAGAAGTGTTAAAATTTCACTCGGTGTAAATTCAAGCTTAAAAGCCAAATATGGAATGTCTTTTGAAGCTTTTATCACCTGTCCTGTTACTGGTAAGTGAACAGATGAAACAATATAATCCTGAGGACCGTACCGAAAGCGGTCACTAGCAAGAAGCACTTCTTTTTCACCTTGAAGAATGATACAAAAAGACGGTTTAAATACAGCATGAATCGGTTCGGTAACAGCAGACTCCCGAATAAAAAACAAAGACGGAACAGCTGTCTTATTCGAACCGTCATCATTAGTAAAATGGTCTATAAGCTTGCTTAGTTCATTTAAATAATTCAATGCTTGTGCTGCCATAATTGCCTCCTTAAACCTTACTCACTAATAAAGATTATAAAACAATTCCCTCTATTTTGGTAAGTGCTGTGATAGTATTAGGCAATCTTTTGCGACTAATAGGTTACCGTTATACTGTATCCTTATAACATAATTAAGATGCAAACATACATATTTAACCTGGATAAAAGGAGGAGTTTGGAAAATTGACAGAAATGCAATTTAATATTATTGGAATCACAGGATTTGCGCG
>Ga0058696_1000978_pt1 | contig 11440 bp, 10 predicted proteins | sample AgamicMgSfrz_FD_55077 | JGI IMG/M metagenome (GOLD analysis project Ga0058696, IMG submission 55077) | Agave microbial communities from Guanajuato, Mexico - Mg.Sf.rz | ecosystem: Host-associated > Plants > Phyllosphere > Phylloplane/Leaf | place: Guanajuato, Mexico | collected 2012-05-30 | reverse complement strand
TTTCTGAAGAGTATTGGCATATTATTTAAAGTTTACGAATTAATAGAACAGCAATGCTTAAATAAGCGTTGCTGTTCTTCTTTTAAAATATGTATGAAGACAATATCCGCATATCAAAAGTGGAAAGGTCTTTCATAATATATATGAAGGAGGAACAAGTTTTCAGTCTATTATTTCAAATCTTTTTGACAAAAACTACAGTAGTTGTTTTTGTCTTTTTTCTTAGTGATTTATTACTTGGTAGGAACTAGTTATCGATTACTTCGATTAGGAAGACTCGATCTGAGAAGCCGCCTCTTTCTTCTGCTTTCTTTTTACGGATATTGTTGATTTCTTTTAGTGTTGTGCCTTCGTGTTCGGCTAGGGCGTTTATTAGTTCTAGTAGGTCGGATAGTTCTTCGAGTTTATGTTCTTTGTTGTCTGCTTCTAGGTATTCGGTTAGTTCTTCTTGTGTTTTTTTGCAGATTTCTTTTATATATTCGTCTTGGGGTAGGATTCTTGTGGTCGGTGTTTTTCCGTTGGTTTTTATTATTTGTGGGATTTTGTTTCGGATTAGTTTGTTGTAGGTTGGCATGGTGGATTCCTCCGTTTGGTTTTTCTTCTATTATAATGGAAAAGCAGTTTAACTAGTTGTTAAACTGCTTCATCGCTTCTTTTATATAGTTTTCTTCTTCAGTTGTGAAGAGTATTGGGAATTCGTAGGATATATTATTGTCATTTAAAGGATTACTAACCTTATATTCCCCTTTAAAATATTATATAATGATTTTATTATATAATATTTTAAGGGGGAAATTTATGTCTTTCACAAAAAAACTTTATCAAGATACTGTAATAAAAAATGTAGAGAAAATAAATACACAGACTTTAACTGATAATGATATAACTCCATTATTAAATTTAATAAATAATACATTTGATATTTTAGAAAAAATTAGCCACTCCTCTCCTGATATTGGTGTTATATGGAATGAAATTGCTTCAGATGTACTTTCTAGCATTAATTCTGCTACCTCTGGCTTTTATAGGCAAGCAATTATAACATTAAGAAGTGTACTAGAACTCGGTTGTTCTTCGTTTTTTTACATAGATCACAAAGTAGAATATCATTTATTCAAAGCTCATGATGCAAAGGCGGATAAATATGTAAGTGCCTTGATTAGAGATTATGATTTTTTTACAACTAACTATATTAGCTCATTTTATGATGAGATTAAATCTATACAAACTTCAAATAACTCTGTAAGTTTATTTCTAAATAAAATATATAAACAACTTAGTGATGTCGTACATGGTAGATATAAAACACTCACAAAAAGAGATATATTAAAAATAGACTATGATAAAACACAATTTAACTTTTTTAAGGATAAATTAAAGTTAGTCATCAGCATATTAGCAGCAATGTATATTTTAAGATTTGATGATACGCACAATTCTAGTTTAGTTGATTTAGCAAACCAATCAGGGACGGTGAAATTATGAAAACATTAGAAAAATCATTAGGAGACTTCCTTGCCGATAGAACGGAAAGTTTGGAAGACTCGTTTATAAAAGAATTTTATATTGAATACAGCAAGGAAAAAATACAAAGATTAACAGATTCTGAGCAATATTTATTCGAAGGCAGTAGAGGTATTGGAAAAACAATGCTTATGAAATACGCTGCTTTAAAAGCAAATGAAACATTCGGAAAAGATAGTGTTCTTGGAGTATGGGTAAGCTTTGAGGAATCTATTCGATTAGAAAGAATAAAGGTGGTAGAGAGCGGTATTGATCCCTTTCTACAATGGACAATGGGGAAGATTTTATTCGAAGTATTGACGACAATTACAAATTTAAGACCAGCAAATATCGATAAACTAAATTCAAGACTATCGAGCATATTTGGTTCTCATCAATCACAAAGCAACTATATCACGTACTCAAAATTACTATCCGATTATATTAACATTCTAGAGACTGGTGACATTGAAAACAATACCTTATTACAAGATCAAGCACCTTCGATCCAACTAAGTAAAATATTAGATAATCCACATAGCTTTAAAAAGTTCCTTAAAGATTTGATATCAGATTTTGGATTACATAGGATTGTTCTTTTATTTGATGAAGCTGCTCATGTCTTTTCTTTTACGCAACAGGAAAAGTTTTTTTCATTTTTCAAAAGTTTAAGGGATCCTCAAATAGCATGCAAAGTAGCAGTATATCCTGGAATTACTAATTACGGGAAATATTTCGAAAAAGGACAAGATGCAAAAGAGCTCTCTTTAAGTTGGGTTCCCTATAATAAAACTAACGTCGATTACATTAAACAAATCTTAAAAAAAAGAATACAGGCCTATGACCCACAATATTGGAATCTTTTATCATTAAACTCCAATATAATAGATACAATTTGTATATGCAGTAATGGTAATCCACGTTTTGCTTTTCACATTATAGACGAACTAGAGAGCAATGGCGTATTTAAGCAAAAAAGTATCCAATCACAAAAAGTCATTAATGGTATAAGAAAAGTACTTGAAACAAAATGGAAAGAGTTTAGTACTTTAAAAAATCGTTTAGTAAAGTACAAAGAATATATTAACCAAGCTGAGCAGTTGGTTAAAAAATTTCTAATCCCCAATTTAAGAGATTGGAATAACAAACAAAGAGGAAAAGATAGCAAACTATCTGCTGGATTCTACGTTTCAACAAGCGTATACGAAAGTATACCACAAATTTTCGAAGTTCTAGCATATTCCAATTTACTTTCAATTGATTATACAAAAAAAAGTATAGGTCAAGGCCATTATGGTTACTATATGTCCTTTAACCCCAGTATTTTATTTTCAGATCGTATAATGAAAGATGTTAGGGAAATAGGGAATATTTCAATCGCTATCGAAAACAACCAAGCATACTATCCTACAACATCAACTATCACTCAATTAATTGACTCGTTAAAATTTGAAAATGAATTTCATTGCTCTAACACTAAATGTGATTACAAAACCAGTAACGAAGAATTCGTATTTTGCCCAAAGTGTGGTAATAAAATGGAATTTCCTGAAACTGAACATGAATCTCTATACAAAATTTTAAGAAGCCATAATATAGATGATTTAAAATTATCAGACAAGATAATCACTAGACTAAGTAATAAATTTTCGAATATCGGCGAAATTTACGATGCAACTATTGATGAGATTCGTATGAAGTATATCCAAGATGTTAGGGCTGAAAGAATTAAAAACGCAGCAATTGAATATATGGCTGGATAATTTTCTTCGGAATTTTTAAGTTTAATTAAAATAAAAAAAGTTTATAATACCTGTTTCTTATATTCTCTAAGAAACAGGTTTATAAACTTTTGTTATATGTCTTTTTTAGATAACATTCAAATAAATATACAGCTTCCACTTCATATTCGTAACTCATTGAATCCACCATTCAATAATTTTTTCAGCCTATGAATGTTTAAAAGGGCATAAATCTGCCTAACCCCTAGCATCCTATTTCTACATACATCTTGAATTAATCATTTTTTCTTTACTAACCTTTTTATTCCTTATCATCAAGAAAATACTTTCTTTTCAAATTTTCAGCAGTCGAACAGATGATAGCCACTTGACCATTTTCCTCTGGTTCAAATAATATTTTTCCAAATCCATAATTATGAATTTCAGAAAATGAGCATAATGCATATAATTGCGCCTGGTTAATTCCTCGCACAATTCCTTCTCCCTTATAAAAGCATTTATTACACTCCTCTGCCACAACCTTAGAAAAAAATAAAGGTATTAAAAATTTATACTCTTCTCCGCCGTTATTTGGTAACGTCATATAATTTCCATTTATATCATCATTTTTTCCTCTTTCCATGATAGTCCAAAATGGTTCTCCTATTACATTTTGCTCAGGCAAAAATACCTTACGAATTTGCATTGAAACTATTTCTGTAAAAGAAGGTAACTCATCAATTGTTAAAAGTTTAATATAATCATGATTAGCTATATTTTCCGCACCCATTTGATAACCATTTTTTGATATCATTATACCCACTACGTTGCCAACATCGTTTACTTTATAAACAAAATCCCGCACCTCTTTTGAAGGCACACACCCACTATAATTCTTACATTCAATAGCCACTTTATGTAAAATGCCCAGATGAAAAAACTCATAATAAATATCAAATTCATTTGTTGAACCTGAACGTCCTCTTAGTGTTGTCCTTTTTGAGATCCTAGCATCGCTATTGTTCAATTTGATTAAATTCGAATATACATAATGCACAAAATCTTCAAGCTTTCTTCCTTTTTCATAATTATTCATTTCATGCCTCCATAATAAATTCCCACTCAACATAGTTTCTTATACCATTTAATTGTAAAATGCACATAAGAAAATAACAATATAGTTGACCAAAAAACTAATTCTAAATGAGCGCCTAAAATTACGATCTATTCTTCCTGTATCTCAGCATCCTTCTCCTTTTGGACAGCTAAACAAGGGCATGTAAACTTAGACTATCAAATTAAGGGAGCGTGCTACTATGATACGTCAACGTCGAACTTTTACACCCAAATTCAAACTACAATTAGTGAAGCTTTATGAAAATGGAAAATCTCGTGCAGATATTGTCCGTGAATATGACCTAACGCCTTCAGCCTTAGATCGTTGGGTTAAAAACCATACTGAAACAGGATCTTTCGTTGCGAAAGATAATCGAACAGAAGAAGAAAACGAACTGGCTCAATTACGCAAAAAAAACAACGTTTATTGATGGAGAATGATATTTTAAAGCAGGTGGTGCTGATCATGGAACGAAAATAGATGTGATTCGAAATAACACTTACAACTATTCGGTATCAGCAATATGTGACGTCCTCGATATTCTGAAAAGCACATATTACTACCATGCTGATTTAAATGGCAAACGTGCGCTTGAAAAAGAAGAGAAGGAACTTCCGAAAGATATTCGCAACAATTATGGTACGCGTACGTGAAAAATCAAGAAAGAGCTGACTAAATTGGCTCAGCCCAAACAAATCTCACGTCGTCGAATTGGTCGTTTAATGAATAAATTAGGTCTTGTATCTACCTACACAATAACGCAATATAAGCCACATCATTCAGCGTATAATGAATCACCTATAAAAATGAATTACAATATCAATTCAATCAAGAAAAAGATTTAGCAGTGATTGTTAGCGATTTGACATACGTCCGTGTCGGAGCGAAGTGGCATTATGTATGCCTATTTGTGGACTTTTTTAATCGTGAAATCATTGGCCATAGTGCTACGACCGCAAACCTTGTGTACCAAGCTTTAGTGAGCATTAAAAGTAATTTAAATACCATCGGGATGTTTCATACAGATCGAGGAAAAGAGTTTGATAATAAGCTCATTTCTCTTCTCTTGAACTGGATGATTGCGTTCATTGGTTCAACAACATTCGAATTCACGGAACATTAGGCTATTTAACACCAGTGGAATTCAATCAACAGATCTTATAATTTTTGTCCAGTTTAGTGTTGACATACCAGATTTGGTCTCGGATTATTTTGTTGTAGGTTGGCATGGGATTTCCCCTCCGGTGTTTTTTTCTTCTATTATAATGGAAAAAGCAGTTTAATTAGTTTGAACTGCACCCCAATTGTTAGACACAGACTATCAATTAAAGATGCAGCTCACTCTTTACTTACTGCCTTTTACAGCCACTTCACCGAGGTTGCTTTTAAATAGCCTCATTACTGAAAACTATCACCTATAGCTTCGTATACTTCTTACTCACTCCGTATGCTTTCTCTACAGGATATTTTTCATTATTCTTCTGAAGTTTCTCTTCAATCGCCTGTTTAATATCTACTCCTACCTCATGTGCAAATAGCAATGCATACATTAATACATCCGCAAGTTCTTCTTTCATATCTTCACGCTTTTGGGATACCGCTTCATTGCTACTTTGCCATTGAAAATTTTCAAGTAACTCACTTGCTTCAAGGGAAAGAGATAATGCTAGATCTTTTGGATTGTGAAATTGTTTCCAATTACGCTCATCCCTAAACTTAATCACTTTATCTGTTAGTTCTTTAATTTCATCCATACATTCACCTTATTTCATTAATTTATCAATCTGAAATGGCACATATAGTATTTATATCTCACCTTCAAAAAAAGTGCACCTTCCTTTTGCTCTCTAAAGAATAACACTATTTATATGTTTTTAACTAATTATCTCAAAATATTTGTTGCATTTACAAAACAACTCACTTACTACTATTGTAATTCTTCACCTATAAATAAAGGACTAATACTACTTCTATAATTACATGTCGGAAAAGCTTTAAGTAACCTTTCCATCATATTAATATTACCTACAGAGTCACTGTTTGAGATACTTATATTATTAAATATCAATATAAATTTTGACAAAGACAAATATTTTTCATCCGTCCAAAGGAATTTAAATTGAATTTCTCCATCCATCATTCCGAAAGTGTTATTTTAAATGTTTCATTCATATTTATACAACAGCAAAAGGCCTAGAAGTAGGTGTACCTTCAGAAATTTTCTTTTCAAAATACTCTCTTACATTCGGGTTTTCAAAATATACTTTACACCCTTCAATTCCTCTAGTCAGTAAGATATAATAGATGTTTAATATATAAGCCGTAAACTCTTCTTCATTAAATTCTTTCAATAAAGGTGTTCCACCTGTATCCTTATAGTTTTCTTTTATACCTACAAGATTTCCTTGATCATTTACTTCTATATCATTTCCAATAATTACACCGACATAATCAATATCAGCACCTTGAATCGCATGAATAGAACCAATTTCCATTTTAGAACTTTCTAATTCAATCCATTTTTCATGTTGACTATTCCAACGCCATTTATTGCAGTCATCTTCCCAGTCATGCGGCAACTGCGATTTTTCCTTGCCCTTATTACCTTTAGACTTCGGATTTGACTTCCATTCCTTCGTATAACCGGCAATGACACGATTTGTAGTATTAGCATAAAACTTTTCCATATCTGTCGTGAAGTGGAATAACTCACTAATCGAATCCACAATTTGGAAATAAGAATCTTTATTCTTATATTCAAAAATAGCAGGATCAAAATTACTATCCTCTAAAATATTTAAAGCATACTGAATACCTTTTACAAAACTTTCTCCATCAAATTCTTCATTGTTAATGATATTACTTTTAATTCGAAACTGCTGCTTTAAGCTATGCTTTTTATATTCAGCTGTCTGATGATTAAATTCACTACGTGTAATATCCTGTGGACGTATAGATTGAAATGCATCGTAAAATAACACAATTCCTTTTGATACTTCTTCTAGCATATGCAGTTCATTAATATAAGGCTCTTCTTTATTAAAATGTCTTTTAGATTCTGGATGACCTTTTGGATAATAACGTTGTAGGCGATGCGATTCATCTACTAAAACCATATCAAATGCAATTTCCTCTTTTTTCGCTCTACTAATTAATTGACCTGCTCTTTCGAACTTCAGTTTCCCAGCTAAATTAAGTTGCTTTAACACTCGATTAAATTTATCAGTTAAATTCCCTGTTGTTACAATACCAATCTTTAAATCTGGATTTTCATTAATCAACTTGTACATTATAGACATTAATAAAATAGACTTACCTGTTCCCGCTCCACCGATTACCATATGTTTATTATGTATATTTTCTACAATTTCCTTTTCATATTCAGCTTGTTGCTTGCTTAGCTGCTTAAAAGGTGAATACTTGAATAAAATTTTATTTCGAATCTTTGACAGTTCTCGTGTAACTACTAACTTTCTAACAAACAAGTGTTTCTCCCAAAGCTTTACAAAGACAACCTGTTCCATTTCATTTTTTCCATTGTATACTGGCTGTACCTGACCGTTATTGCGATTAAGAAAATTAAATTTTGTTATATCTTTCTCAGCAAACATATGATTGATAAGCATAAATTCTAAATCTTTCACATGAGATTCTGTAAACTGTGAGGCATTGTAAATGACCATACATTGATTAAACTTCCCTTTTAAGAAGTGGGAATCCCCCATATGTTGATTGTGTCTTGTACAAAAATCTTTTGTCTCACCTATATAAATATTTTTTAAATCCAAGTTGTAATAAATATAAGTAACAAATACATCTTCTAATACCTTACGTTCAATATTTGATAGTTTTTGAATATCTTTTTGATATACTACTGTTTTATTTATTTCTAATGGAAATTCTAATATATTAAAATCCATAAAAATCCTCCTATTTAATAATTTCACTTATAATCTTTATTATAAAAAAGTTCAAATTTAAATAAACAGCTCATTTTCTATGCTTTCTACAATTTTTATTACTTTTTAATACATGAATCTTTTTATATTTTTCAACTCCCCCTCCCCCATTAGGTATCCGCACTACTTTGTAGATACCCTAACAGTAATCATATCTTTCTACCTGATGACGTTAATTACTTCTTTAAACGGGTAAATCGCAAGTCTCTTGATATTCCCCTTCTAGCACCACAACAATAATTAGCTTTACTTACGAACTAAAGGACCTCACACTAACTAACCCTTTAATTACCTTAATAGTTAAATTATAACACGATTTTTATAATAACGAAGCATCCACACCGTAACATCCCTAACATTTGCAAACTCACTAATCATCCATGTCATATCATCATCTACTCCGATAATTTCTCTTTCACATACTGAAGTATTTAAGAAATATCTCCCCGTGCTGGCCTGCACCATTAAAATGAACCCACAACAACCAATAAAAAACACATTACAATCCAATAAATAAGGCCATATCAAAAACATACTATGATGTCATTTTGATACAGCCTCACCTTATCTACCAATACTACTTCTTAATCATTTTAAGGACATGCTGGCATTAAACACTTAATCTACCTACAAAACATTACCTTCCTTTAAATAATCATAAAGCTTATTATCCACCGATTTCTCCATAATCATATTCATCGTAACAACCGGTAGTTCTTTTCCATTTTTATCTTGCATTTCGGTTTGTTCTACACTTGCTTTATCAGGTTTCGCTTTTCCTAAATAGTAAAAGTCGCTTCCCTCATCATCATCTTTTTTCACAAAAATATGAACATCAATATTATTTTCTTTAGCGTCAATAATTGTCTGAACTTCCTTTGACTTTAACGTTCTATTACTTCTTGTATACCATTTAAGAACATCTTGATTAAGGAATTCATCACCGTAGTCCACACTGGATTCTACTTCATCATTTTTATGGTATGTGATAAATATTGGACAAGTATAGTATTTTGTCTTATAACCATACATAGTTGAGCTCTCATCATTATGCCAATTTAAAAGTTTACAAACATCTTTTCTTGAGTATTTTTTATATGCAGTAAGGTTACTATCACACTCATAGTTTTTGCTCTTTTCCCTTGCACTTTTAATAATGTCCATAACCATACGCTTAAAGTATTCATTTTGTTCTAAGCTTTTTCGGATAGAATCATTAAACATATACGTCTTATCGTCTTGTAAAGAGAGAATCGGCTTTTCTCCATATTTCTTTTGGCTGTTTTGTAAGAAAAAGTCCAATTCAAAAATTCGTTGCACAGAAGTAATCGTGTCATCATCTGTTAAGCAATTAAATTTTTCAAGTTGCTTTATATACTCATCTTTATCAACTTTTTCTTGCTTTAGTAACAATTCTAATAAAACAATTTCGTTTTTACGTTTTCCATTCAATACTTCCAATGAAAACATCGTTAAAACTTTATTTTCGTACTCTGTTAATGCAGGGACATCTTCTTTCATTTTCAATAAGAACTGATGATAGTTCGCATATCCTTCTGCAAGTACAACTGGATCAATAGAGTGGTTTACTATAAAGTCATATAGATATGGAGTTCTTCCTATTCTATTTTTCAACTCAGCAAAAGCTTCCTTCAATACTTTCATAGCTGTTAAATTGCTATTATTAATCGCTCTAAAGATCTGCTTTTTCGCTATCTCTTCAAAGTTAACTGTTGAAATACCTTTAATATAACTCGTNTCATTTGTATATCTACGTATATTATCTTTATTTTGTGATCTATCTCCTGAAAGNGCNATNGGAATTAAATAGTTATTTTTATAGTTTCCAATAAAATCAATAATCGTAACAAAATCTTTCGAATCGTGTTTTCGAAGTCCACGCCCCAGNTGCTGTATAAAGATAATACTTGATTGAGTTTGTCTTAACATGACAACTTGATTAACACTTGGAATATCAATTCCTTCATTAAAAATATCTACTGTTAAAATATAATCCAGTATGCCATTTTCTAATTGATTCACCCGCAGTTCTCTTTCCTCTTGGGAATGATCGCCGGTTAATGCAAATGTGCGAAAACCTCTATTATTTAAGGCATATGATAATTTTTCTGCCTCATCTTTTCGGCTGCAAAACATTAATCCTGTTACTTTCTCACCAGAATAACCATAGTATTTTACTTTTTCAACTACATGATCCACTCGCTCTTCCGTAACAAGTTTAGATAAAGCAGTAGTGTCATCTATCTTTTCACCATTATATTCAAAATCAGTAACTCCAAAATAATGAAAAGGACAAAGCATATCTTCTTCAAGTGCTTCTTGCAATCGAATTTCATAAGCAATATTGTAATCAAATAGCTCATAAATATTAAAATTGTCTGTACGTTCAGGCGTAGCAGTCATTCCCATTAAAAATTTCGGTTTAAAATAATCAATAACCCTATGATAAGAACTAGCACCAGCTTTATGAACTTCATCTATTAAAATATAATCGAATAGCTCAGGTTCAAATTGGTGTAAAGTGTCCTCTTTTGAAATAGTTTGGATCGTCGCAAATAAATATTTAGCATGTACTTGCTTATTTGATCCTGATAAAATCCCAAAATCCTCATCGGCTCCACCAAGAACTTTTTGAAAATCTGATTTCGCTTTATTTAATATTTGCTCTCGATGAACAATAAATAACATCCGTTTAGGCGCAAAATTTCTGACATCAAATGCTGAAAGATATGTCTTACCCGTTCCTGTTGCGGAAATAACTAAGCCTTTTTCTTCTCCAGCTTCTCGAATAGCTTGTATTTCTTTTAATGCAGCTTGTTGCATTTTATTTGGCGTAATTTTCAACGCTTCTTCAATTGCATTATGATATTGACCCGGTAATTCTATAACTCGATCTAGCAACTTAGTTTCTGCAACTTGTTCATATATTGTTTCGTAATTTGCAATCAACTCTTCAGTTAATACTTGAGAATGCTCCCAGACTTCTTCAAATTGATTTTTAAAATGTTGAACAATCTCTCCATCTTCATGCGATGTTAACTTGACGTTCCATTCATAGTTTACCTTCAAAGCATGTGCAGTCAGATTTGAACTACCAACTATTAATGAACAATGTGTTT
>Ga0058696_1000975_pt1 | contig 11464 bp, 11 predicted proteins | sample AgamicMgSfrz_FD_55077 | JGI IMG/M metagenome (GOLD analysis project Ga0058696, IMG submission 55077) | Agave microbial communities from Guanajuato, Mexico - Mg.Sf.rz | ecosystem: Host-associated > Plants > Phyllosphere > Phylloplane/Leaf | place: Guanajuato, Mexico | collected 2012-05-30 | reverse complement strand
CCATAACCATTACAACACTTTAACTATATTTAAACAGTTCACATGTTTAAAATATTCCTCAGCGTCTATATATAAAGTACAAACTTTTAAAGGAGGCTGTCCAAAATGGTTAAACCGAATGATTTAAAAGACAAAACAGTGGACCGTCCACTTGATAACGAGAAAGTTCAGGAACAAGTGAAAAACATAAAAGAGGACAAGACGGAGTCTGATGAACAGAAGGATAAAGAATAAAAAGAAGCCTCCAAATAGTTTGGAGGCTTACTTATCTTAACCAAAAATCTCGCTGTCATTGTCGAGGTCCATGGCAGAATACATATAGGCTTGATGAAAGTCAGGATTGAAGTCCGGCTTTTCCGTCAGCTTCTTGAGATATGTGCCAATCAGGTGCTTCGTCTCACTGGAGATGAAACCAAACGGCAATTCCGCTGCTCTGCCAAAGTAAATCGAAGACTGCTTGCCGCTGCTTAACCTTACCTTTTTGCTGTTCAGCAAATAGGGACGGTCCATTTGCGTCGTATAAACAGTTTCCCAATCATTCACAGTCTCAAAGGCAATTTTGGAAAGGTGTGCTCCGGAAACAGACACAAGAATAATGTCAGGCTCCAGATAATCAACAAGCTTATGCCAAGCTTGGACACCACTTATCTCAAGTTCTCTCTGTTCACTTCTGCTGAGCGTCTCCCAAGTGGAGTTTGTCGCAAGTGATGAACAGATGTCTGTATGGATAGCTGTACTTTCCATATTGCCATAGAAACTGGCATCTAGACCGTTCAATAACGGCTCATAGGCTGGATCAAACCATTCTTTATATGGCTTATCTTGGAAGTATTCATTTAGGGCAGCCAAATATTGCTGATTAAAATCATAATAATGATCTTTTTTCATTGACTGAAAACGAAGGAAAGGGTCTGGGTCAGGGAATTCCTTCTTAGAAGGATTCAAACCGACTGTAATGATACGGATCGGGGATTCAAAATATTTTTTGATATTGCCAAAGTACAAAATTGGCATAGAAGATTTCACAACATAAGATAGATCTTTTTTTGATTCGAAGTTTTCCAAACACTCTTTTGCTAGACTGGTTAGTTTTGCAGGTTGAATAACAATAAAAATCACCCTTTCAAGAATTTTAAAAATAGTATTGCTCCATTACATATTTCGCCCTCTATTTCTGTTTTCCCTTCTTAACGTTCTAACACATCCAAACTTTTTTTATAAGATTGATTCGAAATGCTTTAGACACATGCCCTGAAACCTGCCATAATAGGAAAACCGAAGAAAAGATGGACGTTCAAACTTTTTTCACAAATCATTTACTATAAATGTAAAAAAGTAAACCCTTGGTTGTGGAAACGCCTTCTTTTTTAATGGATAATAATGCTAAAAGAAGGTTTGACATGATCAATGAAAAATTTTTTGCAAGTTCATTAGGAAAACAAATCCGTTACGCAAGGATGAAAAAGGGATTATCCCTTGAACAGCTTGGTGAACAGACAAGCATGAGCCCTAATTTCATCGGCAGGATCGAACGGGGCACCTCTCTCCCAAAATCCTTTACACTATATAAACTATGCAAGGAACTGGGCATCAATCCTAGTTTTCTTTTCATCCAGGCAGAAAAAGAGTTCAAGGAACAAATTTAACTATCACTCACTCCATCCCCGCCTCCTTCCCTATTCTCTCTACCCCTGTAATTTTTACTGTATCCAAGAAAAACAAGACAATACCTCCTGCAAAAAATTTTTCCCTTCTTAAGAATTTCTCCATGCAAAACTCCCTTTCATTCATTAAACATAAGGAGCTGATAACAATGGAAAATTTCAGTAATGATTATGAAATAAGCGAAAAAACCCTCGCCTTAAAACCTGCATACAACCTAGAGTACAGCACCATTGTCCTTGAGGGAACAGAAGAATATTATGTAAGGAAAACACCTCTAGAGCTGATTAAACGGGCNGCTTTAATCGGTGGAGCAGAATATGACGGACGGCGCTCAGCTGTATCCTATCTTACAGGCATTAAAAAGAAAGTTCCCATTCCCATTAACCCGCAAAAAAANATCTACGCCTTCCCAACACAATCTCCAAGCCAAATNGATTGCCACTGGATATTTTTCTCCCACGTAAACCTTATTTCAGGAGCAGCTTCCGTCAAAAAGACAATTATTGTTTTCGGAAACGGCAAGAAGCTGGAGTTAAAGGAGTCCGCTCAGATTCTCGACAAACAGATGTACAGAACATGGATGTGTGTGAAAGCATTGAGCGGAGAATTTCCTGTTAGCCGATAATTCCTTGCCCTTTTTCCGAAAATACGTTATTAATGAAGGATAACTGTTGTTAGGAGGAAGATATGGCAGAGATTATTCGATTCATTGCCGGCATTGTCAATGAAATACATGATATTATCATGAAGGCTGCNGCCCAGTTCGGCTGGCAGGCTACTGATAAAGACTTGCATCTTTGGATTATCGGCATCATCGGCATCCTATCCTTTTTCGTGGTTCATTTTGTATTCAAGCAGCTCGCTAAATGGAGCATCACAAGCATTTCCTTCATTTATACTTTTACACTTATACTAGTACTCGTTTTTGCGATTGAAATACAACAAGGCATCACCGGCCGGGGAAATATGGAGTTCCAGGACGCAGTGGTCGGGATTTACGGATTTTTACTATTTTTCGGAATTTATGTGCTGTATAGGCTTATTCGTTATGGGATTCGGAGAATGACAGGGAAAAAGGCTAAAGCTGGCCGCACGAGAAGATCAGGATAAAAAAAGGAAGAACCATACAGCGGTTCTTCCTTTTCTATTTATTTCTCGTCTGTACTGACAAGTTCATTTATTTCCAGCGTACCATCTTCAAGCTTATTCACTTTATAAGATGATTTGTATTCCTGTCTTTTCGTTGTTCCATCTTCATAAGTGATGTCATAGACATCTTCTGTATCCACAACATAGCCTTCATCTGTTTTTTCATAATCTGTAACCTCAACCGAAACTACTTCTTCCGTAATGCCCTTTTCAAAAATGTACTCTACATAATCTTTCGACTCTGTGTACGCTTTGCCATCAGGATCTAAATATGGGCTCACAAACGAGAATTCCCCTGCATTCATAGCAGATACACTAGCATAATAATAGTCCTCCATAAATGAATTCAAAGCTTCTTCCGTCTCTTCTGGTGTATCTTCTGTAAATTCTAAATCAATATAATTAGTATTAATCACTTTTTGGGCGGCAGTTTTCATTACTCCGTCCTTTGTTTCATACTCTGCATGCAGAGTTATAGAACCATCCGTAGGGATTGGACCGAAATCATACACATCCGCCACTTTTTCTCCAGTACTTTTTCCGTTTACGAACAGGATACTGTCTTCAATATTAGAATAAATATCTATATATTTGCCTTCAAAATCAAGATATATTTCCAATTCATTGGCATAGGCATCCTGAAAGTCGAGCTTTTCTGTATCTGTTAAAGAGGCATAATCTCCTTTATAGCTGCCGCCAAGTTCAGTGTCCCCTGGAAGGACATCCTTAATCGTAAAGTCTTCTTCCAGCTTCTGTTTGTTGTCCCTGTATTCTACTTCCGCTCCGTCTAAATTAGCACTTACAGCGATTTCAAATGGAAGTGCTTCGATCTTGTATTGCTGGTAAAGGCCGAACTTCTTATCTCCCTTCACTAGTCTTACAAGTTCATTGTTGCTGTCATCGATAACTGTTGCCCCTGCTGTAACACCTTCATATGAAAATGTGCTGGATATTTCGGATTGATAGTCTTTCAGGTATGTTAAGTAGCTTTTGATTTCTCCATCCTTGAAGTCACCCTCAAATTGTTCAAAAGAAAGGACCTTCTTTGCTTCTTTTACATTTTTGCTTTTTACAGCCTGTTCAAATGCATCAATTGTCTTTTCCGGTGTGTATAGACTGGCGATGAACTTATGGGCGCCAAATAGAATCACCACTGCTGCTACAGCTGAAAGGATGATGATTTTATTTTTTTTAGACATCGGCTTTTTTTCCGGTTCTGCTGTACGCTGCCCAACATTACTAGCAGGAACTTGCACAGTTTCTACGAGGCCTGAAGCTTCAAATGGTTGCCCGCAGGAGTTGCAGAATTTCTGACCTGCCTTTCGTTCCGTACCACAATTTTTACAAAATTTCATTGTTATCTTCCCCTCTTGCCAAGCATTTTAATAAGGAGCCTGAAATATGCCAGGCCCCTAAACTTCTCTCTTTATATATTTAAAAACCAAATGGATTCATATAATCGAGCATTTCCTCCATGTTTTCCAATGCCGCATCACCGATGATCATAAATACAATGGCAATCGCAATATACGACAAAAGAATACTGTAAAATGCATCCAATCCACCGTTACTCTGCTTTTTATAGCTGTAAATAATCAATGGAATCACAAACGAGAATCCAGTTAACCCCAACAGCAAGAAGAATGCAAAATAAACAGAACCAATTAAGGAAATCAATAATGCAAGCACAAAAAATGAAGTTGGTACAACTAAAAATGTGCCAAATCTGGCCAGCACGTCAAGTAAGCCAGCAGATGATTTTCCGAGCTTAACTGCTCCGAAGATAATCAAGACTACTAATGCAAGCATAATTAATAAAACAAAAAGCGGTTTGATGACAACTGCACCAAAGCTGATATCAGGAGTAAACCAGCCGCCGCCATAGCTGCTGAATGCACTCTTTAAAGCGAAATAGCTCATAAGCGGAATCAGCAATGCAAACAAGACAATTGTGATGATGCCATTGATAAGATTCTCTTTCCCTGTATTTGTTGCCGCTTGGACAGGGTTTTTTAATGCTGATAAAAAGTATGAAAAATATAATTTCGATACAGTCTTCGTTTTCTCTATATAAGCCTGACTGTTCCCTCTTTGTCCTGTATTTGTTGAAGCTGCCTGAGCGGCCGCTGCTTCCTCTTTGTACATGACTGGATTTGGCTGTGTCCCGTTTTCTGCCTGAAGATTTGCCCCACAGGACTCACAGAATTTAGCATCTGTATCATTGTGATGCCCGCACTTTAAACAATTCACTGTTAAGTCTCCCCTTTTTCTATCTCTGTAAGAAATGAAAGAAAATACTATTGGCTAATACCAAAATTTTCATTACCTTAAATTTCCTCACTTATTGTAATAGGTAAATTATATTAACACCAGTAATTTTATGGTAGTTTACTAATTATATATACCTAATACTAAATTCACCGAATAGATGTTTATATATCTCTCCTCTTCTTAAACCCTTATCATTTAAGGTTTGAACCAATACAAGGCAGATTCTAATAAAAGGTTCAAAATTCTTACTAACTTTCGTTCGACAAATTTCGAGTATCCGGAAAAAAAATCTACATTTACGAGTTCAAGCAACTAAAACACCACCGATCTCGAACCGATATCATAGAAAAAGAGATTCATATTAAAAGAAAATGTCCAGCTGCAGGCGCCTGCAGCTTTTCAATATTCTCGGGGAAGGATGACCATTTTTGAGGAGTATAATTTCTGGATTTACGGCTGTTCTACTACTTTTTTCTGTACCTTTAAGCACATATGCAAAAGAAGAGCCAGTATCTTTAAAAGCATCTGTCATTAATACAAAGCTTAATACCAGCTTGAATCCACGCCTTGATTCAAGCAAGAGTTTCAGCTTTAGTAATGCGGCGGACTATCCGCTCATCTATAACGGTACAGCTGCTGGCAGTTTAACGGATAGTTCAGGCAGCAACAGTACAGTCACCTATATCGGCACCACCTCTTCTGAGACAACAGATTCAGCGATGGATTTGCTGCTTGCTGTTCAGAACGACAGCACAGAAAAGGATGCCTATTTGGATGTAGAGTTTTATGCTAATAATAATGGAACGATTGACTACGTCGGAGGAATTTCAAATGATATGTCATCCTATTTTGGCAATATGAAGTTTGGAGTTACGATTCCTAAGTCACTTTATACGAACAGTGCCTATATTTATATACGGATGGGAACTTCGAAAAGCCAAGCTGATTTATATTATTCCGACAGTATTTATTTCAAGGTGGCAAACCCTTTTTATAGCGGAACTGCTTTAAATTTAAGCAGCGGGACAAGCTATTACACGCTGATCAGCAATGAATCAACAAATGCTTACCAAAGCGAAAATACTGGTTCATTAGAGATAAACAATGACGAATTTTCTTTCAACAAAAATATCGGGAAGGAATCGTATATGCTTGATTATGTTGTCCCGTTTGACCCGGAGGATGCTGACAAAGTAACAACGAAAAGCACCAGATCTGTTCAAGCAGCCTATGACACAGGCGACAGTAAATCCTTCTGGGTTGAGAATATGGAGACAAATGAGCCTTACCAGCTAACTGCTAAACTTCTTTACAGCGGCATTCATGCAGATGTTTGGGTACATGATAATGAAATCACCGCAGCAGAAGCAGCAAAGCTTGGAGGCGAGTTCGATAACAAGATTCACAGCTCTGTAACAGCAAGCTTTGGCAGCGAATCAGATGTGAACAATGACGGAAAAGTTAATATCCTCAGCTATGACATTCAAGATGGCTTCGACGGCTCGGGCGGCTATATTGCCGGATACTTCTCGCCAGCCGATTTATATAACTATTCGAACTCTAATAAGTCAGAGATTTTCTATATCGACACGTACCCGCTAATGGATGAATCAGGCGACATAGATGTGTCAGAAGCTTTTATGACACTTGCTCATGAATTTCAGCATATGGTCAGCTTCAACCAGAATGTGTTCGTTCAAGGAAGCTCACAGCTCGACACATGGCTCGATGAAGGCCTATCGATGGCAGCAGAGCAGATCTATTCGAAAGATGTTCTCCAAAGCAGGATTGATTATTATAATTACAGCACAAGCATTACATCAGGACAGTCCTTACTAAACTGGGATTATTATGGGGATACATTAGCGAACTACTCTCTCTCCTACTTGTTCCTGCAATATTTGAAATACCAGGCAGATCAAGGGGACAGCATCTTTAAGGAAATCATCGCCAATACAAACAGCGATTACAGAGCAGTTGAGAACATTATTCATAAATATATTGATCCTCAATTAACATTCGGGCAATTCATGACGAACTTCCGGGCAGCTCTTGTCTTGAAGAAGGATGCAGGTCCGTACGGTTTTAAAGGAGTTTCAACTTTCGACTCACTTAAAGTGAAGCTGTACAACGGCGCCACAACACTGTCATTAAAAGGCGGCGGTGCTGTTGTTAAAGCATTAAGTTCGCCAGATGACTTCTCTGTCCCAACAACAAAGGGTGCAGATATTACGTTTACAATGCTGACAAATGGCAGCAGCACCGCTGACCCAACAACGCCGACTGTGTATGCATTAGGTGACAGTGATACAAAGTTGAGCGGAATCGCCGACCCGTATACGACGATAAAGATAACAGCAAATGGAACAGACATTGCCAACGGCAGTACGGCAAGCAATGGCTTCTTCCAAATAACGCTACCGAAGCAAAAAGCCGGGACAAAGCTGACTGTTTATTCCGTTGATTCTGCCGGCACACGCAGTGCAGACACAACTATAACAGTACAGGACAATACGCGGCCAGCTAATCCGAAAGTCAACACCGTCAGCGATGCGGCAACTTCTGTAGCTGGAACGGCAGAAGCAGGGGCGACTGTTCAAGTACGAGCAGGCTATTCAGTAATCGGCAAAGCTACAACGGATCAAAGCGGTGTATTCAAAATTACGATTGCCAAGCAAAAGGCTGGGACAAAACTGGTTATCAATGCAATAGACACAGCTGGGAACAAGAGCGGTGACACAGCTGTCACGGTTGTCGACAAAACAGCACCTTCTAAGCCAAAGGTAAATAGTGTCAGTGATGCCGCAACTTCTGTGACAGGAACGGCAGAAGCAGGGGCGGCGGTTCAAGTCCTATCCGGAACTAAAGTTATTGGCAAAGCAACTGCTGACAGTAAAGGCAGCTTTAAAGCAACGATTGCCAAGCAGAAGGCTGGNACGAAACTGAGCATAAACGCAACCGACAAAGCGGGAAATAAGAGCAGCAGTACAAGTGTGACTGTCATCGATAAGACCGCCCCTTCTAAGCCAAGTGTTAGCACAATAAGCGATGCAACGATATATGTAACAGGTAAAACGGAGGCAAAGGCAAAAGTATATGTGAAAAGAGGCAGCACTACAATCGGCACAGCAGCTGCTGACAGCAAAGGAGCATATAAAGTAAAAATNGCAAAACAAAAAGCGGGCACGAATNTGACTGTGTATGCTGAGGATGGAAGCCGCAATAAGNGTGCTTCTGTCTCTGTCAAAGTTACCGACAAAACAGCNCCAGGCGCNCCGAGCGTTAAAACCNTCACTTCAAANTCCACAAGTATTTCGGGCAGTGCGGAAAAAGGCGCAACAGTTTATGTATANAGAGGNAGNAAGTATTTAGGGAAAGCTGCTGTCAACTCCAAAGGGACCTATACAGTAAAAATCAGCAAGCAGAAAAAAGGTGCTTCCTTAAAGGTTTATGCAAAAGATAAAGCAGGCAATAAGGGCAAAAGTAAAACCATCAAGGTTAAATAACAAAAAGGCGTTACTGAAGGAAAAACCGCTTCAGAACGCCTTTTTTTTAAGTTTAAACAAACGTTTGATTAAGATAATTTCGCAGAAAAAAAGAAGCTTCCATATAAGAAAGCTTCTTTGTTCATCAGCTGTTCCGCTGCTCATCTACTAAATCAGCAACAAGAATATAGCGCTGCGGGGCGTCTCCGATATAGTTAAACGGATAGCATGTTGTAACNGTTAAAGTTGCTTTCGGCTTCGGGACGATAACAGTCCTGTCATCCGCATCCACAATTCTGACATGTTTCACTTTATACGTGAATTCCCCAGCAGCTGTCTTCACTGTCAGCAAATCGCCTTTACCGACTTCTCCAAGCCTTCTGAACACAGTATCTCTATGGCCTGAAAGAACAGTGTTGTCATCCTCGCCAGGCATAACACTGCCGGCAAAATGACCAACTCCCTTTTCCAGTTCATCTTCGTCTGTTCCATGAATGATTGGAAGTGTCGCCTCGAGCTTTGGAATAAACAGATCACCCATATAATCTCCTACTGTTGGCATTTCTGCATAAAGAGGAGTCTCATCTGCTGGCTTCTTCCTGCTTTTCTTGCTCTTCTTCAACCGCAGGAGGAGCTTCTGTTTCCTTTTTCTCTTCCTTTGGCAATTCATCTGCTTTCACTTGCTCTGTCTTATAAAGGAAATAGCCCTTTAAGAAAGGATAAAAGTTGGAGCTGGTAAACCAGACTCCAACTATAATGACAGCAGCAGTCAATGAAAGAAGAATCCATTGCTTACGGCTATTTCCTCTTCTGTTTTTATTGGCTGCCCGCATTTTTTATTGTCCTTTCACCCAAACACGTCTAAATAATACAACACCAGCAAGAACAATCACTAGTCCGATGATTGTGTTTTGCAAGTAGTCAGATGCAGTGTTTGGCAGCTTTCCGCCTTTTACTGTTTTTTCAACCGCTTTAGTAGCTGTTTTTACAGGTGCTTCTTTTACAATCTGTTCTGCTTCCTGTAGGTCTTTACCAGTCTCTTTGATTATGTCAGAGCCAAACATTTCATTCGTCAGAATGATATCTGCAAGGAAATCTCCTTGTTTATTGTAAAGCTCAATCAACAAGTCTGCACCGTCTGTTGACGTCATTGTCATCATGCTTTGTACAGATAGAGGTTTTTTCACACCATCTTTAACAAGATAATATTTCACATCAACCTGCAGGATATCCAGCATGTCGTTAGAGATATCCAATAGCTCAGCAATTTGCTCTGCAGTTAAGTCATCAGCAGAATCAAATTCCTCAAATGCCATCATTCTTTCACTCAATGTATATAGTTGATCCTCAAAATCAGGATTTTCTTCATATACTGTAAGGAAATGCTCCAGCAATCTGTCCATTTCTTCTTCTGTTAAATCCATGGATAAGAACAGCTCATCGATTTCCGCCTCTAANTCNGCTCCGCCATTCATGTAATAGTCTACAATGGAGTCAAGGTCTTCAATATAATCATAATATTCAATAGACTCGTCAAACTGTTGCAGATACTCTTCTAATTCTTCTCTAGAAGCAAAACCGTAGTCTTCCAACAGCTGTTGAAGATTTTCTTCATTAATCGGTGTGCCGAACTCACCATCTAAATAGTAGCCGACATACTCATATACCTCTTCAGAGAAGATAAGATATTCGCTATCAAGAACGTCTTGACCCTCTTCAATATCACCATATTCAACAAGAAGCTCATTTAGTTCTTCTCTAGTTAAATCATAGTCTGTTAAAATTGGTTCGATAGATTCTTCTGTTAACGGTGTTCCCAGCTCATCAACAAATTCGAAATATTCTAAATCCCAATCTTTGCTTTCTAAGTAATCGATATAATCTTGCTTCTCCCAGCCGATTTCTTCTAAAAATGCCTCAAAATCTGCATCATTAGAATCCATTGCAAACGAAGTTGCAGGCTGAAGGCTTAATGCCAATAAAATAGCCGTAAACAAACAAAGTAAACGTTTCATTGGTTCCCCCTACTATCTCTATTTTTAGTTTTCAATTTATTATACTTGCAGAAAAAGGGAATAGAAATAAAAATATTTTTCTAAAATAAAATATTTTTGTTGCAATTTTACTAGAAACCCATACTGAGTAAGAAAAGTATTTATTTTACAAATTTGCTATTTTAAAAAGGTATGAGTAATTTTCATATTGGACTCATACCTTTGGNAGCTTAAAAGAAAATAGATTTCTATTAAAANTTCTTATAAGAAAATTGGGGTGTCAACACCAGATATAATTTTCACTCTATTATCATATGCAAACTCTGAATGAAGAATTGTAGATTTACTTCTATTAGTTATAAAGTAATCAACTTTATTGAAAATAGTTCGTTCTGTCTCCTTATCTCCAATGAAGATATCAATGCTGCACGCAAAATTCTCTTGTTTATGTATTCCTTCTATATATTGAGGGAGTAAATTAGCTAATTCTCGATTACTTTCAACAAAATCCTCTTCCATAAATAATACTAATTGGCAGTCTTTACTTGCCTTAAATTTCTTTGTAAATCCCTTTATTACTCTTTCCCATACAGCATATGGTTCTGAAAAATCAAGAAAGAATAAATATGTACTGTCACTTTTATTAATCTCTGCCTCTTTCATCTTTCTCAAGTTATTAACTGCTTCTTCATGAAATCTTTCAGTAAAAGCTTCTATATTTTCATTTCTAAAGTATTGCTTATTTTCTCTAATTTTACTATCTTCCCAATTCCACCATTTAATAGTTAGGAGTTTAGTAATTATGTCTTCATTAAATCTATATTTAATTACTTTTGCGGGATTCCCTCCTACTATTGCATAGGGTGGTACGTCTTTGACTACGTGAGAATTTGCTGCAAT
>Ga0058696_1000973_pt1 | contig 11490 bp, 10 predicted proteins | sample AgamicMgSfrz_FD_55077 | JGI IMG/M metagenome (GOLD analysis project Ga0058696, IMG submission 55077) | Agave microbial communities from Guanajuato, Mexico - Mg.Sf.rz | ecosystem: Host-associated > Plants > Phyllosphere > Phylloplane/Leaf | place: Guanajuato, Mexico | collected 2012-05-30 | reverse complement strand
GGTGTTGGTCCGCTTCTCGCACAGACGGCACAGCGTGCAGTCGGCCACGCGCGCGGCCAGCGCATCCCAGTCGAGCGCGGCGACCGGTGTGCCGGCGGGGCGCGATTCGGCGGCCGGCACGGGCACGGATTCGCCCGGCGGCGCCGCGTCGAACCAGGCGAAATCGTCGTCTCCCGCCGGCGGCGCATCATCCTTCGGCGGCATCGTATCGGTCGATGCGGGCGATGTGATCGATGCAGCCTGCGCGGACGGGCGATCGCCGTCGACTACACCGTGCGCCGGCGCCCGCGACTCGCGAAGCGGCAAACCATCGGCAGTGCCACGCGCGACGGCCGTCGGCCTGTCGCCCTGTGCCGGCGCATGCGCTGCACGCACCGGCCGCTCGGCGGCGACGGCGGTACCGTCGTCGGGCGCCGCGGTTTGCGCGACGGCAGGCGCGTCGGCTGCCGCGCCTTCGTCCGCGCGCTGCCCGCGCCGCACCCAGATCTGCGCGAGGCCCAGTTCCTCGAGCGCCGCTTCACCCCACGCCATGCGCGTCCCCCTCGTCCTTGTTCAGCGTCAGACGCATCACGATCGCGTCCTCCCGGCTGCGATGCTTCGCCGGATAGTAGTTCTTGCGCCGGCCGATCGTCACGAAACCGAAGCGCTCGTACAGATGAATCGCGCGCGGATTGGACGGCCGCACTTCGAGCAGCACGCCGTCGAGCCCCTCCGCGCGAGAAATGCGCACCGCCTCGCGCAGCAGCGCGAGGCCGGCGCCCGCATGCTGCGCGGCCGGCGCGACGCACAGATTCAGCAAATGCATCTCGTCGACCACGGGCATCAGCACGCAATAGCCGACGAGCGACCCCGTCACGTGCCGCAGGCACACGCCCAGATAGCCGTTGCGCAACGAATCCTCGAAGTTGCCGCGGCTCCACGGGAATTCGTACGCGACGTGCTCGATCGCGACGACTTCGTCGAGGTCGGCGTCCGTCATCGGCGCCAGATAGCGGTCGCTCAGCAGGACACCCGTCATCCCTTCGCTCCGCCCGTCTGCGCGGCCCGTGCCGCGATGCGCTCGGCGGTGGTCTGCGCGACCTTGTCACGCACGTATTCGGGCGCGGCCTGGTCGGCCGGCACCGCCCGCCCGGCGCGGAACGCGCGCAGCGCGGCATGCGCGACCGCCAGCGCATGCGGCANCGCCTCGCCGTCGATCGCGGCCGCCCGCGCNGCGGCCGGCAACTGCGCGCCGAACGCCGCGGCCGCATTGCCGGCGAGCGTGAACGGCGCATCGGGTACGCCGACGGCGCCCGGCGCGTCGAGCGACGCCGGATGCAGCGTACGCCAGTCACCGGCGCCGTCGTCCCATTCGAAATCCGCCCAGTAGGCTTCGTCCATCCGCGCGTCGAGCGCGGCGAGCACGCGGGTCGTGCCGGGCGCGCGCAGCCGCGCATGCTCGGCGCACGCGAGCAGCGTGCCGATCGGCACGACCGGCAGCCCGGCCCCGAACGCGAGGCCCTGGGTAATGCCCGTCGCGGTACGCAGGCCCGTGAACGAGCCGGGGCCCGCGCCGAACGCGATCGCGTCGCAGTCGGCGAGCGTCAGCCCGGATTCGGCGAAGAGTTCCTGGATCGCCGGCAGCACGCGCGTGCTCGACACGGCGCCCGTCGGNTCGTGGCGGACCCAGGTTTGCGGNGTGGAAACGGCGTCATCGGCCGAGGCCGAGCGCAGCAGCGCGACCGAGCAGTATTCGGTCGACGTATCGATGGCGAGGAGCACTGTTTGCGTCATGGCCGACATTGTAATGCGCCGCCCCGCTCCCACGGGCGATCGGGCCCGATCTGTGCGCGCGGGCGGCGCCGGCGGCGGTTTGGAAGGATCGCTCGACCCTGCGCGACGGCCCGCTTGTTAAGATCGGCCGATCTGAAACCCTTACGGAGACACCCGATGAGCGAACTCACCGCCCAATTCGACCAGGCCCAGATCGACGTCAAGCAACTGACGGAACGGCCGGGCAACCTGACCCTGCTGCGCCTGTACGCGCTCTTCAAGCAGGCGACCGACGGCGATGCGCACGGCGACAAGCCGGGCTTCACCGACATCGTCGGCAAATACAAGTACGATGCCTGGGAAGCGCTGAAGGGTACGTCGCAGGATGCGGCGAAGCAGCAGTACATCGAACTCGTCGAATCGCTGAAAAACGGCACGGCGTCCTGACGGAATCGGCGCCTCCGCAATCGGCAATCAAATCAGTGGCGCAGCGCAGCAAATTTCTTTATAATGCGGCCTGCGTCACCTCCCGCGCTCGGCTCGCAAGCCGTTCCGGCCCGACGCCTCGTAGCGTTAAGCTCCAATCCGGTTTAGAACCTGTCCCCTCCTGCTTCGACCCTTGCGGTCGTCAACTAGGCTGGCGGCCCCGCTCCTGAAGCGCGCCGCACCCAAAACAGCTTCTAATGCCTCATCCGCCGACGGTTCGGCGGATTGCACCCGTTTCCCGATTTGCTCGCTGAATCCGACGACTTGGGTATGCGCGATTGGCGCCGACGTTTCACCCACTGTGTTTCAAGGATTGTTATGACTTCGAGCATCAACTCCAGCCCGCTCAACGCGATCGCCGACCAGGCGCTCGGTCTCGACGACGCCGCCGCACCGGCCGCGGTCGAACCGGCGTCGGACGAGCCGAGCTTCGCGTCGCTCGGGTTGTCGCCGGAGATCGTCTCCGCGCTGCAGGCCGCCGACTACGTGAAGCCGACGCCGGTCCAGCAGCGCGCGATTCCGGCCGGCATCGCCGGCCGCGACCTGCTGGTGTCGAGCCCGACCGGTTCGGGCAAGACGGCCGCATTCATGCTGCCCGCGATCGAACGTTTCGCGCAGCTCCAGAAGACGCAGGCGCAGCAACCGCGCGCGCCGCGTGAACCGAACCAGGGCGACCGCCGCGTGCGCCGCCCGCAACCCGTCGCGCGCCCGGGCCTGCTCGTGCTGACCCCGACCCGTGAACTCGCGATGCAGGTCACGACGGCCGCATCGACGTACGGCAAGCACCTGAAGCGCCTGCGCACGGTCAGCATCCTGGGCGGCGTCGCCTACGGCCAGCAGCTGATGCTGCTCGCGAAGAACCCGGAAATCCTGGTTGCCACGCCGGGCCGGCTGCTCGATCACCTCGAGCGTGGCCGTATCGACCTGTCCGAACTGAAGATGCTCGTGCTCGACGAAGCCGACCGCATGCTCGACATGGGCTTCATCGAAGACATCGAAACGATCGTCGCCGCCACGCCGGAATCGCGCCAGACGATGCTGTTCTCGGCCACGCTCGACGGCAAGATCGGTTCGCTGACGAGCCGCCTGCTGAAGGATCCGGAACGGATCGAGATCCAGCAGCGCCTCGAATCGCGCGCGAACATCGCGCAGACCGTCCATTACGTCGACGACCGCGATCACAAGGATCGCCTGCTCGATCACCTGCTGCGCGACGACGCGCTCGACCAGGCGATCATCTTCACGGCGACCAAGATCGACGCCGACCAGCTCGCCGGCCGTCTCGCCGACGCAGGCTTCGAATCGGCCGCGCTGCACGGCGATCTGCCGCAGGGCGCGCGCAACCGCACGATCCGTGCGCTGCGCGAGCGCCGTGTGCGCGTGCTGGTTGCCACCGACGTCGCGGCACGCGGCATCGACATCCCGGGCATCACGCACGTGTTCAACTACGACCTGCCGAAGTTCGCGGAAGACTACGTGCACCGTATCGGTCGTACCGGCCGCGCGGGCCGTTCGGGTATCGCGGTGAGCCTCGTGCACCACGCCGAGCAAGGCGCGCTCAAGCGCATCGAGCGCTTCGTGCGCTCGCCGCTGCCGGTCAACGTGATCGAAGGTTTCGAGCCGCGCAAGTCGCCCCCGCGTAACGGCGGCACCGGTGGCCGCGGCCGTCCGGGCGGTGGTAACGGCGGTCGTCGTTTCGGCGGCAAGCCGGGCGGCGGTCATGGCGGCAACGGCAACGGCCGCAGCTACGGCGGCGGCAATGGCGGCGGCTGGAGCGGCAAGCCGGGCGGCAGCCGTGACGGCGGCCCGCGTCGCGACGGCCAGCGTAGCGGCGGCCCGCGCCGCAGCAACTCGGCATCGTAAGCACACACGGGCGGCCCTCGGCCGCCCTGCGGATCGGCTACCCGCCTATCCCAGCCAACCGGCGCATCCGCGCCGGTTTTTTTTCGCCTCGCCGTCGATTTCACGATGCGGAAAATTTTTTTGCGTCGTAAAAATCATGCTGCACGGCACAACCCGTACGATTGCGGGATAGGAAAATGCGTTTCTTATCCCGAAATCAAACAATCAAGTCATTGATTAAAAACAACTAAAAAATTCCACGCCTCCCGAGCCAGCCCCTGTTTCGCTCCCGCCGATTTGCCTAGACTCTTATACAAGACCTCGCGAAACGGAACGTACCGCTTCCCCGCCTCGCGAACAGCATCATCCCCGTCAGATTCGGCAGGCATACATCGCATCAAGGAGCTCATCATGTCGCGTCAGCAACAGGCACAGGAACTGCAGCAGCAATGGGAAACCGATCCGCGCTGGAAGGGCATCAAGCGCAGCTACTTGGCTGAGGACGTGGTCCGCCTGCGCGGCTCGATCCCGATCGAGCACACGCTGGCCAAGCGCGGCGCGGAAAAACTGTGGGGCCTCATCAACAACGAGCCGTTCGTCAACGCACTCGGCGCGCTGACCGGCAACCAGGCGATGCAGCAGGTGAAGGCCGGCCTGAAGGCCATCTACCTGTCCGGCTGGCAAGTCGCCGGCGACGCGAACGTCGCGGGCGAAATGTACCCGGACCAGTCGCTGTACCCGGCTAACTCGGTGCCGCTCGTCGTGAAGCGCATCAACAACACGCTGACGCGCGCCGACCAGATCCAGTGGTCGGAAGGCAAGAACCCGGGCGACGAAGGCTACGTCGACTTCTTCGCGCCGATCGTCGCCGANGCGGAAGCCGGTTTCGGCGGCGTGCTCAATGCGTTCGAGCTGATGAAGGCGATGATCGAGGCCGGTGCATCNGGCGTTCACTTCGAGGANCAGCTCGCATCGGTGAAGAAGTGCGGCCACATGGGCGGCAAGGTGCTCGTGCCGACGCGCGAAGCCGTCGCGAAACTGTCGGCCGCGCGGCTCGCGGCNGACGTGATGGGCACGCCGACCGTGCTGGTNGCNCGCACCGANGCGGAAGCGGCCGACCTGATCACGTCCGACGTCGACGACAACGACANGCCGTTCCTGACGGGCGAGCGCACGGTGGAAGGCTTCTTCCGCACGAAGCCGGGCCTCGAACAGGCGGTCTCGCGCGGCCTCGCGTACGCGCCGTACGCCGACCTGATCTGGTGCGAAACCGGCAAGCCCGATCTCGAGTACGCGAAGAAGTTCGCGGAAGCGATCCACAAGCAGTTCCCGGGCAAGCTGCTGTCGTACAACTGCTCGCCGTCGTTCAACTGGAAGAAGAATCTCGACGACGCGACGATCGCGAAGTTCCAGAAGGAGCTGGGCGCGATGGGCTACAAGTTCCAGTTCATCACGCTGGCCGGCTTCCATGCGCTGAACTACTCGATGTTCAACCTCGCGCACGGCTATGCCCGCACGCAGATGAGCGCGTTCGTCGAACTGCAGCAGGCCGAGTTCGCGGCNGCCGACAAGGGCTTCACGGCNGTCAAGCANCANCGCGAGGTCGGCACCGGCTACTTCGACGCGGTGACGCAGACGGTCGAACGCGAAGCATCGACGACCGCGCTGCACGGCTCGACCGAGGACGAACAGTTCTTCGACGGCAAGAAAGTCGCGTAACACGCCCAGGCGTGATGCCGATCCCCGCCGCGTCTCGCGACGCCGCGGCATCGGCCACCGGAACAACAATCAGGGAGGAGACGGCAGGCGCGCGAGTCCCTTCGCGCGACCGGCCGCGCGGCCTGCGGGCCGCCAGCAACGATGCACGCCGGCTTCGTCCGGCGCGCCCTTTTTCCGCGGCGCAGCCCGCCCGGCCACGGCCAGCGCTGCCCTACCGATAGACGATCACCGGAATTTTCGTATGGGTCAGCACGCGCTGCGTCTCGCTGCCGATCAACAGGCTGCCGAGCCCGCGGCGTCCGTGGGACGCCATGAAGATCACGTCGCACCCGCCGCGCTCCGCCGCCTCGATGATGCCGAGATACGGCGACGGATGCACGCTCGTCCACGTGTCGCACGCGACCCCGGCCGCCTTCGCGGCCGCCTCCACCTCGTCGAGATGCGCACGCGCCTCGCGCTCGCTGCGCGCACGGAAGTCGGCGGGCGGCTCGATGATCACTTCGGAAAACGGCGAGTACGGGTACTGCGGCAGGCACGCGTAGGCCGTCACGCGCGCGCCGACCGCACGAGCCAGGTCGATCGCGCCGTCGATCGCCTTTTGCGACAGTTCGGAACCGTCGGTTGGAACGAGGATGTGCCGGAACATCGCGCCCTCCTTCGTCAATCGCACGCCGCGCGCCGCAGCTCCAGTCGAGCCGGCCGCGACACGACGCGCATGCCTCTTACGATTGTAGTGTGCGAAATCGCGCCGGCCGAATCGGCAGCGGGTTCGCCCTCATATCGGAAACACGCGGGCGCGCGTCGCCTACTCGCCCCAATAGCCGGGCCGCTCGTACGTGTGCTTCAGGTAATCGAGAAACAGGCGCACCCGCAGCGGCAGATGCCGGCGTTGCGGAAACACCGCGTGGATGCCGATCGGCGGCGCGGCGAACGCGTCGAGCACGCTGACGAGCCGGCCGGCCGCGATGTCATCGCCGACTTCCCACCACGAGCGCCACGCAAGGCCATGGCCTGCGAGGCACCACTCGTGCAGCACCGCGCCGTCCGAGCATTCCATCGTGCCGTTCACGCGGATCGACACGACCTTGTCGTCCTCCTGGAACGACCAGCCGCGCTGCTGGTTCGCATTCGCCGCGAGCGCGAGGCAGTTGTGCCGCGCCAGTTCCGCGAGCGTGGCCGGCGTGCCGCGCCGCGCGAGATACGCGGGGGACGCGACGCACACGCGGCGGTTCTCGCCGAGTTTCAGCGACACGAGCGACGAGTCGGGCAGCTCGCCGAGCCGCACCGCGCAATCGAACCCCTCGTTGACGAGGTCGACCATCCGGTCGGACAGATCGAGCGTGACCGACACGTCCGGATGCGCGCCGCTGAATTCGGGCACGAGCGGCGCGACGTGCCGCCGCCCGAAGCCGGCCGGCGCGGAAATCCGCAGGTGCCCGCTCGCCTTGACGCCGCCGGCGGACACGCTCGCTTCCGCGTTCTGCATGTCGTTGATGATGCGCTGGCAATCCTCGAGAAAGGCCGAACCCTCGAACGTCAGCGTGAGCTTGCGCGTCGTGCGTACCAGCAGCTTCACGCCGAGCCGCTCCTCGAGCGCGTCGAGGCGGCGGCCGATGATCGCCGGCGCGACGCCTTCCGCATGCGCAGCCGCGGACAGGCTGCCTTTCGCCGCGACCGCGGCGAACGTTTCGATCTGTTTGAACCGGTCCATGACTCTCTCGAAAGGACGGCATCGCCGCCTTTCAAATAACGTGAGTCGCTCAGATTAGGTATATGAAAGTAAAAGATCAAGTGATGTTTAGCGTCTTTTTTAGCACCTTCGATCACGAATAGAATCGACCCGACCTCTGAAACTGGAGCGCAAGGCTATGTCGGCCACAACGACACTCTCCTCTCCCGACGCCATCCTCTTCGACGCATTCGGCACGTTGTTCGACGTGCGTGCCGTGCTGGCCGCGGCTGAGCAGATGTTTCCCGGACACGGGGAACGGTTGTCGCAGCTGTGGCGACGCAAGCAGATCGAATACTCGCAGTTGCGCACGCTCGCCGATCCGGCCGGCGCGCACTATCGCCCGTTCCGGGACATCACGCTCGATGCGCTGCGGTTCGCCGCGCGCCGGCTCGGGCTCGCGCTGAACGGCGCGGCCGAGAAGCGCTTGATGGACGAATACGCGTGCCTGTCGACCTATCCCGATACGGTGCCCGCGTTGCGCAAGCTGCGTGCGCTCGACCCGCGCCCGTCGCTCGCGATCCTGTCGAACGGCACCCCGCAGATGCTCGACATCGCGATCAAGAGCGCCGGCATGTCCGGCCTATTCGATCGCGTGCTGTCGGCCGACACCGTGCGCGCGTACAAACCGAGCCCGGCCGCCTACGCGCTCGGCACCGCCGCGTTCGGGGCGAACCCGCGCGACATCGTGTTCGTGTCGTCGAACGCGTGGGACGTCGCCGGCGCCACCTGGTTCGGCTACACGACGTTCTGGCTCAACCGCACGGGCGCGCCCGCCGAGGAACTCGGCGCGCCGCCCGACGGCACCGGCACCGGCATGGCCGACCTGCTCGCCTTCCTCGCCACACCCACCCCGGCTCCGTCCGGCAGACCCGCAAACCGCACGCGCCCCGGCCCGGGTGCATGACGCTCGCAACTGCCGCCTTCCCCCTTCACCGAAACCGCAACTGACCGACCAAGGAGATGAGACTCATGAGCACCCCGATCACGCTGCCGCAAGGCATGACGATCACCGGCGAAATCAAGCCGGGTTACGAAGCCATCCTGACGCCCGACGCGCTGGCACTCGTCGCGGCGCTGCACCGCACGTTCGAATCGCGCCGCCAGGCGCTGCTGCAGGCGCGCGTCGAGCGCACGAAACGCCTCGACGCGGGCGAGCGCCCCGATTTCCTGGCCGAGACGAAGGCAATCCGCGAAGGCGACTGGAAGGTCGCGCCGCTGCCGGCCGACCTGCAATGCCGCCGGGTCGAGATCACGGGGCCCGTCGAACGCAAGATGATCATCAACGCGCTGAACTCGGGCGCCGATTCGTACATGACGGACTTCGAGGATTCGAACGCGCCGAGCTGGACGAACCAGATCGACGGCCAGATCAACCTGAAGGACGCGGTGCGCCGCACGATCTCGCTCGAGCAGAACGGCAAGTCGTACCGGCTGAACGACAAGGTCGCGACGCTGATCGTGCGTCCGCGCGGCTGGCACCTCGACGAGAAGCACGTGACGGTCGACGGCCAGCGCGTGTCCGGCGGCATCTTCGATTTCGCGCTGTTCCTGTTCCACAACGCGAAGGAACTGCTCGCGCGCGGCTCGGGCCCGTACTTCTACCTGCCGAAGATGGAAAGCCATCTCGAGGCGCGCCTGTGGAACGACATCTTCGTCGCCGCGCAGGAAGCGGTCGGCGTGCCGCGCGGCACGATCCGCGCGACGGTGCTGATCGAGACGATCCTCGCCGCGTTCGAGATGGACGAGATCCTGTACGAACTGCGCGAACACAGCTCGGGCCTGAACGCCGGCCGTTGGGACTACATCTTCTCGGCGATCAAGAAGTTCAAGAACGACCGCGACTTCTGCCTGGCCGACCGTTCGAAGATCACGATGACGGTGCCGTTCATGCGTGCGTANGCNCTGCTGCTGCTGAAGACCTGNCACAAGCGCAACGCGCCGGCGATCGGCGGGATGAGCGCGCTGATTCCGATCAAGAACGATCCGGAAGCGAACGACAAGGCGATGGGCGGCGTGCGCTCGGACAAGCAGCGCGACGCGACCGACGGCTACGACGGCGGCTGGGTCGCGCACCCGGGCCTCGTGCCGATCGCGATGGAAGAGTTCGTCAAGGTACTCGGCGACCAGCCGAACCAGATCGCGAAGCAGCGCGACGACGTGCAGGTCGAAGGCAGGAACCTGCTCGACTTCCAGCCGGAAGCGCCGATCACCGAAGCCGGCCTGCGCAACAACATCAACGTCGGGATCCACTATCTCGGCGCGTGGCTCGACGGCAACGGCTGCGTGCCGATCCACAACCTGATGGAAGATGCGGCGACGGCCGAGATTTCCCGCTCGCAGGTGTGGCAATGGATCCGCTCGCCGAAGGGCGTGCTCGACGACGGCCGCAAGGTCACGGCCGAACTCGTGCGCGAATTCGCGAAGATCGAACTGGACAACGTGAAGCGCGCGGTCGGCGGCAACACGCAACCGTACGAGCGCGCCGCGGCGATCTTCGAGCAGATGTCGACGTCGGAAGGCTTCACCGAATTCCTGACGCTGCCGCTGTACGAGGAAATCTGACGAGCTGTCCGCTGCGATCGTCGGCCGGCTCCACGTCGTGCCGCCGGTCGCGTGCGACGACGGATCAATGGCATGAAAAAGCGCCCCGCGGGGCGCTTTTTCTTCTGGATTCGACAGCGGCAAATCCCGCCGCCGCCGGCACGCACGCTCAGGCGGCTTCCTGCTCGCGCCGGTGCTGGACCCAGTCGCCCGACGCGATGCGCGGACGCCCGGCTGCCGCGTGCGCGGCGACCGGATAATACAGGCAGGCGTATTGCCGGCCGCCGAGTTCGACCGTCGCCTCTTCCGGCTTGAACAGCGAGTCAACGCCCGGATAGACGCGCTCGATCTCGTCGAGCACCGGCACGAGCCGCTCGTCGACCTCGTAGACGTCGCCCCAGACCAGCGACTTGCCGGCCGGCCCGGGGACCATGCCCGGATACGTGCCGAAATCGACCAGTTCGCCGGGCAGCGCGGCCGCGCCCAGCAGCGTCGGCGCGGCGATGCCGTGGCGGGCGGCCGCATGGCCGATGTCGTTGGCCTGTCCGGCTCTCAAGGTGCCATAGACGAATACATGGCGCATCGTGGTTCTCCTCTTCGATTCGTGTGTTGCCGTGTTTGCATGCGCTCGGCGCGCGATGGGCGCGACATGGCGCACGCATCGATAGACCCCGATACCGGCCCGATGGTTCGAACCGTCGGCGCGCGGCAGCGGCCAGCCGCCCCCGGATTCGCCAGCGCCCACACAAAGTTCATTTGAACCCGGCATGATGGCCGGAAAAACCGCCGCATGCGCAAGCGCTGCGCCTTCTAAAATAACGGCATCGCCGCCGCGCTGCCCGAACCGTTCATGAATCCGCCCGCTCCAGCCGACGTATCGAAACCGTACGACGTCATCGACATCCCGCCGGAATTCGCGCCGACCGCCGTCCATCCGATGCGCGTGCGCGCGCGGCAGGTCGATGCCGGCCGCCGCATTCCGCTGCACACGCATGCCTGGGCGCAGCTCGCGTACGCGTCGCGCGGCGTGCTGCGCGTCGCGACGACCGGCACGACCTGGATGGTGCCGCCGTCCCGTGCGATCTGGGTGCCGCCGCACGTGACGCACGAAGTCACGATCGTCGAAGAGGCCTATTTGCGCACGCTGTATATCGACGAGTCGATCGTGCCGGGCGGGCTCGATGCATGCCGCGTCGTCGAGGTGACAGGGTTGCTGCGCGAACTGATCGTCGCACTCGACGCGCGCGATCTGAGCACCGCGCGCGAGCGCCTGCTGTGCGGGCTCGTGCTCGATGAACTGAGTCAGGCCGAGCCGCTACCGCTCGCGGTGCCGATGCCCGACGAGAAACGGCTGCGCCTGCTGTGCGAATCGGTACTGGCGCACCCCGCGCATGCGGAGTCGCTCGAACACTGGGCGA
>Ga0058696_1000972_pt1 | contig 11490 bp, 13 predicted proteins | sample AgamicMgSfrz_FD_55077 | JGI IMG/M metagenome (GOLD analysis project Ga0058696, IMG submission 55077) | Agave microbial communities from Guanajuato, Mexico - Mg.Sf.rz | ecosystem: Host-associated > Plants > Phyllosphere > Phylloplane/Leaf | place: Guanajuato, Mexico | collected 2012-05-30 | reverse complement strand
AACATCCCTCTTGTAGTCGATATTCATTTCGATTACAAACTTGCTCTGAAGGCAATCGAAGGCGGAGCGGATAAAATCAGGATAAACCCTGGTAATATCGGCCGCCGTGAAAAGGTTGAAGCAGTCGTGAAAGCTGCGAAGGCTAAAGGAATACCAATCCGCATCGGGGTCAATGCCGGTTCTCTGGAGAAGAAAATCCTCGAGAAATATGGCTTCCCGACTGCTGATGGAATGGTGGAAAGTGCTTTACACCATATCAAGATCCTAGAAGATCTGGATTTTCATGATATTATCGTTTCCATGAAAGCTTCCGATGTCAATTTGGCCATCGAAGCATATGAAAAAGCTTCAAAAGCATTCGATTATCCTCTACACCTTGGGATCACTGAATCAGGAACACTATTCTCCGGAACCGTAAAAAGCGCTGCCGGACTAGGTGCCATCCTAAGTCAGGGTATCGGAAGCACGATTCGCGTTTCCTTAAGTGCCGATCCCGTCGAAGAGGTGAAGGTGGCAAGGGAGCTCCTAAAAGTATTCGGCCTTGCTTCCAACATGGCCACTTTAATTTCCTGCCCTACTTGCGGTCGAATCGAGATTGATTTGATTTCCATCGCCAATGAAGTTGAAGAGTACATCCAGACGGTTAAAGCACCCATCAAGGTATCTGTGCTTGGTTGTGCGGTAAACGGCCCTGGAGAAGCCCGTGAGGCAGATATCGGCATAGCCGGGGCCCGGGGTGAAGGTTTACTGTTTAGAAAAGGACAAATCGTACGTAAAGTGCCTGAAGAGACGATGGTCGAGGAACTGAAAAAGGAAATTGACAAAATCGCCGAAGAGTACTATGAAAAACAAAGAGCCGAAGCTGCTGCAGCAGCATTACTAAATAAATAAAACAAAGAATCCCGAATTTTCATTATCGGGATTTTTTGTTTTTTATCATTTGAAAAACCCTTTGATGTAAATGACATCAAAGGGTTTAACGATGCTAAAAGAACGGGGCGATAAATATGCCAACGATGATGGAGACAGCACCTATGCCGATGGCCCAAGTACCCAGGTTCGATCCCCGGCTTCTTGCCACTATACCTACAATGATACCCACAATCCCTAAAATGAAAGGCATCATGAATAACGATAAAATGGAGATGATCAATGCTATGACACCAATCGCTTTTCCTCTTGATGCCACATTCCCCAAACCATTACCCTCTGCGGTCTCATCATTTTTATATGACCTGATTCGCTGAGGCGGTGTTGAAATCTCGGCAGACGTTTCTTCCTGATAACGGTTATCCATATTGGTTATGGTCTCACCGCTCTCATATCGTCTGTCATCTTCAGGTTTATCTTCATTATAATACCGCTCATGATGCTGATCATCAACAACGGATGGTTCATTGCCCTCTTTCGCCAATTGCATTTCATCGTCAATACTGGAGTATTGATCTTTTTCCATTCGTGCATCCCTCACTTTCGTTTGTGAAGCATTTATAGTGTATGTAAAAATCGCAGGAACCCATCGTGAAAATGGTTTCATGTCTTGGAAATAAATACGGGTTTTTACCAAAGCTATGATGGGATATGTTACACTATTACAAGTATTGAAAATGAGGAGAGATTCATCATGAAAAAACGTTTTGGCATCGATATAGACGGGACTGTCACAAGACCTGATTCCATGGTTCCCTTTTTAAATAAAGCATTTCAACTGAATTTAGCTTATGAAGACATAACCGAATATGACTTATTGCCTTTCGTGAATGTTCCAAAAGAGGATTTCACTAAATGGTTCACCGAGACCGAGCCGCTCATCTATTCCGAATCATTATTGGCTGAGGGTGCGAAAGATGTATTGGAAAAATGGACAGAACAAGCCAACCTTTATTTCATCAGTGCCAGGAGCTCCCGTTTATTGGATGTAACGAAGAATTGGTTCACGAGTAATCAAGTCCTATATGATCATATAGAGCTTGTAGGTTCACACGATAAGATTGCTGCAGCCAAAAAATTCGAAGTCGATCTCTTTTTGGAGGACAAGCACGATAATGCAGTGGCGATTTCAGAAGAGTGTAAAATACCCGTGATTTTATTTAATACCCCTTATAACCAAGATCCCGTGCCTGAAAGGGTGATTCGGGTCAACAATTGGCAAGAAGCCTCTGCCTGGGTGAATCAATGGATGTCAGGGAAACCGGCAACTATAAAATGAAGACAAGAAAAAACCATTGACTTGAGGTCAATGGTTTTTATGCTTCCAAAGATACGCTGCATGCAGGACAGCGTCCGTAAATTTCAAATTTATGCCCCGAAACATCGTAGTCCTTCAAGCTTTCCTGAAGTTCCTGCATCGGGCACAATTCAATTTCTTTCGTTTTTCCACAGTTCAAACAGATGAAGTGGTGATGGTGGGAAGAATGACCGCATGTAAAACGAAAACGCTTTTCCCCTTCCAACTCGGTCGCTTCAAAGATGCCCAGTTCGACAAATAATGAAAGATTTCTGTAAATCGTATCGAAGCTTAAACCTGGATAATCCTGTTTCATATTCTCCAATACATCTTTGGCCGTTAAATATTTATCGCTGGAAGAGAAAAGCTGAAGCATTTCTTCCCTCTTTCCTGTATGCTTAAAACCTTTATCTTTTAAAAGTTGCATGGCAGTAGTTACGTTCAAAATACATCACCCCATCTATCGATTTTTCCACTTATCAAACAAAATTGACAAGATGAGAATTAGTACAGCTATTATTACAATCGTCCCGCCGGGAGCGAGGTCAAGGTTGTATGATAAGAATAATCCGCCTATGACTGAAACTTCACCGAATAATACCGAATAACCAATCATCTGCTTAAAGCCCTTAGCAAAGCGGAGACTGGCTGCTACCGGAAGCGTCATGAGCGAAGAAACAAGTAATATGCCAATGATTTTCATGGAAGCGGCAATAACCAATGCGACCATGACGATAAAAATAAAATGAATCGCTTTATAAGGGATTCCAGACGCTTTGGCATGCTCTTCATCAAAAGATAACAGAAATAATTCTTTATACAATAAAGTGAGCATCAAGGCTACGACTAGCCCCACTGCCAAAATGACGTACAAGTCCGCCCGGCTGACGGCACTGACACTGCCGAATAAATAACCATATAAATCGGTATTGAAACCATCAGCAATGGATATGAAAATGACACTAAGACCCATGCCGCCGGACATAATGATCGGGATTGCAAGCTCTTGGTAATGCTTATACACCCCTCTTAATTTTTCAATGAATAATGAACCACCTACAGAAAACGCCATTCCAATATAAAGTGGATTCAATCCTGCTAAAGATAGAAAGCTCTTCTGCAGCAATAAACTGAACGCTATACCAGCAAGCGCTACATGACTGAGCGCATCGGAAATCATCGACATCCGCCTTACCACGACAAAAACGCCCACTAATGGCGCAATCGCTCCGATGATGATTCCGGTCAAGAATGCGTTCTGCAAAAATTCAAATTGCAATATCCCCGATATCATTGGGCTATCCTCCAAAACATATTAATGATCATGATTTAAAAATTGGACTCCATGTCCATAAATGGACGAGAGTTCACCTTCATCCAACTCATTATATTCACAGGCATCCCCATGAAAATGAAGCTTTTTATTCAAACAGGCGACATGTGTGACTTTATCGGTCACAGTACCAACATCATGGGTTACTAAAATCAGGGTTATCCCTAATTTTTTATTCAACATCTCAAGCATTTCATAAAATTGGTGGACGTTTTTTGAATCAACGCCAACAGTGGGCTCATCCAATATCATCAATTCCGGCTCGCTGACCAGTGAACGGGCAATGAATACCCTCTGCTGCTGGCCCCCGGACAATTCCCCGATATTGCGGTTTTGATAATCCAGCATGTCCACTGATTCCAGAGCCTTCTTCACCTTTTGCTTTTCCTCTTTGCCAGCGAACTTAAATAAGCCTATTTTTTTGGTCAAACCGCTCTGAACCACCTCAAATACAGTGGCAGGGAATCCTGAGTTGAAGGAATTCGCCTTTTGGGAAACGAANCCGACCTTTTGCCAATCTTTAAAGCGCCGAATGTCTTCCCCGAATATTTCAATTTTCCCCTTTTGGAGCTTGAACACACCAAGCAGCAACTTCAAAAGCGTTGATTTACCGGATCCATTCGGCCCGACGATAGCTAGGAATGCCCCTCTGGGAATTTCAAGCGAAACATGTTCCAGCACCAGATCTTTTGTATATTTGTAAGATATATCTTCAAATTTAACTATGGGGTTTACTACATTATCCAAAGAGATCACCTATTTTTTAAGAATCATTACGATTAACAATCGTTAGTATAAATCAAAGAAGTCCAGATGTAAAGAATCCGGTCCTCCGAAGTGCCGATATGCCTTGAATCACAAAAAAATGTAATCTGAACCAATTTCGTAATCAAACAAAGTTTCATGTTCACATACGTCCACTTCCTTCATATGTTTTAACAAAGGAGGAGATCGTTTGAAATTATTTGAAATGATGGTCAATCATAAAATCAACAGTATACGCCCAGATGAACTGCTTTCCCTTGCTAAACAGCATAAGGTTGCACTCACTCAAAAACAAGCACAGGATATTACTGCACTTCTAGCCGGTAAAAATATTAACATTTTTGATATACGTCAAAGACAGAACGTACTTGGTCAAATTACAAAAGTTGCCGGAGCAAGCACGGCCAGGGAAATAGAATCCCTCTTCAACAACCTCACATCCAATTTTTAAAGATTACAAGCCTGCTGACGACAGTCTTTATTTGAGCATACTTAATCCAAATGCAAAATGAAAGGACGATTCATCTTCATATCGATGAATCGTCCCTTTCTATTTGTGATTATTGGAATCTGATCTTTTCCAATAGATCTTCTTCAAATTGTTTATTCTTGAACATATCAATTTCGAATTTATATGGGGCCTTTTTGTCTTTTTTGTCTTCCCCTACATAAGGTGTTTCCAGGATTTTAGGAACAGAGCTTAATTGCGGATGATGGACAATCTCATTCAAAGCCTTAAAACCAATATGACCGAAACCAATATTTTCATGGCGGTCCTTATGCGTGCCGCGTTCGTTTTTGCTATCGTTTATGTGAAGTACCTTGATTCGGTCAATACCGACCACTTTATCAAATTCATTCAGTACTCCATCGAAATCCTCGATGATATTATATCCGGCATCGTGAGTATGGCAAGTATCGAAGCAAACCGATAATTTTTCATTATGGGTCACACCATCAATGATCATCGCCAGCTCTTCGAAAGACCTGCCACATTCGGAACCCTTACCCGCCATCGTTTCAAGGGCAATCTGAACTTTATCGTCGGCAGTCAGCACTTCATTCAAACCTTCGATGATTCTCTTGATTCCCAGTTCGCTTCCAGCACCGACATGCGCACCTGGATGAAGTACGATCTGCCTTGCGCCAATCGCTTCGGTCCGATCGATTTCGCTGCGTAAGAAGTTGACTCCAAGTTCGTATGTGGCTGGATTCGTGGTATTTCCTATATTAATGATATACGGAGCATGGACGACGATATCACTGATTCCATTTTCCTCCATATGCAATCTTCCGGCTTCGATATTTAAATCCTCGATTTTTTTACGTCTTGTGTTTTGAGGGGCCCCTGTATAGATCATGAATGTATTGGAGCCATACGAAGCCGCTTCCTGACTCGCAGCAAGAAGCATACCTTTCCCGCTCATTGAAACATGCGATCCAATCTTCAGCATCTGATTTCTCCCCTATTTCTTTCTCTGTATACGACGTTCGCGTTTTTTAAAGTTTTCCACATCTCGTTGAATTTTCTTCTTGTATCCTGGCTTGACTTTAGTTGGCTTCTTAATGTGCCTGCTCGCTTTAACATCGATATCAGATTTTTGTTTTTTACGGTTTTTCCGTTTATTACGCTCGTCGATATCAACCCAATCACCGTTTTGGATATCGGCATCACGGAACTCGATGCCCATTTTTTCAAGGCGGTTCAATGCATCTTCATCGGAAGTATCGTAAATGGTAGTGGCAATGCCAGAATATCCTGCACGAGCCGTCCTTCCCGTCCTATGGATATAAAAATCCAAATCTGAAGGCAATTCATAGTTAATGATATGACTTACACCTTCAATATCGATTCCACGGGAAGCCAGATCAGTCGCAACGATGAATTGATACTCCAAATCATTGATTTGCTTCATCATTTTTTTACGCTCACGAGGCGTTAAATCCCCATGAATACGGCCGACATTCAACCCTTTTTCGATCAAGGAATTAGCCACATGGTCCGCCATTTTCTTTGTGTTCGTGAAAATAATCGCCAAATATGGATTATAACGAACGATGATGTCATGAAGTAACTGCTCTTTGTTCCGGTGGCGAAGCGGTACGAGAACATGTTCGATTTTCGAAGCGGTCGCCTGCTTGGGATTCACTTGAACATACTTTGGATTCTCCATATATTTATTCAAAAACGGCTTCAATTTTTCTGGGATGGTTGCCGAAAAGACAAGCATTTGAATTTTTTCAGCCATACGTGATGCAAATAAATCGACATCTTCAATGAATCCCATATCTAGCATAAGATCAGCTTCATCGACCACAAGCATTTTTGCCGTATACACCTGTAATGCCTGGGCTTCAACCAAGTCCTTGATCCGGCCCGGCGTACCAATCACCAATTGCGGCTGTGTCTTCAATTTATCGATCATTCGCTGTTTATCAGTACCACCGATGAAACAACGGACTTGAATCTGCTCATCCTCAGGGAAATGGTCAGCAATTTTCAAAGCTTCTTTGTAGATTTGGTTCGCTAACTCACGGGTTGGTGCGGAAATAATCGCTTGAACCTCATTTTTACCAGCATCAAGCCTGTTCATGATCGGCAGCAAATAGGAATGTGTCTTTCCTGTACCTGTCTGCGACTGTCCAATTAAGCTACTTCCCTTTAAAAGCGACGGAAGCACGCGCTCTTGAATTTCCGTCGGCTTATCGAACCCTAAAGTACGAACCGCATCTAGAATGTAGCTTTTCAAATTAAATCGTTCAAATTGATTTTGTTTCATCAAAAAACCCCTTTATCCTGTCAGTCATAAGACATGTCCTGTTATTATAATAAATTTTACACAAAAAGCGCAAGCGCCTGGGTTGCTCGTGAAGAAAATAGGGATTGACCCATAAGGCGCTTTTTGCCTTATGAGGGCGATCNTCTTTTTCACAACGAGCTAGGCGCTGAAGCTGGATTACACAAAAAGCGCAAGCGCCTGGGTTGCTCGTGAAGAAAATAGGGATTGTCCCATAATGGTAAGGTCATCCCCGTTTTCCAATATACCCCATTAATTTTAATCACAAAAGCGCATGCGCTGAGGTTAGTTCTCTTAAAATGGACTCTTGCAAACGAAAAGCCCCTGTCCTGGTCATAGCGTATCCCCCGCAGACATGGAGCTAAAAGACTACCGTTACCATCTTACCTTCTTTCCGGTTACTTCACAACTGCCCAGTCACTCTTTCCTCAAACCTTTTTTGTCGAGTTGCATAATTTATATAGAAGATTACACCAGCATATAATATTCTNAGGAGGTGAAACCTATGTTCCCAAATAGAAATCGTCANCCCGGACCCGGTTTTCCGCCACCCAATGGCCGAAGGAGGCAGCAGCCCCCTGCTCCATTCAGGCAGTCACCGCAAATTCCCCATCCTTATCAGCAGATGCAGCGTCCGATGATTCCAAACAGGCCGCAGGTGCCACAGGGACCTCAAGGTTTCCGCGGCCCATTCAACCAACAGCAGCGGCAGGAAATGCCGCCAGCAAAGAAAGAAGGGTTATTGTCAAAAATACTCGGTAAGTCGAAACAAAAAGCAGCTTCTCCGAATTTGTTTGCGCCAGCGGGTTCCACTAACCAAAGTTCTTCAAGAAGCAGCGGAGGCGGTATCTTAGAAACATTAAAAAACCCCGATTCCCTTAATAATATGCTTTCCAACACGCAAAAGGTGTTGCAAGCGGCGGAACAATTCACGCCTATGGTGGAACAATACGGTCCAGTGATTAAAAACCTGCCTTCCATGTGGAAAGTTTTCCGAAGCATATCATCAGCCGATGAGACCAAGGACGACGGAGCTTCCGTTGAAAGCGGGCCCGCGGTTGGGGCACAAGAAAACAGTGAGGTAAAAACGGTTTCGAAGAAAAAAGAAAAAGCTATAGAAGCTAACCCCACTGCGCCAGTTCGTCCCGAAACCAAAAGGAAGAGATCTTCAGGTCCCAAGCTTTATATTTAAAGGCTACAAAAAAATTACCAATAACTGATTTTATGTAANTATGATGTTTTGTAATATCATCTATGGTCTTATATAATAGAAAGGTATAAAAAGTGAGAGTTTCTTGCCTTGAAGGAGGACACATAGATGAAAGTGATTAAAATTTCCCCGCGCGGCTATTGTTATGGCGTTGTCGATGCCATGGTCATCGCCCGAAATGCGGCTTTAGATAAAACCTTGCCACGTCCCATTTACATTTTAGGAATGATCGTGCATAACAAACATGTGACGGATGCGTTTGAAGAAGAAGGCATCATCACGTTGGACGGCAGCAACCGCAACGATATCATCGAACAGGTGGACAGCGGAACCGTCATCTTTACTGCTCACGGCGTTTCACCTGAGATCAGGAAGATCGCTGAGAAAAAAGGGCTTGTGACCCTTGATGCAACTGTCCCGATGTTACCGCAACACATGACTTAATTCGGGAAAAACAAGCGGAAGGCTATCAAATCATTTATATTGGCAAAAAAGGCCATCCGGAACCTGAGGGTGCTGTCGGAGTTGCTCCCGATGTCGTTCACCTGGTTCAAAAGGATGAAGATGTGGAAGCCTTGACTTTGAATAGTGATAAGATCATCGTCACCAATCAAACAACGATGAGCCAATGGGATGTTTTGGATATCATGGATAAGGTCAAGGAAAAGTTTCCACATGCCGAAGTCCATAAGGAAATTTGCTTAGCGACACAGGTTCGCCAAGAAGCCGTTGCCGAGCAAGCTGGCGAAGCTGATGTTTTAATCGTTGTCGGAGATCCTAAGAGTAATAATTCAAACCGTCTTGCACAAGTGTCCCAAGAGATTGCCGGGACGAGAGCTTATCGAATCGCTGACATTTCCGAGCTGAACCTTGAATGGCTAAAAGATGCAGAAACGGTTGCCGTCACTTCGGGGGCTTCTACACCAACTCCGATCACGAAGGAAGTTATCGCATTTCTAGAACAATATGAAGCAAATGATGAATCCACTTGGAATACCGAAAAGAAAACGCCATTGCATAAAATTTTACCTAAGATTAAAGTGAAGAAATGATTGCACAAATACAAAGGCAGCCACTAGGGCTGCCTTTTTCGTGTTATCAAATGAAGCGGAATGGGTCTGTATTCAGCCTGGATGGAATGAATTCCACATCGTAGTTCTTTTCGCGGCACGTTTTTTCAAGGAATCGTGCCACCCCTTTTTTCATCACCTTTTCAACATTGTGGCCGGGATCGACGATATTCAACCCAATCATCATCGCGTCATGGGCTGTATGGTAATACATATCACCTGTAACGTAAACATCGGCACCCTTGAATTTGGCTGTCGTAAAGTATTTATTGCCGTCTCCGCCCAAAACGGCCACTTTTTTTATCGGACTTTGCAGATCTCCAACGACACGCACCTTTTCAACATCGAGTGTCCGCTTCACATGTTCGGAAAATTGTTCAAGCGTCATTTCTTCGGCAAGTACACCAATCTTTCCTAAGCCAAGTGACTCCCCTTTATTCTCCAGTTTATATATATCGTAAGCAACCTCTTCATATGGATGGGCTTTAATCATCGCAGCCAGCACTTTCTTCTCGATATTTTCCGGGAATATCGTTTCAATCCGCATTTCAGCTACTTCTTCAAGCCTTCCTTCAGAGCCGATAACCGGTTCACTGCCTTCACCCGGCAAGAAGCGTCCGGTACCTTCCCCCGAAAACGAACAATTGCTGTAGTTCCCGATCGCTCCGGCCCCTGCCTTGCCCAGGGCTTCCCTCACCTTTTGTTCGTCGGTCTTTGGAACATATACGACCAATTTCTTAAGAGCTGTCTCATAGGTTGGAATCAATACCTCTGTGTCCTGCAATTGAAGCGCTTCGGCAAGTAAATCATTCACTCCGCCCTTAGCAACATCCAAATTGGTATGTGCAGCATAAACAGCGATATCATGTTTGATCAGCTTTTCAATGATGCGGCCTCCAGCTGTGTTTGTATCGATCCTTTTCAATGGTCGGTAAATTAACGGATGGTGGGCGATGATCAATTCCACGCCATGTTCAATCGCTTCGTCTACAACCTCTTCCAGCACATCAAGGGCAATCAACACTTTAGTAACCGGCTTATTTAGCTGCCCGACATGCAGCCCGATTGGATCTCCCTCCATTGCATAATGCTTTGGGGAGAATTGTTCAAACATCTCAATGATTTTGTGACCATTCACTGTCTTCAACCTTTAAGCACCTCCTCGATTAACGAAATTTGGGATTCCAATTCATTGCGCTTCGTTTCCAGTCCGCTTCTTCCGCTTTCATCCAATTGTTCGATGATTCTCTCCAAATGTTTTTTCTCATGCTGCCATTTTTTTATGAAAATATCACTGAATTGCTCTCTTAAGAATGGACCGAAAATGAGGCCCGTTTGCTTGTTTACACCATAAGGGCGGAGCGGGTCTCCTTTTTTGGCAATTAAGATCTCATAGATCTTCCCATCTTCCTCAAGGATATCCTCTCCACAAAGCTCCCAGCCGTTTTCGATTAGCCAGCTGCGAACATTCGCTGCACCGACATTAGGCTGAAGGATTAGCCTTTCTGCCTTGCCGAGTTTCGCTTTTCCGCTTTCCAATATACTTGATATTAAAGTCCCTCCCATGCCTGCAATCGTAATGCATGTCGCTTCATCGGGATTCAATACTTCAAGCCCATCTCCTTTACGGACCTCTATCTTGTCTCCAAGACCTGTCATTGCCACTTGCTTGCGTGCTGACTGATAGGGTCCTTCTACAACCTCACCTGCTATGGCGCTGTCACACAAGCCGTTAGTCACCGCATAGCACGGCAAGTAAGCATGGTCTGATCCTATGTCTGCTAGGATGCTTCCTTTTGGTATATGTATGGCAACACGTTCTAATCTCATCGATAGTTTTTCATGATTCATATTTATCAACTCTCTTAATTCAAATAATGTCTTACTATGATTACTTTCCCATTCGATTATACCAAGTTCAATCGAAAAATTACAGAAAGGAGAAATAGGGTTCTTTCTATCATGGGCAAAAGAAAAACTGCCATCTGGATTCTTCCTTTTCTGAATAAATGAAAAACTGACTCAAAAAGTTCGCTTTCCAACGATTTCTTGAGTCAGTTTCATGAATTATTTCAGTCCATGAATAT
>Ga0058696_1000969_pt1 | contig 11510 bp, 12 predicted proteins | sample AgamicMgSfrz_FD_55077 | JGI IMG/M metagenome (GOLD analysis project Ga0058696, IMG submission 55077) | Agave microbial communities from Guanajuato, Mexico - Mg.Sf.rz | ecosystem: Host-associated > Plants > Phyllosphere > Phylloplane/Leaf | place: Guanajuato, Mexico | collected 2012-05-30 | reverse complement strand
TTTTTTTTATTCCAACTGTAATACAATTCTATTACAATATTGCAACGTCTAAAAATTATATATGGAGTTATGATAAAATGATAATAGGCGGACTCTGCAGTTAGGGTGGTCATTATGTCTTTAAAGACATAAAAAGAGGCGAGAGGCAAGCGAAAAAATACCTCTCAACCACAAATAAAGGAAAATGAAACTACATGTTATTAAACGGATAAGAATCATAAAGGTTTCATTTATATTAAAATTTTTCAACCCTCTAATTTGGAGGGTTTTTCAAATAGCTAAATAAATGTAATGAAAAAGCGGAAGAATAGAAAAAAAGTGAATATATAAAATGAAAATGGTAAAGTAGAAGTACGGCTTATACTGGAAATAACAACAAATTTAATAGATAGAACAATAAAGGAGATAAACGTGCATGAATAAAAAGATACTCGTAGTAGATGATGAAAAACCAATTGCTGATATTCTGCAATTTAATTTAAAGAAGGAGGGCTTTGAAGTACATTGTGCCTATGACGGCAATGCTGCACTAGAAATGGTAGAAGAGGTCCAGCCTGATTTAGTTTTGCTTGATATTATGCTTCCGCAACGGGATGGAATGGAAGTTTGCCGAGAAATCCGTAAAAAGTATGAAATGCCTATTATTATGCTAACAGCAAAGGATTCTGAAATAGATAAAGTGCTTGGTCTTGAGCTTGGTGCCGATGATTACGTTACGAAGCCTTTCAGCACTAGGGAGCTTATTGCTCGTGTTAAGGCAAACTTAAGACGCCATCAGCAAGTTCCTGCAGCAGCAGAGGAAGAGAATGAGTCAAATGAGATTGAAGTGGGATCCTTAATCATTCATCCGGATGCCTACATTGTTTCTAAGCGTGGCGAAATGATTGAGCTGACACATCGTGAGTTTGAACTCCTTCATTACTTGGCTAAACATATCGGCCAGGTTATGACAAGAGAGCATTTGCTTCAAACGGTTTGGGGCTATGACTACTATGGTGACGTTCGTACAGTGGATGTGACAGTGAGAAGATTGAGAGAAAAAATAGAGGATAACCCAAGCCATCCAACCTGGATTGTAACGAGAAGAGGGGTAGGGTATTACTTGCGTAATCCTGAACAGGAGTAATAGACATTAATGAAAAAAGTTAGTTTTTTTAGATCAATCCATGTAAAGCTAATGATAATAATTGTATTGCTCATACTCATATCGATACAGATTATCGGTGTGTACTTTGTACAAAAGCTGCAGTCCACCTTAATTGAAAACTTTAAGACTTCCATTCAGGAAAAGGTAAATATAGTTTCTATTTATATGGAGGAACAGCTTGTAAAAGAGCGGACGGTGGAAAATACCGAAACTACTCTTGAAGAAGATGTGAAAAGGTTGTTAAGCGAGCATAATAATGCAACAGATATTCAGGAAATAAGGGTCATTAACAATAATTCCATTATAATCGGCACCTCAGATCCTGAAAAACAAACCTTAGTCGGACAGAAAATGGTACAAAGTAAAGTTAGAAGAGCGATGTCCAATTCTTCTCAACCGACCTCCTATATTCGAGTCGAATCTAATAAAAAAGAATACGTGTTAATAACTCCAATTAGGCAGCAGGGCGGCGAGACTGTTGGAGTGATTTATACTGTTGGGAAGATTCAGCAAGTATATGACAGTCTGGACAGTATCAACAGTATCTTTCAAAAAGGGACTGCTATCACTTTAATCGTTACAGCGATACTTGGAATATTACTGGCAAGGACAATTACAAGACCTATCTCCGATATGCAGAAACATGCTTTTGCCCTCTCAAAGGGGAACTTTTCACAGAAGGTTAAAGTGTATGGGTTTGATGAAATTGGACAGCTGGCAATAACTTTTAATAATTTGACAAAGAAGCTCCAGGAGTCACAAGCATCTACAGAAAGTGAAAGAAGGAAGCTTTCTTCTGTGCTATCTTATATGACTGATGGCGTTATAGCTACGGACAGAAAAGGGAGAATTATTCTTATCAATGAACCGGCTGCTAAAATGCTTGATGTTTCACGTGAAACAGTCCTATCGGAACCGATTATTCAATTGCTTGGTTTAAAGGATAAATATACTTTTGATGAACTGCTGGAGGAGCGAGAATCGGTTATTTTGGATTATAGTACGAATTACGAGCCATATATTCTTCGCGCGAATTTTTCAGTAATTCAAAAGGAAACAGGTTTTGTAAATGGGTTGATTACTGTTCTTCATGATATTACGGAACAAGAGAAAATTGATATGGAAAGAAAAGAGTTTGTGGCTAATGTTTCCCATGAGCTCAGGACTCCTTTAACGACAATGAGAAGCTATGTGGAAGCATTGGCAGAGGGAGCATGGCAGGATGATGGGCTGGCTCCAAAGTTCCTGGAAGTGACTCAAAATGAAACAGAGCGAATGATACGTCTTGTCAATGATCTGTTACAGCTGTCCAAGCTCGACAGCAGAGATTATAAGCTGAATAAAGAACTAGTGGATTTTATGGTCTTCTATAATAGAATCATTGACCGTTTCGAATTGACAAAGGAGCAAAATGTCATCTTTGAACGGAAGCTGCCAAAACATGTAGCATTTGTTGAAATTGATGAAGATAAATTGACACAAGTTCTCGATAATATTATATCGAATGCGATGAAGTACTCTCCTGAAGGCGGAAAAATTACATTTTCCATAAAAGAACAGGAGCAGCAAATCATCGTAAGCGTGGCAGATAACGGTGTTGGTATACCGAAGGAAAATATAAGCAAAATCTTCGACCGTTTTTACCGTGTCGACAAAGCGAGAACAAGAAGGCTGGGCGGAACTGGTCTAGGTTTGGCTATTGCGAAGGAAATGGTTGAAGCACACGGGGGAAGAATTTGGGCATCAAGTAAAGAAGGGAAAGGCACGAAAATCTCCTTTACACTCCCTTATATTCAATCTGAAGAGGATGATTGGGTATGAATTATGAGAACATAAAAAGTTTAGTACTGACAATTTTAGTGATGTTGAGCCTGCTTATGTATTATCTGCTCTGGACAGATCAAGGCAACACAACAGAGCTTCCGACTGATAATATTGTTGAGCTTGAAAAAATCGGCAGCGAAAAAGAGGTAGCTGATATTGTCCGGCCCGATAGAATTTTCCAGCATGTAGATGGTGAAATATATGGTACAATTTCAATGAAAGAAATAGATTCTGTCCTAGAAGTCTTAAAAACAGCTGAATACGGAAGTCTTGAAAATATTTCCGAAGAAATAAATGATATTCCTTCTTTTATTGAACAAGAAGCCAACAGCATGGAGATTCGCTTCCCAGGTCAGACTCCTTTCAGTCTATATAGGGATATTCTTCAGATTGATGAAAGTAACCTATTTAATTTTGACACTATCCTTGTATCTTATAATCTTGTTAATGAGGATGAAGGAACGGTTTACTTTATTTCAGATAAAGAAAACAAGGTATATAAAAGCAATATATCTGTGAGTTATATCAATAATATTAAAGACTTCCAGAATGATATTACTGACGAAGAAACAACGTATAGCAAATATTTCAGTTATCAGGCGGGAAGTAAGCTAATTTATTTACCAAAAGAGAAAACCGAAATAAATAAATATATATATAAAAGTGAGACAGTTGATTCATCCAGACTTAAAAATGCCTTTTTTACTGATTCAAGTCTTGCTCAAAAGAGTGTTGAGACCAACCAAGAAGTATATACAGATGATACTAGTATTTTGAGAATTATAAAGGATACACATGTGGTTAATTTTAAAAATACATCTGGTATTACGGTCAATGAGTTAAGTCCAAATCAAATCATTGAAAACAGTATTAACTTTGTCAATGGACATGGAGGCTGGGTTAACAACTTTTTATATGTAGGCAATGACAATAATCAAAGTACGATTAATTTCCGTATTTATAATGAAACAGGCTTCCCAGTCTTTAACTTAAAAAACGGTCTTTCTACTATAAAGATCAGCTGGGAAAATAATAAGATAGAGCAATTCATTACAAGCAACCTGACTATAACAGCAAAACCAATTGATACAACAACTCAAAAGCTTGATTCAGGCAGCTCTGTTTTAAAGGAAATTAAGTCCTCAGAAAACTTCGATCCTGATAAGCTGGAGGATATTGTGCCAGGCTATGATATGGTAATAACCAATCCGAGCTATGTTTATTTAGAGCCAAGCTGGTTTTACTTGTATAATGGGCAATGGCGTCAGTTAGGGGAAGTGAAGACAGGGGGCACTAAAAGTGGATTGGAGTAAAATTAAAACTATTTTTATTGCTGCCTTCTTACTGTTGGATATTTATTTGATATATGAATACACGCAGTTAAAAAAGGATAATGAGCAGTTTGAGACAGAAGAGCCAGAAACACCAATCTCGAAAACATTGGCACTTGATGGCATTAAATATGATGAGGATAAGTTTCCAACGAATGTTGAGAAAGATCAGTATTTAACAGCAAAGTCAATGACGTTCAGTGATGAAGATGTTGAGGAACTCGAAAAAAGCAGGCTAAGCGGTCAAAGTATTAGAGTCCAAGACTCCACTATGCTGCAGTCTATATTAGAAAAGCCAATAAAACTGAGTGACGATTTTAAGAAGGAAGAATTGGCTGATTATATCAAAAATAATATTCTAAATGGCGATCAGTATGTATTTTGGGAGAAGAAGGATAATACGATAACCTATTATCAGCAATATAATGGCAAGACTTTATATCACAACTTAAAAGGAGAATTGACCTTTTTAGTGAATGAAGAAAATAACATCGTTTCCTATAATCAAACCTATCTGCAAGACATTAAAGAATTTGATGAAAGGGAAACGCTCGTGAAGCCGCTGGAGGCGATTTATGCCCTCTATAAGAATGCCTATTTGGAAATGGGCACTTATATCTCCAATGTGGAACTCGGCTATTACTCACAGCAAAATGCGCCATCTGTGCAGCTGCTGGCGCCAACTTGGAAGATTACTTTAAAAGGACAGAAAAATCTCTATGTCAATGCGTTGAATGGGGAGATTATTAAGCCAGGGATGGAAGAGACGAAATTGGAGTGAATAAAACATGCATTTTAGTGTTCTCGCGAGTGGGAGTACAGGCAATGCTATTTATGTAGAATCAGGGGAACATGCCTTTTTAGTTGATGCAGGATTGAGCGGTAAACAAATGGAAACATTATTTCAAGGCATTGACCGTAAAATGGACAAGCTTTCTGGTATATTCGTTACACATGAACATAGTGATCATATTAAAGGTGTTGGCATCATAGCAAGGAAGTACAAGCTGCCGATCTACGCGAACGAAAAAACGTGGAGGGCAATGGAACCTCTCATTGGGGAAATACCTGTAGAACAGAAATTTCAATTTGATATGGAAACAGTGAAGACATTTGGAAATGTCTCGATTGAATCGTTTGGGGTATCCCATGATGCGGCAGAGCCGATGTTTTACATTTTCCATCAAGGGGACAAAAAGCTTGTACTTATTACTGACACTGGCTATGTGAGTGACCGCATGAAGGGTATTATCCGCAATGCAGACTCCTACGTATTTGAAAGCAATCATGACGTACAGATGCTGAGAATGGGAAGATATCCGTGGAATATTAAAAGACGAATATTGAGTGATGTTGGACATGTTTCCAATGAAGATGCTGCAGTTGCAATGAGTGAAGTCATTGGTGACCGTACAAAGCATATATACTTAGCACATTTAAGTATGGATAATAACATTAAAGATTTAGCAAGGATGTCAGTCACACAAACGCTCGAGCAGCGAGGTGTTGAATTATCGGACCAGTTAGGACTGTATGATACTGATCCTAAAAAACCAACAAACTTAATGGCTATCTAATGGAAAAGCAAGCAGAAAAAATCTGCTTGCTTTTTTTGTGCAGTCTTTATGTCATAACCATGATTAAAGCTTAATAAAATGGTTATGGACTACTATTTCCTTCGATACATTGTTTGTTTTTATAAGGAATAGGAAAAATTAATAGGGTACTTATAAGTGTCTTATTAAAAGGCTCTTGTTTATAGATGGCGTTGTCTTTTAATAATAAGGACATACTAAGAAGAAACATGGCTGAGAAGGAAGGGCGGTTAAATAATGACGAATGATGATGAATTTCGGTATGAAGAATATAAACGGAGCAGACCTCAACGAAAACGCAGGGGCTACTTTTTTGCTGGTTTGATTGGTGCTATTGTTGGAGCTTTAATCATTGTGCTGTTGCTGCCCCGTTTATCCCAACTAGGAATACTGTCCATGCTGCAAGTCCCAAACAGTAGTGGCATTACACAAGGTGTAACTGTTGATGTAGAAACAGATGTTACTAAGGCTGTTGATATTGCCGCAGATGCAGTTGTTGGTATAACAAATTTACAGGAATCTGGTTTTTGGGCTGATGCAAGTGAGGCAGAGGCAGGCACTGGGTCGGGGGTTATTTATCGGAAAAGCGGAAGTGATGCATATATCGTAACAAATAATCATGTTGTAGAAGGGGCATCAGAGCTTGAGGTTACCCTTGCTAATGGTAAGAAAATTAGTGCTGAGCTTATAGGAAGCGATATATGGACAGATCTTGCTGTACTGAAGGTTAGCTCAAAGGAAATTACTAAAGTTGCTGAGTTTGGTAATTCAGATGCGCTCAAGTCTGGTGAACCGGTAATTGCAATTGGAAATCCCCTTGGTTTAACCTTTTCTGGATCTGTTACGCAAGGAATTGTTTCTGGACTGGACAGAACAATTCCAGTTGATATAAATAATGATGGAATTGCTGACTGGCAATCAGAGGTCATCCAGACAGATGCGGCCATCAACCCAGGGAACAGCGGAGGTGCATTAGTTAATATTAAAGGGCAGCTTATTGGCATCAACAGTATGAAAATCTCTGAATCCTCTGTTGAAGGAATAGGTTTGGCAATCCCTATCAATTCTGCAGTTCCAATTATAGAAGACCTTGAGCAAAACGGTGAAGTAAAGCGTCCCTACATGGGAGTTGAGCTCGAGTCTGTGAGCGATATTCCAGGTTATTATCAAGAAGAGGCGCTCAAGCTACCTAAGGACTTAACTACAGGTGTAGCAATTAAAGCTGTAGCCCCTAATTCACCGGCAGAAAAGGCAGGATTAAAAGAACTAGATGTTATCGTTGAGCTTGATGGTGAGGAAATTATAGACTTAGTTGATCTTCGCAAACATTTGTATACAGATAAAAAAGTTGGCGATAAACTCAAAATTAAATATTATCGTGAGGGAAAAGAGAAAACAGCAGAACTGACATTGGCTGAAGATAAGATGTAAAGAAGGGGAGAATACCCCTTCTTTTTGTTTTATTAAAAAAGATATAGATATTTAAATGAGGACTATTATTTCCTGAAGAAGTTGCAGTTTCAGCATGGCATGGTAAGATGGAGTGTGGATAAGTGATTTAATCATAAAAAAAGAAAATATCCACAGACTAAAAAGAAATAATGGAAGTAATCAGAATAAAGGAGTTAATGAAAAATGATATACAGCTGCGAGGAACATGTAGATATAGCAATAGATACAATCGTTAATGAGTATGAAACATTCCCATCGTTAGACAAACTTGGAGATGAAAAAAAGTTATCAACAACCTGTGAATATTGTAAAAATAGCGCAATATATGTTGTGGCGAACAAGTGATTCCATACTATATGTGGATTAAAAATGTGGATATGTGGATAACTTCTGTGGATAAATTGTTTGTAAAGTGAGGAATACCTGTGAATATCTCGATCATAACAGTTGGGAAATTAAAAGAAAAATACTTAAAACAAGGAATAGAAGAATATACAAAACGACTTTCAAGTTATTCTAAAATAGAAATAATTGAAGTACCTGACGAAAAAGCACCAGAGGTTTTAAGTGAGGCAGAAATGATTCAAGTGAAGGAAAAAGAGGGAGAAAGAATTCTTGCTAAAGTATCAGCTGACGCTCACGTCATTGCACTAGCAATTGAAGGTAAGCAAAAGTCATCCGAAGAGCTTGCTGAAACATTGGATAAGCTTGCAACCTATGGAAAAAGCAAAGTAGCCTTTATTATTGGCGGTTCGCTAGGCTTAAGCAGCCAGGTTTTGAAAAGAGCAGACGACAAGCTGTCTTTCAGCAAGATGACTTTCCCCCATCAGTTAATGCGTTTAATATTAGTCGAGCAGGTTTATCGAGCGTTTCGGATTAATCGGGGTGAACCGTACCACAAGTAGATGAGGTATATCTTTCTACCTGTGGACATAAAAAATTAGTTAGTGCCTTTCTTAATAGCTATTTCTTTTTATATAAAGACTGTTTTCCTTATAAATGTTGTGGTCATTTTCTAAATGCGACAGTGGTCTTTTCTTTTTCTAAGTGCAATAAATTTTCAACTACAGGCTTTTACACTATCTAAAGACAGTCTGTAGCACAAATCTAGTACGAAAAGATGTTGTTGAACCTAAAGTGCTAAGTATCATATCTGAAATGGTAAGAAATGATAATATTGTAACTAGTATTATAAATAAGTTTACCTTAGATAAAAATAATGATATTGAGCCTTTAAATAAGGAAATAATGAATATGGATAAAAAATTAAAATCCTTATATCAAAAACAGGAAAAGTTAGATAGGGATTACTTTGCGAATAGGATTGAAGCCACTCTATCAATCGTTTATCAATAAATATAAACTCGGAAATAGAGTCAATTCAAAAGGTAATAGAGGAACAAACTAAATTAATCGAAAAACTATCAAGACATAATGGGATAGACAAAGAAGTGGTCATTGCTGCTCTAACGAATTTTAATGCGTTATTTTATAAAGCAGATAGCCATGAAAAAAGAATGCTGGTTCGTGCGTTAATAAAGGAAATCCATATGGAAGAAAATCGCAAGGATATAAAAAGAGTTATCTTTTGGTTTTCTTCTGATAATGATTTACCATCTAATAATATGGGGAGAACCGTACCACAAGTAGATGAGGTATATCTTTCTTAATAGCTATTTCTTTTTATATAAAGACTGTTTTCCTTATAAATGTTGTGGTCATTCTCTAAATGTGACAGCAGTCTTTTCTTTTTCTAAGTGCAATAAATTTTCAACTACAGGCTTTTACCCTATCTCTTTCTACCTTTTTAGAAACAACAATATATACAAAACGAGCCTACATAAATAAAACTTATATGATATACAAAAAGTGTCAGGAGCCATAAAGGTGACTGACACTTTTTGTTTTATCGGGAATAAATGGGGTATATACCTTCATAAGCAAGAGATTTAGTTAGGAAATTGTAGAAATAAATGAGAGGGAAAAGGATTGATAGCCAACATGTTGCTGAATAAAAAATTAATATTGTTTCTCAGTTTAATCGTGGTCTGCCTTTTATCTGCTTGTACGGAGAAGGACAAGCTTGCCGACGGATCTGAACTGATACATAAAAATCAATTTGTTTTTGCTGCTTCTGGTGAGTTTAAGCCATTTAGTTATATAAATGACGATCTCACCATGTCTGGATTCGATATTGAGGTTGGCGAAGCCATTGCTAAAGAAATGGGCCTAGAGCCGGTTCAGAAGCGAATCAAATTCAAAGGGATTGTAGAAGGGGTAAAAACTGGCCGTGCGGATGCAGCTGTTGCTAGCCATACGATTAATCCGCAGCGAAGTAAATATGTTTCCTTCTCTACCCCGTACTATTATTCTGGACCGCAAATTTTCACCAGACCAGATAGTCAAATTAAAACAGTCAAAGATTTAGAGGGAAAGGAAGTTGCAGTAGCAAAAGGTTCGACATATGCCGATACAGCTTCCAAGTATACAAACAAAATAAAAACATATGACAGCGATATTACAGCTTTACAAGCGTTAAGCAGCGGACGTCATGACGCGGTAATCACAGATTTTGTTACAGGGAAAAGTGCTGCAAAGGAAGGGTTTAAGATAAAAGCACAGCAGTTAATTAGTCGCAGTGAACAAGCGATTGTGCTGCCACAGGATAATCCAAAGCTACTGAAGCGAGTAAACGAATCTTTAGAAGAACTCCGGGAAAATGGGACACTTACTCGGATTAGTATCAAATATTTTGGTGAGGACATTACGAAAAAACCAGAATAAATGAATACCATGGAAAGAAAGGAAGTATTACTTTGCCAAGTTTTTCGCATTTTTTTCAAATACTAACAGAAACAAAAGGTGTATTTATAAAAGCAATGCTTTTAACATTAGAGCTGACGGCTGTTTCTATTCTACTTGGAATCGTCATCGGACTTGTCTTTGCCTTATTAAAAATCTCTAAAATAAAAATATTAGAACTTATTTCAGATACATATGTCTATTTGGTCCGTGGGACACCGCTAATTGTTCAAATATTTATCCTCTACTTCGGAATTAGCGGAATTTTCCTCCTTCCTGATTTTTGGGCTGCTGCCATTGCCCTAGCGTTACATAATGGAGCCTATATATCCGAAATCCTTCGAGGAGCAATCCAGGGAGTTGACAAAGGTCAGTTGGAAGCTGGACGTTCTTTGGGAATGACAAAGGCACTGACATTAAGGAGGATTATTCTTCCGCAGGCGTTCCGTCGAGCGCTGCCGCCTTTAGGTAATCAATTTATTATAAGCTTAAAAGATTCTTCTTTAGCTGCATTTATCTCCATGAATGAGCTGTTCAATGTGGCGACAACACTAGGGTCCAATAATTTTGACGAAATGACCTATTTACTCATTGTAGCAGTCTACTATTTATTGCTAGTGGCGCTGATGACATTTGTAGTGAATCGAATTGAATTGAAATTAGCAGCAAGCGACAGATAGGAGTGAATACATTGGATAAGAAGGAAATGATTAGAATAAACCAATTGAATAAATCATTTGGAGACTTACATGTCTTGAAAGATATCAATATGACAGTACTGGAAAGTGATGTTGTTTGTTTAATCGGTTCGAGCGGTTCAGGGAAAAGTACCCTCCTTCGCTGTTTGAACTTTTTAGAAAAGAAGGATAACGGCAAAATTATAATTGAAGGAAATGAGGTCAATCCACGTACAGATAACCTCAACAAGATTAGGGAAAAGGTAGGAATGGTATTTCAAAATTTCAACTTATTCCCACACAAAACTGTACTGGAAAATATTATTGAAGCACCAATCAATGTAAAGGGTGTTGACAAAAAGAAGGCTGTCCTTAAAGCAAAACAATTACTGAATAAAGTGGATTTAGAGGATAAGTCAGATGTCTACCCTAGTAAACTATCGGGAGGGCAAAAGCAACGGGTGGCTATTGCTAGAGCTCTTGCGATGGAACCAGACATTATGCTTTTTGATGAGCCGACATCTGCACTCGATCCCGAGCTTGTGGGAGAGGTTTTAACAACCATGAAAGACTTGGCTGAAGAAGGAATGACCATGGTTGTTGTAACGCATGAAATGGGGTTCGCTAAAGAAGTAGCGGATAGGATTGTGTATATGCACGATGGAAGAATTATTGAAGACGG
>Ga0058696_1000967_pt1 | contig 11540 bp, 4 predicted proteins | sample AgamicMgSfrz_FD_55077 | JGI IMG/M metagenome (GOLD analysis project Ga0058696, IMG submission 55077) | Agave microbial communities from Guanajuato, Mexico - Mg.Sf.rz | ecosystem: Host-associated > Plants > Phyllosphere > Phylloplane/Leaf | place: Guanajuato, Mexico | collected 2012-05-30 | reverse complement strand
GAATTTCTACGCCCGTGATCTGACGGATCACATAGCTCCAAAATTCCAAAAGTACTATATTCCCCTAACTAATCACCAAAGTTTATTTTCACTTACGGCTATACGGCTTTAGCAAGTGAACAGATAATAATTCAAAAATTGCATTTTTGATAAAAAAATAAAAACAATTCCGCTGTTCTTGATTTTAAGAACTACGGATGATCCATAGCCGACGGCCGATAGTGGCCGCCCAAAATAAACACCACTACGTGTGTTTAAAAGCTGTTGTTTTCATTACAATCTTTCGATTCTAATAAAAACAACAGCTCTACTTTAAGGACGGCCGCCATATTAAAGTGATCCACATCACTAATACCGACAACCGAACCATTGTATTTTTTTATTTTGAAATGTTTTTAAACACGGTTTTAACTAACGAAGGCGTTACGCCGCAGATAGTTTTTTTATTTTGATGTTACAGCAAAATAAAAAAAGCATTACACCATAAAAAAAGAACGCATTTTACCTTCGGTAAAACTACTCTTAATAATACTGATAATAGTAACGAATTGATGAAAGTGGGTTGAGACTTAGAGAGAGTAAGGCGGAGAGCACTTTAGGGGGTGTAACGATATCGTTACACTTTAGGGTGAAAGTGTAACGATATCGTTACACCTAAAAAATGGAAAATAAGCAAATNCAATAAAAAAAAGACCATATAGAATGGTCAATTTTTAGAAGAACCTAACTGGTAATTTTACTTTCTTACCGTTTTCATCAGTAAGATTTTTTAATGAATGCTGAAATAATCGCATTGTTAACATATCTAATTTAACTTCGTTCTTCCGTGGAGCATTAATTAGAATGTAAGGATTAACAATCCAAGTTCTAGGACTAACAGAACGTCCATTTACAACAATTTGTCCTGCACCTTCAGGATTTAATAATATTTCTTTTTCTTTTAAAGAGTTCATAATCTTTGAAGTGTTTATTCTAGATAAGCCAATCATTTTAGCTATATCTGAAACTGTTGCCGCTTTTGGCAATACAATAGCAGGCTCTTCATCACTTTCTAATTCCTCTTTTTTAGTTCTCTTACGTTTAAACTTATCTTCTCTGCAAATAATTACATTAGTTTTGAATTCTAAATAAGCTTGGATACGAAATAAAAAACTCTCTTCTCTTTGATCCAAATACTTAATTTGAGTTAATAAATCCAAATTTCTATGTATCACTTGATTAAACGGCTCCCCTGCAAAAATATCCTTTTGTTTGATGATAGCGTGTTTATCACCAGTAATCTCTTCCATTAATCCTAACAGTTGGTCCTGCAAGCTTTTAATTTCATTTTGGTTCCTAAAACCATTTAATAAAGCTTTTTTATTAGCATTTTCTAATGCTGACTGTAATTGCTTAACTCTTTCTATCTGGTTGTCATTCATTAATAAACTCCCTCTCCAATTAAATAAAAATCGAGAAGGAAATATTGCAAAACCACCCAAAATAACATATAGTAAAGCTATCAAATATTGTTGTATTGGGGTATTGCTTCTATTCATAATTGGGTTGGGTGGTTTGCAATATTCCTCTTCAAGAAATTAGAAATCAGCTCTCAACCTGATTTCTTTTTTTTGTTCACTAAAATCAATGATTTTCCTTCACGAAACCGGACATCCAGCTATCAGGATAAGCTTTTTTTATATTCCTGAGCATTGATGTTCGGCTTTTTTCATTTATTCCTAAATCAAGTAGCTGTACATCTAAGTTATATATCATACGATCTAATTCTTCCATCTTTTCAGTACATTCTTTTTCGACTACTGGATCCTGGGACGCATAGCGAATAGAAAACCAACTTCTTTTGTCATTTGCCAAGTTATGCCTGTCCACTATTAAGTTTAGCACTTCAGCACCGTACTGTGTAATATAATTCTCCACGTCTTGTTTAGCTTTCATATTCATCTCTCCCTGTTCCACTACTGATGTAACATCATCCGTGGAATTAATTCCGGTGTAACACCTACATTAATTAAGTTATGTCATCTGCATAAGGTATTCAGTTCTAGTTTACATAAGCTAGCTTCTAGGAAGTTAATCATTCCTAAAAGCCTTGCCTGACAACGGCGGCCACGGCCACCAAAATTATTGGATATACATAATTTTATACATCGCCGCCATAGCAATGTTTCCAGTAATCATAGACGCATAGCCAATGCATAAAAACCACGGCAATTATGCATTGGCTTTTTGCTGTTCCATATGCTCATTACGCTTGGCGATGACGGCCTCCCTAAACTTTTCATCATCATATACCTTGAATTCAGGTCTCCACGAGTTACCATTGCCTCTTTTTTCTACATCTGTCACAGCATTTTTGTCTGGATCAACTGTTACCTTAAAAGTTCCTTTATGTGGGCTATTCATTTTAAACACGACTACATTGTCGGCTTGGATGTTAAAGTCGTGCATTTTATAAGCTGGCTCTCTTTTCTTTTGAATGCCACTCTCTTTTAGTTGTTTAATCTCCAGCTTGGCCGCTTTGTAGTTGTTTTCCATTACTTGCAGCTGTTCTTCTAATTCCTTAATTCTGTTTAGCAGTTCAATGGCATTACCGCTTTTTGTTTGAATAAAAGCTTCCAAGCTATCGCTTGCTATGCGAATGCCACGATTTTTCGGAGCCCCTTTAGCAATACGAACAGCATCTATCTCCTGATCACGACACCAACGATTCAACATTTGCTCAGATTCAGATACTCCAGCTTCTTTTAGCCTACTCATCGCTTGGTCTTTGGTTAAGTTGTATATCTCTGCTTCTTGTTCAGTCAGAAAATCAACTTTACGGACTTCATTTTTCATAAATACCGCCTCCTAATAGTTTTATTTACATATAACATTAACGAAAAATAACGTTTCTCCTGCTTACTTTTATGAACATAAACTTATTAATTTATAACGTTAAATAAATAACTTTATCTATATAGTTTTATTTTTAAGTAATGCTATATTAATATTTCCTATAAATAACCTTACTAAATAGTAACGTTATTTTAAAACAATTGCAAGTGTTGTATTAATTATTTTTACATATAAAAACCCCTCCCCTCTTCTTAAGAAAAAGTCATTTTTACGAAAAAATAATCTTTTTTCTTTTAAAAAAGAGAAGGGGAGGGGAGTATTTAAATATATTTAAATATATTATAATATCATATAATATATGCGCATTTAATATATGCACGTTGCATAAAATATATGAAACTTCAATATAACATTTATTTAAAATAGAATTATACTTAAATAACTTTATTTTTTATAATGTTATTAAAAAATACACTTATAAATTTATAAAATTACATCATAAGTTTATATGTAAATAACTTTATATAAATAACATTAATTAAAAATAAATTATTATTTTTTCAGGTACATACCAGTAAAAATATTTTATCTAGGTCATTATATAAAAAAACACACAAAAGTGCTATCAAGAAAACTAAATTCAAGAAAACTCTTTGTTCTTTTTTATATAAGGTTAATTAGAACAGACTACACGCTCAAAATAGCCTGTATTTGGCGTTTTTAATAGTAGATTAATACCTAAACACCCCAATTGATAAAAATGTCTTAAAAACAATTCTGAACACAATTAACATAGAGCAATGCAAAAAAAAGAGGAAAACTCGTAAAGAGTAACCCTCTATGGCATTTATGTATGATATTTTCCTAACTTAAGTTAAGACTCAACAATAGTTGTTGTATGTTAAAGCATTCTTGCCCCTGGCAAAAATTTATATGATTTATGTAAATACTTTTACTTTCACGCGAGTCAATCGAACAAAGAATGAACTCTTTTTCGCTTTGACGTTATGGCGTTTAAGTTCGTCTACAAGTTCATCAAGCAATTGGAACTTCTGTTGATTGATGCCTTTGTTAACAGGTAAGCCATTGAGCTTATTAAACTCATAATGAGCTTGTTTTAAATTTTTTGTTTGTGCAACCTCCAATAGTTTTGTTTTGATGTCCTTATACATTTTGTTTGTCATTGATAATGTGATCTGGCCGCCGACTGTATGAAATTTATAACTAGACATTTTGCCAAGTTCAATTTTCAAATCGTGCGTACCTATGTCATAGAAGTCATCATCAATAACAATGTCTTTATTAACTTGTGTTTTCACTCCTTTAAATTTAGATGTTGCCATTAGTACCACAGCTACATTATCAAAACGTAAGAACATAAAGTTAGCGTTCTTTTTTTGTTTGTTTCGATAGCGTTGTGATCGTGTTGCATTTGTCTGGTACTTCTCAATCAACTTCTGATCGATCTTGTCCCATTTGTCTTGCTTCTGCTGCGGATAATACGTTACGTGGAAGTAGCGATACCCAGAGCGAGCAATTAAAAATTCAAGTTGTTGCAAAAACCCTTGCCAAGTCGTTGGTTTGTAATAATATTTATTTCCCACTACATCACCCCCAAGGTGTGCAAAATGAAACAATTAAAATGCAGGAGTCTCCCGACTACTTTTCTTTTCCTGAAGGCGTCACCCTTCAAAAAGTAATTGAAGGGCACCCACGGATAAGATTAGCTCTTGAGTAGTCACTCTCAAGATATATGTACTTTTATAAAAACCGATTTGCTTTCGTCCACCCTTAAGATTCAAACGTCACTAAGAATCAGGATTATCCTCACCACTGCTTTGCAGTTTGGATAAAAGACTAATAACAAAAGCTCCCAGTCCTCGCACTTGCTGTCACACAAGCCGTTCGGACCATCCCACATTAGAAATAAACTCCCAAAATACAACTCACGTCTCCTCGATACATACGCTCAACGGGTAGAATATAGAAGCCCCCGATTACTCACCATAAATGGTTTTCAATCGCCATATGTATGTCAACAGAACTTTAGCCTAACGTCTTTTGTATTTTATATAACTTCCAAGAGCCCACGACTGGTTACGTTTCGGGCCCCTTTACACCTGCCATTCCAGATGCTTGTAACGGTTGAGCTATTTAGTGAATCACATTACTGTGACTAACCTCCCCGCAAGAAGCTTGCGTTGTACAGTTTCCCATACCCCACAAGGTGGATTTACACCACTTTGTTTATTCCGAACATATTGAAAAGGTTCAATACATTATTTCAGTGTCGCCCATATACCAATAGCTATGGACATTCAATAACTAATAAGTCTAGTGAGTAGAAGCAGCCCTTCGGCCACAGCCCTCGTTCCCACCGGACAAGCACGTCTCCGCGCATCCGGCGAGCGATGAAAGTCTCTTGCACCAAGCTGACAGGCTTGGATTCCCGAGACTAGCAGCATAGTAAGGTGTGACTAGCACCTCCTATGCCTAAATAAAAGTACAATAAATATTTCGGCGGCTTGACGGCCACCAAAACCAAACATAAAACCTTAAAACCATAAGTGCATTTCCCTGGCTTCGCTACGGGAATGAATTTCTACGCCCGTGATCTGACGGATCACATAGCTCCAAAATTCCAAAAGTACTATATTCCCCTAACTAATCACCAAAGTTTATTTTCACTTACGGCTATACGGCTTTAGCAAGTGAACAGATAATAATTCAAAAATTGCATTTTTGATAAAAAAATAAAAACAATTCCGCTGTTCTTGATTTTAAGAACTACGGATGATCCATAGCCGACGGCCGATAGTGGCCGCCCAAAATAAACACCACTACGTGTGTTTAAAAGCTGTTGTTTTCATTACAATCTTTCGATTCTAATAAAAACAACAGCTCTACTTTAAGGACGGCCGCCATATTAAAGTGATCCACATCACTAATACCGACAACCGAACCATTGTATTTTTTTATTTTGAAATGTTTTTAAACACGGTTTTAACTAACGAAGGCGTTACGCCGCAGATAGTTTTTTTATTTTGATGTTACAGCAAAATAAAAAAAGCATTACACCATAAAAAAAGAACGCATTTTACCTTCGGTAAAACTACTCTTAATAATACTGATAATAGTAACGAATTGATGAAAGTGGGTTGAGACTTAGAGAGAGTAAGGCGGAGAGCACTTTAGGGGGTGTAACGATATCGTTACACTTTAGGGTGAAAGTGTAACGATATCGTTACACCTAAAAAATGGAAAATAAGCAAATACAATAAAAAAAAGACCATATAGAATGGTCAATTTTTAGAAGAACCTAACTGGTAATTTTACTTTCTTACCGTTTTCATCAGTAAGATTTTTTAATGAATGCTGAAATAATCGCATTGTTAACATATCTAATTTAACTTCGTTCTTCCGTGGAGCATTAATTAGAATGTAAGGATTAACAATCCAAGTTCTAGGACTAACAGAACGTCCATTTACAACAATTTGTCCTGCACCTTCAGGATTTAATAATATTTCTTTTTCTTTTAAAGAGTTCATAATCTTTGAAGTGTTTATTCTAGATAAGCCAATCATTTTAGCTATATCTGAAACTGTTGCCGCTTTTGGCAATACAATAGCAGGCTCTTCATCACTTTCTAATTCCTCTTTTTTAGTTCTCTTACGTTTAAACTTATCTTCTCTGCAAATAATTACATTAGTTTTGAATTCTAAATAAGCTTGGATACGAAATAAAAAACTCTCTTCTCTTTGATCCAAATACTTAATTTGAGTTAATAAATCCAAATTTCTATGTATCACTTGATTAAACGGCTCCCCTGCAAAAATATCCTTTTGTTTGATGATAGCGTGTTTATCACCAGTAATCTCTTCCATTAATCCTAACAGTTGGTCCTGCAAGCTTTTAATTTCATTTTGGTTCCTAAAACCATTTAATAAAGCTTTTTTATTAGCATTTTCTAATGCTGACTGTAATTGCTTAACTCTTTCTATCTGGTTGTCATTCATTAATAAACTCCCTCTCCAATTAAATAAAAATCGAGAAGGAAATATTGCAAAACCACCCAAAATAACATATAGTAAAGCTATCAAATATTGTTGTATTGGGGTATTGCTTCTATTCATAATTGGGTTGGGTGGTTTGCAATATTCCTCTTCAAGAAATTAGAAATCAGCTCTCAACCTGATTTCTTTTTTTTGTTCACTAAAATCAATGATTTTCCTTCACGAAACCGGACATCCAGCTATCAGGATAAGCTTTTTTTATATTCCTGAGCATTGATGTTCGGCTTTTTTCATTTATTCCTAAATCAAGTAGCTGTACATCTAAGTTATATATCATACGATCTAATTCTTCCATCTTTTCAGTACATTCTTTTTCGACTACTGGATCCTGGGACGCATAGCGAATAGAAAACCAACTTCTTTTGTCATTTGCCAAGTTATGCCTGTCCACTATTAAGTTTAGCACTTCAGCACCGTACTGTGTAATATAATTCTCCACGTCTTGTTTAGCTTTCATATTCATCTCTCCCTGTTCCACTACTGATGTAACATCATCCGTGGAATTAATTCCGGTGTAACACCTACATTAATTAAGTTATGTCATCTGCATAAGGTATTCAGTTCTAGTTTACATAAGCTAGCTTCTAGGAAGTTAATCATTCCTAAAAGCCTTGCCTGACAACGGCGGCCACGGCCACCAAAATTATTGGATATACATAATTTTATACATCGCCGCCATAGCAATGTTTCCAGTAATCATAGACGCATAGCCAATGCATAAAAACCACGGCAATTATGCATTGGCTTTTTGCTGTTCCATATGCTCATTACGCTTGGCGATGACGGCCTCCCTAAACTTTTCATCATCATATACCTTGAATTCAGGTCTCCACGAGTTACCATTGCCTCTTTTTTCTACATCTGTCACAGCATTTTTGTCTGGATCAACTGTTACCTTAAAAGTTCCTTTATGTGGGCTATTCATTTTAAACACGACTACATTGTCGGCTTGGATGTTAAAGTCGTGCATTTTATAAGCTGGCTCTCTTTTCTTTTGAATGCCACTCTCTTTTAGTTGTTTAATCTCCAGCTTGGCCGCTTTGTAGTTGTTTTCCATTACTTGCAGCTGTTCTTCTAATTCCTTAATTCTGTTTAGCAGTTCAATGGCATTACCGCTTTTTGTTTGAATAAAAGCTTCCAAGCTATCGCTTGCTATGCGAATGCCACGATTTTTCGGAGCCCCTTTAGCAATACGAACAGCATCTATCTCCTGATCACGACACCAACGATTCAACATTTGCTCAGATTCAGATACTCCAGCTTCTTTTAGCCTACTCATCGCTTGGTCTTTGGTTAAGTTGTATATCTCTGCTTCTTGTTCAGTCAGAAAATCAACTTTACGGACTTCATTTTTCATAAATACCGCCTCCTAATAGTTTTATTTACATATAACATTAACGAAAAATAACGTTTCTCCTGCTTACTTTTATGAACATAAACTTATTAATTTATAACGTTAAATAAATAACTTTATCTATATAGTTTTATTTTTAAGTAATGCTATATTAATATTTCCTATAAATAACCTTACTAAATAGTAACGTTATTTTAAAACAATTGCAAGTGTTGTATTAATTATTTTTACATATAAAAACCCCTCCCCTCTTCTTAAGAAAAAGTCATTTTTACGAAAAAATAATCTTTTTTCTTTTAAAAAAGAGAAGGGGAGGGGAGTATTTAAATATATTTAAATATATTATAATATCATATAATATATGCGCATTTAATATATGCACGTTGCATAAAATATATGAAACTTCAATATAACATTTATTTAAAATAGAATTATACTTAAATAACTTTATTTTTTATAATGTTATTAAAAAATACACTTATAAATTTATAAAATTACATCATAAGTTTATATGTAAATAACTTTATATAAATAACATTAATTAAAAATAAATTATTATTTTTTCAGGTACATACCAGTAAAAATATTTTATCTAGGTCATTATATAAAAAAACACACAAAAGTGCTATCAAGAAAACTAAATTCAAGAAAACTCTTTGTTCTTTTTTATATAAGGTTAATTAGAACAGACTACACGCTCAAAATAGCCTGTATTTGGCGTTTTTAATAGTAGATTAATACCTAAACACCCCAATTGATAAAAATGTCTTAAAAACAATTCTGAACACAATTAACATAGAGCAATGCAAAAAAAAGAGGAAAACTCGTAAAGAGTAACCCTCTATGGCATTTATGTATGATATTTTCCTAACTTAAGTTAAGACTCAACAATAGTTGTTGTATGTTAAAGCATTCTTGCCCCTGGCAAAAATTTATATGATTTATGTAAATACTTTTACTTTCACGCGAGTCAATCGAACAAAGAATGAACTCTTTTTCGCTTTGACGTTATGGCGTTTAAGTTCGTCTACAAGTTCATCAAGCAATTGGAACTTCTGTTGATTGATGCCTTTGTTAACAGGTAAGCCATTGAGCTTATTAAACTCATAATGAGCTTGTTTTAAATTTTTTGTTTGTGCAACCTCCAATAGTTTTGTTTTGATGTCCTTATACATTTTGTTTGTCATTGATAATGTGATCTGGCCGCCGACTGTATGAAATTTATAACTAGACATTTTGCCAAGTTCAATTTTCAAATCGTGCGTACCTATGTCATAGAAGTCATCATCAATAACAATGTCTTTATTAACTTGTGTTTTCACTCCTTTAAATTTAGATGTTGCCATTAGTACCACAGCTACATTATCAAAACGTAAGAACATAAAGTTAGCGTTCTTTTTTTGTTTGTTTCGATAGCGTTGTGATCGTGTTGCATTTGTCTGGTACTTCTCAATCAACTTCTGATCGATCTTGTCCCATTTGTCTTGCTTCTGCTGCGGATAATACGTTACGTGGAAGTAGCGATACCCAGAGCGAGCAATTAAAAATTCAAGTTGTTGCAAAAACCCTTGCCAAGTCGTTGGTTTGTAATAATATTTATTTCCCACTACATCACCCCCAAGGTGTGCAAAATGAAACAATTAAAATGCAGGAGTCTCCCGACTACTTTTCTTTTCCTGAAGGCGTCACCCTTCAAAAAGTAATTGAAGGGCACCCACGGATAAGATTAGCTCTTGAGTAGTCACTCTCAAGATATATGTACTTTTATAAAAACCGATTTGCTTTCGTCCACCCTTAAGATTCAAACGTCACTAAGAATCAGGATTATCCTCACCACTGCTTTGCAGTTTGGATAAAAGACTAATAACAAAAGCTCCCAGTCCTCGCACTTGCTGTCACACAAGCCGTTCGGACCATCCCACATTAGAAATAAACTCCCAAAATACAACTCACGTCTCCTCGATACATACGCTCAACGGGTAGAATATAGAAGCCCCCGATTACTCACCATAAATGGTTTTCAATCGCCATATGTATGTCAACAGAACTTTAGCCTAACGTCTTTTGTATTTTATATAACTTCCAAGAGCCCACGACTGGTTACGTTTCGGGCCCCTTTACACCTGCCATTCCAGATGCTTGTAACGGTTGAGCTATTTAGTGAATCACATTACTGTGACTAACCTCCCCGCAAGAAGCTTGCGTTGTACAGTTTCCCATACCCCACAAGGTGGATTTACACCACTTTGTTTATTCCGAACATATTGAAAAGGTTCAATACATTATTTCAGTGTCGCCCATATACCAATAGCTATGGACATTCAATAACTAATAAGTCTAGTGAGTAGAAGCAGCCCTTCGGCCACAGCCCTCGTTCCCACCGGACAAGCACGTCTCCGCGCATCCGGCGAGCGATGAAAGTCTCTTGCACCAAGCTGACAGGCTTGGATTCCCGAGACTAGCAGCATAGTAAGGTGTGACTAGCACCTCCTATGCCTAAATAAAAGTACAATAAATATTTCGGCGGCTTGACGGCCACCAAAACCAAACATAAAACCTTAAAACCATAAGTGCATTTCCCTGGCTTCGCTACGGGAATGAATTTCTACGCCCGTGATCTGACGGATCACATAGCTCCAAAATTCCAAAAGTACTATATTCCCCTAACTAATCACCAAAGTTTATTTTCACTTACGGCTATACGGCTTTAGCAAGTGAACAGATAATAATTCAAAAATTGCATTTTTGATAAAAAAATAAAAACAATTCCGCTGTTCTTGATTTTAAGAACTACGGATGATCCATAGCCGACGGCCGATAGTGGCCGCCCAAAATAAACACCACTACGTGTGTTTAAAAGCTGTTGTTTTCATTACAATCTTTCGATTCTAATAAAAACAACAGCTCTACTTTAAGGACGGCCGCCATATTAAAGTGATCCACATCACTAATACCGACAACCGAACCATTGTATTTTTTTATTTTGAAATGTTTTTAAACACGGTTTTAACTAACGAAGGCGTTACGCCGCAGATAGTTTTTTTATTTTGATGTTACAGCAAAATAAAAAAAGCATTACACCATAAAAAAAGAACGCATTTTACCTTCGGTAAAACTACTCTTAATAATACTGATAATAGTAACGAATTGATGAAAGTGGGTTGAGACTTAGAGAGAGTAAGGCGGAGAGCACTTTAGGGGGTGTAACGATATCGTTACACTTTAGGGTGAAAGTGTAACGATATCGTTACACCTAAAAAATGGAAAATAAGCAAAT
>Ga0058696_1000965_pt1 | contig 11565 bp, 13 predicted proteins | sample AgamicMgSfrz_FD_55077 | JGI IMG/M metagenome (GOLD analysis project Ga0058696, IMG submission 55077) | Agave microbial communities from Guanajuato, Mexico - Mg.Sf.rz | ecosystem: Host-associated > Plants > Phyllosphere > Phylloplane/Leaf | place: Guanajuato, Mexico | collected 2012-05-30 | reverse complement strand
TGTTCGAATCATGTTTCCTTCACCTCTCTTTATCGACAGAAAATGTGTTTCCCGATTTGCTTAATTTGAGGACGTGACCAAATCCATGCGCTTGTTGCTGTGTCCGGATTGAAGTAATAGATAGCATTCCCAGTAGGATCCCATCCGTTAATAGCATCCATAACCGCTTTTTTAGATGTTGGGTTGGGTTCAAGCCAAATTTGCCCATCTGCTACGGCAGTAAATGCACGCGGTTCAAAAATAACTCCAGCAACTGTGTTTGGAAATGCCGGACTGTTAACTCGGTTTAAAATAACGGCTGCTACGGCTACTTGACCATTATATGGTTCACCCCGTGCTTCACCATGTACGGCATTTGCCATGAGCTGAATATCATTTTGTGAAAACCCGCTCGGTACATTCACCGCTGTTGGCTTTTGTGCTTTTTCTTTCTGTTGTTCAGAANTTCCNTTAGACGTATTACGCTGCGGCTGACTGGCAGGTTTTTTTGCTTGAGAAGATCCGCTTTGTGCTTTTTGCTGANCATTGTTCCCGCTGCTTTTTCCACTGCTACTGCTTCCTTTAGACTGCTGATCAAGAGGCTNACCGCCATANTGCGTAAACTTATTTCCTTTTCTAATTTGATTTTTCACATAGTTTTCGTGATATTTTGTTGCGTTGGCTAATTTAATCTTTGTTTGCCAGCCTGCTAAACCGTCAATCTTTTTAATGCCAAATTCATATTGAAAATTGCGCAGTGCCCAGTATGTGCTCCATCCAAATACACCGTCAATTTTCCCATTATAATAACCTAAATACTGAAGTCTCGACTGCAGCTCAATAACGTCATCTCCAACTGCTCCGTGTTGAATGACTTGATTTGAAAACGCGTGAGCGGCCTTTGGACTCACAACGGACGCTGCAATAAATGAACATATGCATATGAGACATGCATACTTTTTAAAACATCGAAATGATAACATGACAAAACCTCCTACATCGTATGTAACTGATAAGATGATAGGAGTATTTTTTGTAAAGGTTGTTTTTTTATACAAGATGCGCAAAATTTACCGAAATGAAAAAACTCAGCTCGTAAATCTCTCAAAAAAGATTTACAAGCTGAGCCTAGACAATCGATGGCTGTTTGGCCTTTTTTACTTTTCTTAACGCCAGCCACCATAAATAAATCATAAATGGAATAATAATAAATACCCAATGATCCATTGTTTTTAAAATATAATCATATGTTCCATGTAAAATGAGCGGCGCAAATACGGAGTACAGCGTCCACTTCGTTTTTTCCTTTCCTTCAGAAAACTTTGCTTTCCCTAAATAATACCCCATAATGACGCCGAATAAAGCATGACTAGATACGGGTAAAAAGGCTCTTCCTAGCGCTGATTCTAAACCATTTGCAAATAAATATAAAATATTTTCAACGGTAGCAAAACCTAATGAAACAGCTGCCCCGTAAACAATTCCATCATAATGCTCATCAAATTCCACATGCTGATAAATCGTGAAATATAAAATGAACCATTTGAAAAATTCTTCTAAAAAGCTTGTCGTAAAAAATGCTTGAAGAAAAGGTGATTGAAAAACGTGTTCTTCACCAAATACATATTGAATAAACATAATTGGCAAAACAAGCATTGCTCCAAAAATAAATGTTTTTAATACCATTGAAATAGGCTCAGTTTCATATTCATCTTTCAAATAAAAAAAACTTAACAATGCCAATCCTGGCGCAATGCCTGCAGATACAATCGCCAACATAAATAGCGCCTCATCTCCTCTATTTTTTTTAATAGTAACATGTTATCTTTAGGATGAAAATCTCCGTCTATAATGTCCTTATCTTTATATGTAAATGCTCACATAACTTGCTGTCGATTTACAAAGCCTAACAAAGACCTTAAACAAGTATACCAAAAAATGTATCATACTTATATGAAAAATTGAAAGGAGCTCTCTATGAAAACTGTTTATATTCTTCACACCGGCGGCACAATCTCTATGAAAGAAGACATGGCAACTGGATCGGTAACACCAGATATTCAAAATCCGCTTCACCGCTCCACATCATCTGTTTCAGGTATGGCCAATGTAATCGTAGAAGAAGCATTTCATCTGCCTTCTCCTCACATTACTCCTAAGGAAATGCTTATACTTTCAAAAAAAATACGCGATAAAATTAATGAAGGCAAAATTGATGCAGTCGTGTTAACCCACGGTACGGACACGCTGGAAGAAACCGCTTATTTTTTAGATTTAACAGTGCATACAGATATTCCAATTGTCTTAACTGGAGCCATGAGATCAAGCAATGAAATTGGTTCAGACGGTCCTTATAATTTTATATCTGCGGTTCGGGTGGCTATTAGTGACGGTGCAAAAGGAAAAGGTGTCTTAGTTGTGATGAACGATGAAATTCATACCGCTGAAAATGTGACCAAGACCCACACAAGCAACGTGGCGACATTTCAAAGCCCTCAGTACGGGCCAATAGGATTAATCACAAAACGCGGCGTATCTTTTCACCACATGCCTACAGAACATGAATTTTATCCTGTCAATCAGATAGATAAACAAATCACTTTATTAAAAGCTTATGCAGGAATGGACGACCATTTATTTCAAGCAGTGGCTTCAATGAATGTTGATGGACTTGTAATTGAAGCCCTCGGCCAAGGAAATCTACCTCCTCTCACAATTCCAGGCATTCAATTGCTTTTGGAGCGAAAGATACCCATCGTGCTCGTTTCTCGCTGTTTTAATGGAATTGCTCAAGATGTATATGGATATGAAGGCGGTGGCAAGCAGTTGAAAGAGATGGGCGTTATTTTTTCAAATGGCTTAAATGGTCCTAAAGCACGCATTAAACTGTTAGTTGCTCTCCAAGTAACAACGAATCATGATGAACTGCAGCAGCTATTTAATCATTAGTAAAACAACGCATAGAAGCCTATGCGTTGTTTTTGTTGATAATATGAGAAGCAATTGATTTTCCATGAAAACGTCCATTTTCGATAAAAATCTCATTAGCATTGTTTCCTGCAGCAATCACACCAGCGATATAAATTCCTTCCACGTTTGTTTCCATCGTCTCTTCGTTAAAAGAAGGGCGGCCTGTTTCATCATCTAATTCCACACCCATTTTTGTTAAGAACGAATGATCAGGATGATAGCCAGTCATCGCAAAAACGAAATCGTTACTAATCGTAGATTCTTTCCCTTCCTGCTCATATGTTACCGTTTCATCCGTTATTTTGTTACATGAGCATTAAAATGCATCCCAATTGTTCCATTTCGAACCAGCGCCTCAAATTCAGGCAATATCCAAGGTTTTACGCTAGGTGAGTAATCTGAGCCACGATAAATAACCGTCACCCTTGCATCACACTTCACCAATTCCAGAGCTGCATCCACGCTAGAGTTTTTTCCGCCTATAACGACTACATCTTTATCAAAGTACGGATGCGCTTCTTTAAAATAATGAAATACCTTTGATAAATCTTCACCAGGAACATTCATATAATTAGGATGATCGTAATAGCCCGTAGCTATAATGACATTCTCCGCTTCATATGTCTCTTTAGATGTTGTGACAATAAATTGGTTTTCCGCTTGTTTGTCTACTTGCAAGACACGTTCAAACGGCTGAATTCGAACTTGCCTGCGCTTCACCACTTCTCGGTAGTAAGCAAGAGCTTGGTTGCGCACAGGCTTACGATTTTCCGTAATAAAAGGGACATCCCCAATTTCTAGTTTTTCACTCGAACTAAAAAACGTTTGGTGGGTCGGATAGTTATAAATTGCATTCACAATATTCCCTTTTTCAATTACAAGGGCATCAATACCTGTATGTTGAAGCTCAATAGCTGCTGAAAGGCCGCATGGTCCTCCGCCAACAATAATTACTTTTTCTTTCTTCATGCCTGTCACTCCTTCAGTTGTAAACGCACCTTTTTTTTATTTTAACGCAGTGTAAAACAAAAAAATCTCCTCATTAATGATAGGAGATTTTTTCTATTTACGCAATTGTTCTGCTGTTCTGTTTTTAAATCCAGCCTCTGAAACGAGAGCCTTCTGCCATTTTTCTTACGCCTATCATATAAGCAGCTAGACGCATGTCGACTTTTCGAGTTGTAGAGGTTTCGTAGATGTTATTAAATGATTTAACCATTACTTTTTCAAGCTTTTCTTCTACTTCTTCTTCCGTCCAATAATAACCTTGGTTATTTTGCACCCATTCAAAATAAGAGACTGTTACACCGCCGGCACTTGCCAAAACGTCTGGAACTAATAAAATTCCTCTCTCTGACAAGATGCGCGTTGCTTCAAGAGTTGTTGGTCCATTTGCTGCTTCTACTACAATACTCGCTTGAATGTTATGGGCGTTTTCTTCTGTAATTTGATTTTCAATCGCAGCTGGAACTAGGATGTCACAGTCAAGTTCAAGCAGCTCTTTATTGCTGATTGTATTATTGAATAATTTCGTTACTGTACCAAAGCTATCGCGTCGATCTAATAAATAATCAATGTCTAAACCGTTAGGATCATGCAGCGCTCCGTACGCATCGGATATCCCTACAATTTTAGCGCCAGCGTCGTGCATGAACTTAGCTAAAAAGCTTCCTGCATTTCCAAACCCTTGTACTACTACCCGTGCACCTTGTAATTCAATGCCTCGTTTTTTCGCTGCTTCACGAATACAAATAGTTACTCCTTTTGCAGTCGCTGTTTCACGGCCGTGCGAACCACCTAAGACAAGGGGCTTTCCAGTAATAAAGCCCGGTGAGTTAAATTCATCAATCCGGCTGTATTCATCCATCATCCAAGCCATAATTTGTGAATTTGTAAACACATCCGGCGCTGGAATATCCTTTGTTGGTCCAACAATTTGGCTAATCGCACGAACATATCCGCGGCTTAAACGCTCTAATTCTCCAAAAGACATATTTCGAGGATCACAAACAATTCCACCTTTTCCTCCACCGTAAGGAAGGTCAACGATTCCACATTTTAAACTCATCCATATAGATAGAGCTTTTACTTCTTTTTCAGTTACGTTTGGGTGAAAACGAATTCCGCCTTTCGTAGGACCAACTGCATCGTTATGCTGCGCTCGGTGACCTGTAAAAATCTTAACTGATCCGTCATCCATACGAACAGGAATTTTTACTGTCATCATTCGTAATGGCTCTTTTAATAGTTCATACACTTCATCAGGATAGCCTAGTTTTTCTAACGCTTTATGTATCACTGTTTGTGTAGATTTTAAAACATCATGCTTCTCTTCTTGACTATTTTTACTGTCTTGCATCTTGTCGGCTACCATCTGTAAACCTCCTAAAATGTATCGAAAATTATTCGTTTTTAATTGAATGGTGCTTCTTTCATGACATAGTATACACCCTTAGTTTTACATTGCAAAGGAAAATATCGAACTTTTAGTATTTTTTGTGTTCTTCTAAGAAAACGCTTCCAATAACTTTACAAGGTATGCTACAATGTTTTAAGTCTGCCTCTTTTCTAGTATGCTTTAATCGTCTAAAAAAAATAAAAAACACCCGGTGATAAAGAGCACTTTCAACAACTTTGTACAAGCTGAAAGTGCAGCCACTCTTATTTTAATAAAAGTGCTTTATCCTTCACGGGTGTAATTATTTCAATTAAACAGTTAAGAAAAGACAGAATTAATATACTCCAAAGCTCTCTTTTCTACTAACATTTTTCCATATTCATTTACGCGGTGCTTTGTAATTGTAGAGGGATTTCCATACTCCGCCAAAACCGCAATCATATTCCCAACTTCAGCCGGTGACAGCATGTGATAATCCAACAGCACGTAAAAACGTTTTTCAAATGAATAGAGCACGCTATCCGTATCGTAAAAGTTTGACATGCGTTTGGTCAGCTGAATGACATCTTCAAATGAATCAAACTCAAAAAACATGTCTTCGCTTTCATCTAGCATGACCTGCATTTCAATGAAGTCTTCGAACTCGTCTTCATCGAACTCACCGTAGCTGGTTTCTTCTTCATACTGCTTTGTCACAAATACAACCATTCCCTGTGCTTGAAGTGAAAAAACTTCTACCGAAAGAGAATTTGTAGGTTCAAAGTTCAGTTCTTGAGAAGCTTGCTCTATCATCTCACGAAAGAGCTGTTTTACTTTGAATGTATCTGTCCATAGATCTTCTTTTGTTAACCCTCTTTCTTTTAAATCATCGTAGGTCAAAAAAACTTTTAGCTTATTATAGTTTAATCGTTCAAGCCTCATTAGCGTCCCTCCCCGCTTGCACTCATAACCACATGGTTCGATAATGCAGTATATGTATTTTTTGGAAAACGGTTCGTGATGTTTACTTACGAGTTTACAGGTTTATGATAGGAAAGACAAGCTATTCTCAATCAATTTCTGCTAATTTTTTTGTTAGCCAGCTGTTCCACTCTTCTTTTGTATTTCCTAAAATAAACGGCTGGGCCTCGCCTTTTCTTTTGCTATCTAAACCATCAAACACATAACCGCCTAATCCTACTTTGAGATGCGGGAATTTCTTTATCATTTGGTTCGTCAAATTTAGTGTTTTCTCGGCATTTTCCATCATTGTGCATGACATAAATAAAAATGTTGGGTCTACTTCTTTAACAATTAACTCAACATCTTTATCTTCAATGCTGCTTCCTAAATAAATAACCTCAAACCCTTTACGGCGTAAAAATAGCGTAAAGACTAGGAGTCCCACTTCATGTGTCTCATTAGGTCCGCATACAGCAATCGCTTTAGGTAATAAGCCATTTGAAGGCAGCGAATAAAAAATCATGCTGATACGCGTTTTTAATACTTGAGTCGTATAATGCTCATGAGCACTTGTAATTTGCCCTTTTTCCCACATATCTCCAACCGTCACGAGTAGAGAACCCAAAATATCAATAACCACTTTTTCTACCGAATACAGGCTAAAAGCATGATTAATTAAATCCTGTGCTTTTCCTTCTTCAAAAGATAAAAGCATCGTTAACAGCTCATCCCTAATTTTTTGAGGGGAATCTACTTCTCCTTCTTCTTCAAACGTTCCTACTGTACTACTTTCCGTTTCTAATAACGAAACCGCTTGACTTATGGTAAAACCTCCGCTCACTTTTTCCGTGAGCCATTTTAATTTCCGCAAATCTTCCTCTGTATATAACCGATGCCCCGAATCGTTGCGGACAGGATTTAAAATTTGATAACGTCGTTCCCATGCACGCAAAGTTCCCGGCTGGATTCCGACCATATTTGAGATGGCTTTAATATTATACTTCCCTTCGTGAGCCATACGTAACCTCCAACTACTCTTCGTGAACTGTATCTATTAATTGAATTATAGGATAAGTTATCCTGTGTGTAAAATTTGTATATGCTATGTAAAGAGTTTGTTCAAGGCTATTCTTTCCTTTTTAAAGTGATATAATGCGTTTGGGCTCTAGCTTGTAAACGGAGAGGCAAAGAGGTTGTACCATATCCGTTACTGACAAAAAGAGGAATCTTTCTTTTTTCTTTCAGCCCTCCTAATTCATACATACCAAAATTAAATAAGCGTATCTGTCCCCCGTGTGTATGTCCGCTCAAAATTAAATCTACTTTTGATTCTTCATCTACATAATAGATAACATCAGGATTGTGGCTTAGAAGAATGGTAAGCTGTTCAGGTTCAATGGAAGAGACAGCTCTCTTTAGATTCATCTGACCTTCTGATAAATCATCTACCCCCGCAAAATGGCATGTAGTACCATATTTAGAAACGGCAAAGACATGCTCGTTTTTAAGGGCAATAACTCCTTCATCTTTAAGCATCTGCTTCAATTGCATCTGACTTACTTCGTAATCATTATTTCCCCACACAAAATAGACGGGTCCTAGCGTTTTAAGCTGTTGAATATTTTGACGAGCCCGCAATAAAGGGACTCCTCCTTCTAGTAAATCACCGCCTATGATCACAAAATCTACTTCGCCCGGTATTTTTTCCAACAGCTTCGACGAAACTGTTCGCTTATGTATATCCGATATAAAAAACAGGCGCAAAGGCTGCTGATTTTCAGGAAATCTTGATAAATGAATCGTTCTTTCTTCGACATATGTACGATGGGCTTCTGAAAACATAAAAATCAGCAAGCCTATGCCTAACGCTAAAACAATTAAAAGAATAACCATATATTCTCCTTCTTTTCATTTTATACCCGATGTGTTTCTGTTAAAGAAGAAAGGGCATAAATTATCGCAATTGTTAACAAACCTACTACTTGATAAAGCGCAATTGCACTTAACGATAAAATTCCTATCACACATAGACATGAAACAAGGTATTCATGCCATTTTACCTTATAGCCTTTTAGAAGCAACCGACTTTGCAGAAACACTTTACGAACTGCCGCCGACAGACAAAAAAGAGCCGTAAAAAACAAGATTATAACACTAAACACATCTAACGGATGTAAAATCATTTGAATAAGTAAATAGGTTAACGAAGCTTTTGAGCCTACAGCCGTTAAACTGCTGATATAATAACTGCATAACCACGCAGCCAGCAAGTTAAACCAATCCCTCACAAAAAAACCCCCTTCACTAAACTTCTATGTAAAAAGAGGCTTTTTCATGCGATTCTATTTGTTTTCATGATATAAATTAATTCCATAGGTTGACTGCATCCAGCGGAACGTTTCTTTTCGGTGCTCCCATGTTTCAGGCGTCGCCCATAGCTCTTTGCTTCTTTTAATAATCTCACAGCGCAAATCTTGAAAAGTCTTTTCTGCTTTCTCGCTTTTTTTCTGCAGCTGTACAGTATAAAAGTAAAGTGAGACGGTAAGCAATAGAAACATCAAATGCCCCATGTTGCCTAACAAAAATGAAAAAAATTCGCTAAACGTCGTAAAAAAACCGCTTTGAAATATGAAAAAAAAGTAGCTAATAACAGCCGTTACACTGGCTAAAAACAAAAGCTTCCATTTTTTCTCTTTAGCTTTCAGCTTATTGACTGTCTCTTTTCTTTTAATAACGCTCGCTAATATATATTGAAGTGTTTCATCGCTTTCAAAGTCTATCACTTTGTTTTCCATCATTCCACCCCCCTCGTATGCTAGTACAACATATGAGGGAACATAAAAGATTATGTGGGTAGTATTGAAAATAATGGCTGTTTCCTTAACCTTTACTGAATTAATTCTTCTGGCTGTGCAGATTCCCCTTTTGATTTTCGTATCTGCAGGCCTAATAAAAAATCAATGAGAAAATGAGTAAAAATCGTGACATACAAATTTTCAGTCCACCAAAAAAGTAACCCTATTAAAAAGCTTAAAAACACAACCGAAATAAAAAGAAACCACTTTTTTAAATATCGAATGTGAACGAGTGCAAATACGATACTCGCCCAAAAGAGGCCAAACTGAACTTGTATAACCCCTCGAAATAATATTTCTTCTGAACATGCAACGATTAGGCAAATAAGGATCAGATGAGGAACAGAACGATTAGCAAATAAACGTTCATTGATCCCTCCGTCATCGTATAAATGCTCAGGTACGCATTTCATTAGAAGTATATCTCCTCCTACTACCAAGAGAGCTGTTCCTCCCCCGTACAATAAAATAGAAGACCAATCCAGCTGAAAAAACTGCAAAAAGGAATTCCACGAATCGAATGTAAAAAAACCGATGCCTAAAGCAATGAAGCAGATGAGCAGCTGTGTTACATATAAATTTTTAACTAGCTCTGCATCTGTCATGGATGAAATAAGCTCTTGCTGTGATTTTGCCATTATATCTCTCCTTGACGAAGCAAACGAGCTAATTCTAATTCCCAGCCTTGAAATGTCCATTGCTCCTGCTCACCATTTGTTTTTTTATAGTTTTCTAAATCCAAGCCGCAGCAATCGCAACAATTCTCAAGCTCTGATTTTCCCGTTTCATCGAAATAGCCAAGCAGCACGTGACGACGGCATTCTTTTGTCTCAATAAACCCCTTCATCGCACGATACTTGTCATGTTTGTTTCGAAGACGTTTATTTACAGCTGCAACAATCGTTTCATGCAGCGATTCAGGAATTTTCCAGGGTTCAACATATTCATTTTTCACTACATTTTCTCTGTACAAATAATAACGAATAAATCGCCAATGTGTTTCTTGAACACCCACTGTATAAAGAAAGTGAGACTCTACTTGTTTTAAAGGAATGGCCTGATCATGGTTTCGTAAATACGACAAGCAGTATAAGATGGTATCTGAAGAAGGAAGCTCAATTTCAAGTAAAGAATGAGCAAAATCATCGTCTCCTTCAGCATAAAGCAAGATCGCAATACTGTTTCGCTGATCGCGTCCACTTCTTCCAATTTCCTGTACATATGCTTCTAGCTGCGTAGGTGTATGAAAATGAATAACAAAGCGAACATTCGATTTGTTAACCCCCATTCCAAATGCACTTGTGCAGCAAATGATATCAAGCTGATTTTCTAAAAATTGCTGTTGAACAAGCATTCTTTCATTCGGTTCCATTCCCCCATGGTAATACTGCACTCGCTGTATCCCATTTTCCTTTAGAAGCTGTGTTAATGCTTCTGTCCAAGATCGGCTGGAACAATAGATAATTCCCGGACCTTGCAGTTCACTAACGTACATCAGTAACTTCTCTTTTTTTTCTTCAATACTTGCAACAAAATCAACTTTCATCGCAATATTACTTCGATTCATGGAATAGATGTGCTCGTTGACAGCAGGAAGCGATAAGTAGCGCTTAATATCTTCCACTACTTCCCTAGTCGCAGTTCCCGTTAGTGCCAGACATAGCGGACTGCCAAGTTCCTTCCATATATCTCCTAGCTGTAGATAATCTAAACGAAAATCATGTCCCCACTGAGAAATACAATGCGCCTCGTCCACAACGAAAAGGCCTACCTTTGCCTGCTTTAATGCTTCTACTACAACAGCATTTTGCAAAATTTCAGGAGATGCATAAATAAAACGATAAAAAGCTAAATTTTTTAGCGCTCGTTGTTTTTCTTCTTGTTGTAGGAAACTATTTAAGGCAATAACTCGCTTTTCTCCGCTTGCCTTTAGTTGTTGAACTTGATCTTCCATCAGTGAAATTAAAGGAGATACAATCAGCACCGGTCGGTTCAACAAATAAGCTGGGAGCTGATAGCACAATGATTTTCCTGTTCCTGTAGGAAGAACCGCTAACACATTATGACCTGTTAAAATATCTTGAATAATCTCTTTTTGTCCTAGTCGAAATTGGCTATAGCCAAATTGTTTCTGTAGAAGTTGTTCTATCTTCACATCAAACACCACTTTTTTTAGTATCAGGTAAAATGTTTTGCTAATACGAGACGAATCTGAAAATAGGTAACGTCGTCTTTTACTTCTTCTTTTATCACCTTTAATTTATTTGTACGCAAACCTTCAAAAGCTGAGATAATTTTTTCCTGCTGCTTAGGCGATACGTATGCATCGATTGAAAAAGATGGAACAAACAGAGCTAATTCTGCAATATGATCTTCAATTGTACTTTCTTTTAAACGCCTTATATAAGCAATTTCTTCAAG
>Ga0058696_1000962_pt1 | contig 11587 bp, 9 predicted proteins | sample AgamicMgSfrz_FD_55077 | JGI IMG/M metagenome (GOLD analysis project Ga0058696, IMG submission 55077) | Agave microbial communities from Guanajuato, Mexico - Mg.Sf.rz | ecosystem: Host-associated > Plants > Phyllosphere > Phylloplane/Leaf | place: Guanajuato, Mexico | collected 2012-05-30 | reverse complement strand
CCGGGTTGGTCAGCTTGCAGCGTTTCAGCGACAGGCAGCCGCAGCCGATACATTCGTCTAGATTGATGTAGAGCCGCTGCAGCTCCTCGATCCGGCTCGCGACGCGCTGCTTCCAGCCGCGCGACAGCCGCTGCCAGTCCTTGTTGCTGGGCGCGGTGTCCTCGGGCAGGCTGACGAGCTGTTCGGCGATTTCGTCGAGCGAATAGCCGATCTTCTGCGCGAACACGATGAACGCGATCAGCCGCAGCACCGCACGCGAATAGTGGCGATGGCTCGAGCCGTTGCGGTGCGACTTGATCAACCCGCGCGTCTCGTAGAAACGCAGCGTCGACGCCGGCACGCCGCTGCGCGCGGCCACTTCGCGGATCGACATCAGCGGCCATTGCGGGGTTTCCTGGATACCCATGACGCCCTCCGGGAAAGCTTGACTTGAAGTTAACTTCAACTTTTATGCTACGTGGCAGTTTAACCCGTCGCGAGGCATCATGCTCTCCTTTTCCCTACGCAGGACCTCGCCGTTGGGCGCGGCCTGCGCCCTGTTGCTGGCGTTGTCGGGCTGTCACGATGGCAAAGGCACATCGTCGGCCCAGCCGCTTCCCGAAGTGGGCGTCGCCACCGTCGCGCCGCGTACCATCCGCCTCGCGGACGAATTCAACGGGCGCGTCGAAGCGGTCGATGCGGTCGAACTGCGGCCGCGCGTGAGCGGCTATCTGCAGCGTGTCGCGTACAAGGAGGGCGATGTGGTCGCGCAGGGCGCGCTGCTGTTCGAGATCGATCCGCGCCCGTACCGGATCGCGCTCGACCGGGCGAATGCGCAGCAGCAGCGCGCCCGTGCGGCCGCGAGCCTCGCGAACGTGCAGTTGAAGCGCGTGCAGACGCTGATCGACGCGCATGCGACGTCGCAGGAAGAACTCGACAACGCGCGCGCCACCGCGGAGCAGGCGCGTGCCGATCTGCAGGCGGCCGATGCGGCCGTGGCCGACGCGAAGCTCAATCTCGGCTTCACCGAAGTGCGCGCGCCGATCGCGGGCCGGGTCGGCCGTGCGGTCGCGACCGTCGGCAACCTCGCGCGCGCGGACGACACGCTGCTGACGACCGTCGTGTCGCAGGACCCGGTCTACGTGTATTTCGATTGCGACGAGCAGAGTTACCTGCGCTACAACGCGCGGCGCGCCGCGCCGACGCATCGCGCGATCGGCGCCGACCCTGTGCGCGTCGGCCTCGCGAACGAGACGGGCTTCCCGCATGCGGGCACCGTCGATTTCCTCGACAACCGGCTCGATCCGCAAACCGGCACGATCCGCGCCCGCGTGCGGCTGCCGAATGCGGACCATACGTTCACGCCGGGCCTCTATGCGCGCGTGCAGCTCGTGAGCGGCCGCGACCAGGACGCATTGCTGGTCGACGACAAGGCCGTGCTGACCGACCAGGATCGCAAGTACGTATACGTGATCGGCCCGGGCGACAAGGCGCTACGCCGCGACGTGACGATCGGCCGCGAACTCGACGGCGAGCGGATCGTCGAGAAGGGGTTGCAGTCGGGCGACCGCGTGGTGGTCGACGGCGTGCAGCGCATCTACTATCCGGGCGCGCAGGTGAAGCCGAAGGCGCTGCCCGCACACGCCGCGGCGGACCCCGGCGCCGGCACGCAGGCCGTGGCCGATGCCGGCGCGCCTGCCGCGCACTGACGGGAGCGAGACGATGGATTTCTCCCGCTTCTTCATCGACCGGCCGATCTTCGCGGTCGTGCTGTCGATCGTCATCTTCGCGCTCGGCCTGATCTCGATTCCGATGCTGCCGGCCGGCGAATATCCGGAAGTCGTGCCGCCGAGCGTCGTCGTGCGNGCNACGTACCCNGGCGCGAACCCGAAGGAAATCGCCGAGTCGGTNGCCGAACCGCTGGAAGAGGCGATCAACGGCGTCGAAGGCATCATGTACATGAAGTCGGTNGCCGGGTCGGACGGCAGCCTGCAGGTCGTCGTCACGTTCCTGCAGGGCGTCGATCCCGACACGGCCNCCGTGCGCGTGCAGAACCGCGTGAGCCAGGCGCTGTCNCGCCTGCCCGACGAGGTGCGCCAGTACGGCGTGACCACGCAGAAGCAGTCGCCCACGCCGCTGATGTACGTGAGCCTCTATTCGCCGGACAACAGCCGCGATTCGCTGTACCTGCGCAACTACCTGACGCTGCACGTGAAGGATGAACTGTCACGGCTCACCGGCATCGGCGACGTCGGCGTATACGGCTCCGGCGACTACGCGATGCGGCTGTGGCTCGACCCGAACCGGCTCGCGTCGCGCGGACTGACCGCAAGCGACGTGATCGCGGCCGTGCGCGAGCAGAACGTGCAGGTGTCGGCCGGCCAGCTCGGCGCGGAACCGTCGCCGAAGAAAAACGACTTCCTCGTGTCGATCAACGTGCGCGGCCGTCTGCGCACGGTGCAGGAATTCAGCGACATCGTGTTGCGCAACGGCGACGACGGCCAGGTCGTGAAGCTGTCCGACGTCGCGCGCATCGAGCTCGGCGCGGGCGATTACACGCTGCGCTCGTATTTCAACGACAAGCATTCGGCCGTGGTCGGCATCTTCCTGTCGCCGGGTGCGAACGCGCTCGACGTCGCGAAGGCCGTGTATGCGAAGCTTGACGAACTGTCTAAGCGCTTTCCGCCCGGCGTCGCGTATCGGCCGGTGTGGGACCCGACGGTGTTCGTGCGCGAATCGATCCACGCGGTGCAGCACACGCTGATCGAGGCCGTGGTGCTGGTCGTGCTCGTGGTGATCCTGTTCCTGCAAACCTGGCGCGCGTCGATCATTCCGCTCGTCGCGGTGCCGGTGTCGGTGGTCGGCACGTTCGCGTGGCTCTACCTGCTCGGCTATTCGATCAACACGCTGACGCTGTTCGGGCTCGTGCTCGCGATCGGGATCGTCGTCGACGATGCGATCGTCGTCGTCGAGAACGTCGAGCGCAACATCGCGCAGGGGTTGAGCCCGCGCGATGCCGCGCACCAGGCGATGCGCGAGGTGTCCGGGCCGATCGTCGCGATCGCGCTCGTGCTGTGCGCGGTGTTCGTGCCGATGGCGTTCATGTCGGGCGTCACGGGCCAGTTCTACAAGCAGTTCGCGGTGACGATCGCGATCTCGACGGTGATCTCCGCGATCAATTCGCTGACGCTGTCGCCCGCGCTCGCCGCGAAGCTGTTGCGTCCGCACGGCGCGCCAAAGGATGCGTTGACGCGCGCGCTCGACCGCGCATTCGGCTGGCTGTTCCATCCGTTCAACCGCTTCTTCGAGCGCAGTTCCGACCGCTACCACGGCGTCGTCGGGCGCACGCTGAAGCGGCGCGGCGTGGTGTTCGCCGTCTATGCGGCGCTGCTCGCGGCGACCGCGCTGCTGTTCAACGCGGTGCCGGGCGGCTTCATCCCGGTGCAGGACAAGCTGTACCTGTTCGCGGGCGCGAAGCTGCCGGAAGGCGCATCGCTCGCGCGCACCAGCGCGGTGACCGAGCAGATGACGAAGATCGCGCTCGGCACCGACGGCGTCGAGATGGTGCCGGCGTTCGCGGGGCTGAATGCGCTGCAGGGCGTGAACACGCCGAACATCACGAACTCGTACGTGATCCTGAAGCCGTTCGANCAGCGTCACCGCAGCGCCGCGCAGATCAACGCGGACCTGAACGCGCGCTTCGCGGCGATCGATGGCGGCATCACNTATGCGCTGATGCCGCCGCCGATCCAGGGCCTCGGCAACGGCTCCGGCTACTCGCTGTACCTGGAGGATCGCGGCGGGCTCGGCTACGGCGAATTGCAGAAGGCGCTCACGGCGTTCCAGGCCGCGGTCGCGAAGACGCCGGGGATGAGCTATCCCGTCAGCTCGTACCAGGCGAACATCCCGCAGCTCGAGGTGAAGGTCGACCGGCTGAAGGCGAAGGCGCAGGGCGTCGCGCTGACCGATCTGTTCAACACGTTGCAGGTGTATCTCGGCTCGATGTACGTGAACGACTTCAACGTGTTCGGCCGCGTGTATCGCGTGATGGCGCAGGCGGATGCCGGCCACCGGCAGACGGCCGCCGACATCGCGAACCTGCGCACGCGCAACGCGAAGGGCGAGATGGTGCCGATCGGCTCGATGGTGACGGTCGGGCCCGCGTACGGCCCCGATCCGGTCGTGCGCTACAACGGCTATCCGGCCGCCGACCTGATCGGCGACGCCGATCCGAAGACGATGTCGTCGTCGCAGGCGATCGCGAAGCTGCAGCAGATCGCGAAGGACGTGCTGCCGCCGGGCATCACGCTCGAATGGACCGATCTCAGCTATCAGCAGGTCACGCAGAGCAACGCGGCGATCGTCGTGTTCCCGCTCGCGGTGATGCTGGTGTTCCTGGTGCTCGCGTCGCTGTACGAGAGCTGGACGCTGCCGCTCGCGGTGATCCTGATCGTGCCCGTGTGCATGTGCGCGGCGCTGTTCGGCGTGTGGCTGTCCGGCGGCGACAACAACGTGTTCGTGCAGGTCGGTCTCGTCGTGCTGATGGGGCTCGCGTGCAAGAACGCGATCCTGATCGTCGAATTCGCGCGCGAGCTCGAGATCCAGGGCAAGGGCGTGGTCGAAGCGGCGCTCGAAGCGTGCAAGCTGCGGCTGCGTCCGATCGTGATGACGTCGGTCGCGTTCATCGCGGGCTCGGTGCCGCTGCTGATCGGCAGCGGCGCGGGCAGCGAGGTGCGGGCGGCCACCGGCGTCACCGTGTTCGCGGGGATGCTGGGCGTCACACTGTTCGGGCTGTTCCTGACGCCCGTGTTTTATGTGGCGATCCGCAAGCTCGCGGGCGGCACGCCGGCCGTCTGGAGCGAACAGCACGGCACCCTCGAAGGAGAAAACCGATGAGTGCCGCTTTCCGTCTTTCCGCGCTCGCGATGTCGGTGACGCTCGCCGCATGTGCGGTGGGCCCCGATTTCAAACGGCCCGATACCGGCACGGCCGCGCGGTTCGCGCGCGATGTTCGTCCGGCCACGCAGCGTGACGCGGCGCCGGCCGATACACCGAGCGACACGTCGCCCGACGCCGATGCCGCCTTCTGGCGCGGGTTCGGCGATCCGACGCTGACACGGTTGATCGACGCGGCGCTCGCGGCGAACCAGGACTTGCAGGTCGCCGTATCGCGCTACGACGCGTCGAATGCGCTGCTGTCGCAGGCCACGTTCGACCGCTATCCGACGATCACCGCGAGCGGCCAGATCGGCCATCAGCTGATGAGCAAGGACCAGGCGTTCGGCGCGCCGCGCAGCCAGCGCGATACGCCGACGTCCAATGTCGGAATCAATGCCGCGTGGGAGCTCGACCTGTTTGGCCGCGTGCGCCGCTCGATCGAGTCGCAGCGTGCGGAAACGGCGGCCAGCGCGGCCGACGTGCGTGCGGTGCGCGTCGCGATCGCGGGGGAGGTCGCGAGCACGTACGTCGATCTGCGCGGCTCGCAGGAGCGGTTGCGGATCGCCCGCGAGAACGCCGACAACCAGCAGCAGACGCTCGCGCTGATCAATGCGCGCGTCGGCGCGGGGCGAGGCTCCGAACTGGATGCGGCGCGAGCGCGTGCCCAGTACGAATCGACGACCTCGCGGATCGCCGTGTACGAAGCCGCGATCGGTGTCGACGAGCATCGGCTCGCGGTGCTGACCGGGCAGACGCCGGATGCGCTGATCGGCCGGTTCGATTTGCCGAAGACGGGCACACCGATGGGCACGCCGGTGCCGCTGCCGGCGCTCGCGGCCGACATCGATCCCGGCACGCCGGGCGACCTGCTGCGCCGCCGCCCCGATGTCGCGGCCGCCGAGGCGCGGCTGCATGCGGCGACCGCGCGCGTCGGCGTCGCGACCGCGGACCTGTTCCCGCGCTTCACGCTGTCGGGGCTGCTCGGCAGCGCAACGAGCAGCTACGGGTTCTTCCGCGCGGGTAGCGACACCAACCTGATCGCGCTCGGCATCGACTGGTCGTTCCTCGACGTCGGCCGCGTGCGTGCGCGGATCGCCGCGAGCGATGCGGAAGCGGCCGGCCAGCTTGCGCAGTATCGGCAGGCCGTGCTCAGCGCGCTGGAGGAAACCGAGAACGCGCTGCTGCGTGTCGCCCGCACGCGTGACGAGACCGCGCACCTCGTGCGTGCGGCCGACGACAGCGCACGCGCGGCGCAGCTCGCGCAGGCGCGTTTCTCGGCCGGTGCGATCGACTACTACGAAGTGCTCGACGCGCAGCGGACGCTGCTGCAGGCACAGGATGCGGCGGCCGACGGGCGGATGCGCAGCGCCGCCTCGACGGTCGCGCTGTACAAGGCGCTCGCGGGCGGCTGGCCGTCGGGCACGGAGCGGGGCACGCCAGGTCCGCTCGCTCGGTCGGGGCAGTAGCGCGAGCGGCGCGGCGCGACGACACGCTCGGCGGGCGGCGGGGAAGGCGACGATGGCGATCGCACGAGAGGGCTATCGTTCTCGCGGTAAAATTTGATTGCAACTGCAATCAAGCGAGAGGAATGCCCCGACATGAACGCAACCGAACCCGATCTGTGGTTCTCGTTCGTCCGCGCGCATCGGACGATGATTCGCGAGATCGAGCGTCGCCTCGCGGCGGCTGGCTTGCCCGCGTACGCGTGGTACGACGCGCTGTGGGGGCTCGAAAGCGGGCCCGACGGCACGCGCCGCATGCACGAACTGGCCGACGTGCTCGCGATCGAGCGCTACAACCTGACGCGGCTCGTCGACCGGCTCGAACAGGAGGGGCTCGTGACGCGCACGCGTTCGGCGGACGACGGCCGCGCCGCGTTCGCGAGCATCACCGACAAGGGGCGGGCGCTGCGCAAAAAGATGTGGAAGGTGTATCAGTCGACGGTCGCCGAGCTATTTCTCGACCAATTCACCAGCAAGGACCGGGCGGTGATGATCACCGCGCTTGACCGTGCGACCGCTGCCGCGCGCGACGCGGCGGCCGACGCGAAGTAACGTATCCGGCACACGGCGCGCCGAACGCTGACACCGCCGCGCCCGGCGGCGCGAGCCGCCGCGTCGTCAGCCGTTCGAGGCAGGCCGCCGCGGCACGGCGGGTATCGGGTGTCCGCACGGGCGGACCGGGTCGCGCCGTCTGCATGTCCCTCCTTCGAGTACTGGCATGTCGCCGGCGACATCGGTTCCGGCATAGGATTGCAATTGCAACGATTGTAGTTGCAACGACAACCCGACGACAAGGACCGACATGACCTCGACGCATTCCCTCACGTTCTATACGGCCGACACGCCGAACGGGCACAAGATCGCGATCTACCTGGAAGAGGCCGGGCTCGCACACGATCGCGTGCGGGTGAACCTGTCCGCCGGCGAGCAGCGCAGCCCGGCGTATCTCGCGATCAATCCGAACGGCAAGATCCCGGCCATCGTCGACCACGATACGGGACTGGCCGTATTCGAATCCGGCGCGATCCTCGGCTATCTCGCCGAGAAGACGGGCTGCCTGCAGCCTGACACGCTCGCCGAGCGCACGGCGGTCCAGCAATGGCTGCATTTCCAGATCGGCGGGATCGGGCCGATGCTCGGCCAGTTGTGGTGGTTCCTGCATGCATCGAAGACGGGCAACGCGGAAGCGATCGATCGCTACCGGAAGGAGGCGCTGCGTCTCTACGGCGTCGTGAACGCTCGCTTGTCGGAATCGGCGTATCTCGCGTCGTCGCGGTATTCGATCGCCGACATCGCCGCGTTTTCGTGGCTGCGCACGGCGGGCGAGCTGGATCTCGACGTTGCCGGCTTTCCGCACGTCGAGCGCTGGCTTGCCGAGATCGCCGCGCGGCCGGCCGTGCAACGAGGCCTGATCGCCTGCCGCGCGCCAGTGGCCGAGGCGGCGCATTGACATCGCATTGCCCGCGCCGCATGGACGGTGGGGGCGCTTGCCGCCCGCTGCCCGCCGGCCGGGAAACATCGTTCTCCTTCGCCGTAAGCGTCTCGAATGCGTGATATGTGCGCCGCTCGATCCGCTTTGGAAGTGTGGCGTATAGCCGCCACCCCGGCCGTCCAGACGCACGACCAGCTGGGAGAGCCGATGCTTAGCATCGCGGCCGCCGGCCTACCGCGGCGGCGGCCCGATCATTACGCTTGGGCGATCATCCACTCTGTCCGGAAGGTCGCCATGTCCCGGCTCGACTACAAGCTGCTCGGCCCCTGCCTGCTCGCCATCGCGCTCGACGCGATGGGGTTCGGGCTCGTCTATCCGATGATGTCCGCTATTTTCAGCGACCCGCACGCGGGCATCCTGCCGGCCGACGCCGGCGCGCACGCGCGCAATTTCTATCTCGGTCTCGGCTACGGGATCTATCCGTTGTGCATGTTCTTCGGTTCGTCGCTGATGGGCGAGTTGTCCGATCGCTACGGCCGCCGCCGGGTCCTGCTGCTGTGCGTGCTCGGCCTCGCGGCCGGCTACGCGATGATGGCGGCCGGCGCGTGGCATGCCAGCGTCGCGCTGCTGCTGGCCGGCCGCGGGCTCACCGGCCTGATGGCCGGTTGCCAGGGCATCGCGCAGGCGGCCATCACCGATCTGAGCACGCCCGACACGAAGGCGTACAACATGAGCATCATGTCGCTCGCGTTCAGCGCGGGCGTGATCGTCGGCCCGGTACTCGGCGGCGTCACGTCCGACCGGACGATCTCGCCGCTGTTCGACTACGGCACGCCGTTCATGCTGGTCGCCGCGCTGTCGCTGATCTGCGCGTGCTGGACCTGGGTGTCGTATCGCGATTCCGCCGCGCCGCGCGGCGATACGCGTATCGATCCGCTGCTGCCGCTGCGGATCATCGTGGAAGCCGCGCGCCAGCGCAACGTCGCGTTCCTGTCGGTGGTGTTCTTCCTGATGCAGGTCGGCTACGGGCTCTACCTGCAGACCATCATGCTGCTGTTGCAGGCGAAATTCGGCTATACGAGCGCGCGGCTCGGATTGTTCAGCGGCGTGATCGGCCTCTGCTTCGTGTTCGGCCTGCTGTGCGTCGTACGGTTGATGCTGCGCGTGTGGCGCGTGATCGATATCGCGAAGACGGGCCTGCTGGTGGCCGGGCTTGGCCAGATCCTGTCCGCGCTGTTCCCGCACGAACCGGTGCTGTGGGCGCTCGCGATGGTCGTCGGCTGCTTCGACATGGTGGCGTACACGACGATGTATACGGCGTTTTCCGATGCCGTCAGCGACGATCGGCAGGGCTGGGCGCTCGGTGTTGCGGGTTCGGTAATGGCGGTCGCGTGGGTCGTGACGGGCGCGTTGACGAACCTGCTGCCCGTATTCGGCGAGACAGGCTTGCTGCTGATCGGCGGCGCGGGTTTCCTGCTCAGTTTCGCGATGATGGCTGCGTACGGCCGCACGCGGCCGGGCGCGCGAACGGCCGTGTTGTCGTAGATGGCTCACACGCACGTTGGCCCGATCCTGTCGGACGTTGTCCCGCGCGCCGCTGTCGCATCACGCCGCGCGGCCCGACACTGGCGCGTCGCGGCCGGAGAGGTTCCGGGCTGCGTGCGGCGGCGCCGGCAGGTCCGGCGTGCCGTTCCATCAATGTGCCAACCAAGAGAGCATGCCATGCAACATCCGACCATCCGTACCCTGGCCGGCGCGAGCGCGCCGACGTCGATCGCCGCCGCNCGCACCGNGCTGCTGGTGATCGATTTCCAGAACGAATACTTCAGCGGCCGGCTGCCGATTCCGGACGGGCCNCGTGCACTGGGCAATGCGCGGCGCGTGATCGCGTTCGCCGACCGCGCGGGCATTCCGGTGTTTCACGTCCAGCACGTCGGTACGGNCGACAGCCCGATCTTCGCCGACGGCAGCGACGGCTTCCGCTTTCACTCGGACCTGCAGCCGGCGCCGCANCACNCAGTCGTGCAGAAAACGTCGGTGAGCGTATTCCCGACGACGGACCTCGATGCGCAGCTGAAGGCGACCGGCATCGACACGCTGATCGTCACCGGCCTGATGACGCATGCGTGCGTGGCCGGCGCGGCACGCGATGCGGTGCCGCTCGGCTATGCGGTGATCGTCGTCGACGATGCATGCGCCACGCGCGACCTCGACGTCGCGGACGGCGGCACGGTGCCGCACCGCGACCTCCATCGTGCGACGCTGGCCGCGCTGTCGGACACGTTCGGCGACGTGCTGACGACCGAGCAGGTGCTGGCGCTCGGCGTCGTGTGACGGCGGCCGGTTCGCGCGTCGGTCGGCCCANCCCGGCGGCCGGCCGATGCGCGGGCTCCGTGCTTCAGAACATCGTGTTCCGNTTCGCTGACGTTTCGGGTACCGGCTGGATCACGTCCCAGTGTTCGACGATCTTGCCGTCCTTCACGCGGAAGATGTCGACCACCGCTTCGCCGCGATCGCCCGGACGCTCGGTCGCATGCACGTGCAGGTAGACGAGGTCGCCGTCGGCCGCGCTGCGGACGATGCGCGCGCGCGATGCCGGGTTCTTCTGGAACGCGCCGACGAAGTACGACACGAACGGCTGCTTGCCGTCCGGCACGTGCGGGTTGTGCTGCTTGTAGTCGTCCGCGACGACGGTGGCGGCCTCGACCGCTTCGTGCCGGTTGAAGAAGCGGTCGTAGAACGTCAGCACGAGCTGGCGGTTGGCTTCCTCGGCGGCGAGGTCGCGCGCGGTCGGGCCGGCGGCCAGCGCGGCCGTCGATGCGGCCAGCAAGACGAACGCGGCAACGGCGCGAACGGGGGAGCGGAACGAAGGCATGTAGCGTTTTCCTTGGTTGACGATTCGTGGACGGATGCGCGAGCGCTACCGGGTGTTGCGCGAGTCGCGACGACCCGCGGGCGATGACGGCTTGGCCGCGGGATGCATGTCGTATCGGCACGAAGGTTTCGCCGACCGGACCGTGAGGTTGCAGGTGCCGGGATGGCGAGGCCGCGCGGCATCGTCATGCTTCGTTGAACTGGCGAATCCGGGGCGGCTGTCGGGCCGATCGAATGGTACAGTTGCCGCGAACCCGTCACAAGAAGTCACCGCGGTGTGAACAGGTCACGCCGCGGTGACCGTGCATCGCCCGTGAAAGAGACTCCCGTCATGCCGCTTCCGTCCGCCGACGAATCCGTCGAACTCGATCAGCCGTGCCCGATCCGCGATGTGCTCGACCGCATCGGCGACCAGTGGAGCCTGCTCGTGCTCGAGGCGCTGGCGGGCGGAACGATGCGCTTCAACGAACTCGGCCGCACGATCGGCGATGTATCGAACCAGATGCTGTCGCGCACGCTGAAGCGGCTCGAACAGGACGGCTTCGTCAGTCGCACGCTGTTCGCCGAAGTGCCGCCGCGTGTCGAATATGCGTTGACCGACCTCGGCCGTTCGTTCCTGACGCCGATGCAGGCGATGATCCGGTGGGCCGACGAACATCATCGCGCGATCTGCGCGGCGCGCCGTCGGGCGCGTGAGCTGGAAGAGGGCGGGCACTGAGCGCGGCGCGCGCATCGGTTCGCTGACTGACGATGCGCGGCAGATGAGCGCGATGGGTTGAAGCATGGCCGGATGCATTCGCATCGCCATCGCGTGACTTCGTTATCCGAAGGATGTCGTCGAAATGGGCGGCCCGACGACAGG
>Ga0058696_1000961_pt1 | contig 11596 bp, 10 predicted proteins | sample AgamicMgSfrz_FD_55077 | JGI IMG/M metagenome (GOLD analysis project Ga0058696, IMG submission 55077) | Agave microbial communities from Guanajuato, Mexico - Mg.Sf.rz | ecosystem: Host-associated > Plants > Phyllosphere > Phylloplane/Leaf | place: Guanajuato, Mexico | collected 2012-05-30 | reverse complement strand
AAAAAAAAGGCGCCTACACATTGTGTATAAGCACCTTTTAAAAGGAACGATTATTTATTTACAGCCTTTCGGATTAAATCCGCAAATCCAGCAAACTGCTCACGCAATTCCTTTTCTTTGTTTTCCAAACGCTGAATTTCTCGTTCTTTTTCTGCTGTGCGCTCTTCTACCTTTTTCAACAATGTATTCGCTTGTTGTTTCGCTTCTTCGACAATAGTTGAAGCAGATTGTTCAGCTTCTGTTTTCATTTCGTGTGCCACTTCTTCCGCTTTGTAGAACAATTTCTTACTTGCACGTTCAAGTGTCTCACATTGCTCAATGCTTCTACGCAATTTTTCTTTCATATCTGTTAATTCTTGTTGACCTTCAATGTTATTATCAACCTGCTCTTCTATTTTGCGTTCTTCTAGAAGATTCTTAATTTGATTACGCAAATTAAGAATCTCTTTTTCTAATGCTTCTACGCCTACCACTACTTCATCTAAAAAAACTTCAACTTGGTCTGCGTCGTAACCAGTGGAGGAACCAAACATTCCTTTTACAGTGCTGAAATCTTTTTTATTATATATCTTTTCACTCAGCTTCATTGTATGTAGCCTCCCCTTAGTTTCGACGACGTTTACCTAACAAGAAACTAGGAATACCGTCATCAGTAATATCATCAATTTCACGAACTTGACGTTTTTCCTGAACTGGCTCTTCTTTTTCTTCTTGAGGCAACACACCAAATACGTTTTTAGTTTTGTTTGCTTCATTACCTTTTAATGAAGGATTGTGGTCAAAACCAGTTGCTACAACGGTTACTTGAATTTCACCTTCTTCTAACTCTTCTTTAATAACAGCACCAACAATAATCTTTGCGCGCTCTTTATCAACATGGTCATAGATTAAGTCAGATGCTTCATCTAAGTCATCAAACGAAAAGTCATTTCCACCTGTAACGTTGAAGATAACCGCTTTTGCGTCATCGATACCATGCTCTAATAATGGGTTGTGCATAGCGGCCAACGTAGCTTTTTTAGCACGGTCTTCACCTTTTGCTGTACCAATACCCATTAAGCAAGAACCACCAGATTGTAGAGTCGTTTTCACATCTTCAAAGTCAAGGTTAATTAATCCAGGAATTTGGATTAAATCACAGATACCTTGTACAGCAAAACGTGTTACGTTATCTGACTCTCTAAACGCTTCTAAAATACCAGGACTCTTCACTTTTCCTTGGCCAGCGCTTTTTTGTTTGATGTAATCTTTTAGTTTGTTATTTGGAATCACGATAATAGCATCTGTGTTATCGTTTAATTCTGCAATGCCTTTTAACGCTTGTTCCATACGAGGTGTACCTTCCCAAGAGAATGGTTTAGTTACAACTCCAACTGTTAAAATACCCATTTCACGGCAAAGTGCTGCCACAACAGGAGCTGCTCCTGTTCCAGTTCCTCCACCCATTCCTGCAGCNATGAACACCATTTCTGTGCCTTCAACTAATTCTTTGATTTCATCCAAACTTTCTTCAGCAGCACGACGGCCTACTTCTGGGTTAGCACCTGCACCTAAACCTTTTTTACCGATTTTTATCTTAGAAGAAGCTTGGCATAAAGCTAATACCTGCTCGTCCGTGTTAATTGCAATATATTCGACACCGTAAAGTCCTTCTCGCACCATGTGATTGACGATATTATTACCGCCACCGCCAATACCAATTACTTTAATTTTTGCACCTTGATGTTCTACGTTATTCATATCCATGATAGGCCTCCTAATTTCAGCATCTTTTTTATTTCAAATACTTCATATGAGAAGCATTGATTCACATCTTTATCTATCTGTTGAAAACAATGAGTAAGTTCTTGTTTTACTACATTTGTTTCTTTAAATTTTTTTAGATTAGTCCTTTTTTGTTTTTTTGTTTTTTTATGAAAAAAAGATATTTTTTTAGACATTCTTTCTGATGAATTTAAAGAATTTTAGAACAACCCTTTTTCGCGCACAAAAAAAGAGTAGAAGTTCTTTCGCTTCTACTCTTAAGACTTTTTAATGAATTTTTCTAACCATATTTTCTTTTGTTTCTCATCTTCAAAAAATTGTTTGAATGTTTCACGACTTTTTACTCGTTGCATACCATCACTTGTGACAATAGAAACATTTCCTGTTTCCTCAGACACAACTACTGCAATAGCATTAAAGCGTTCTACATTCTCTAAAGCCGCTAAATGCCTCGTCCCTAAATGCCCCAAATCTTTTCTTCTGCGACCTGTTATAGGTAATTTACAACCTGCATAGGCAATTCTGTCTCCATGGATAATGACCGCTCCATCATGCAACCTCGTTTTAGGGTGAAATATCGTTTGTAGTAGTTCTGCAGTACATAAAGCATCAATTTTAGTTTGATTTTCAGAAAAATTTGCTACATTTTCTTCATAATCAATGAGAATTAACGCTCCAATTCGATTAGAAGACATCATGTACACCGCTTCTTCAACAGTATCAATGATTTTAGTTTCTTCAAAATTTTTAATGTCTGTTAGTCCTCCTATTTTTTTCAACCCCATTCGCAGTTCAGGATGAAAAATAACAACAAGTCCTAGGACCAACAAATCATTAGCTTTTTTTAATATTTCTGAAGTTGTGGTTAACCCTATCTCTCCTGTTAAATGGGATAAAAAGAAGATAATTACGATACCAATAATTATCTTTAACGCTTCCGTTTTCCTAATTTTTATATACAACAAGTATGCAAGTAATAAAATAATAAGCATATCTACAAAATTGGTAAACGTAAGGCCTTCTTTAAACATATCAAACATACCATCGCCTCCAGTTCCACCTCATCTTAGTCAGATTAAGTCTATTTTCAATAAAATTGGCAAAAAAAGAAGCCATACCTTTAAAAGGTATGACTTTATTTAAATGCTCGCTCAATCTTTTTTTGTTCCATGTTCAAGACAAGATGAGCATCATATTCTTCTCCATTCGCTTTTTTAAAACCTGATATTTTTTTCGTTTTTTTCTTTTCAATCAGTTCTTTTACGATGGATAGCGTCATTTTCTTTCCATTCATCTCTTTCCAAACCGTAAACTTACAACCCTCTTTCCAATTGGTACATCCAAACGCTTTCGCATTTTCTCTTACTTCACCTTTACCGCAGAAAGGGCAGGTTAAATTTGTAGGTTCAGGTTTATCAAATTGATATTCAACTCTTCCACTTTCAGGGTTCCACTTTAACTTTGCATCAAACTTCCCGCTATTATCTCGTTTCGTAAACCCTTTTATAACTCCAGTAACTCCTTTAGTTGCTAATTGTTTGACTTGTGTCTCTGAAATTTTCTTTTTTCCCGTTACTTTAAAAACATAAAAGCAACTTTTGTCTTTCGTGTGTGAAAGGCATGAATAGACACTTTTCTTTTCCGTTACGTCTTTTCCACACTTAGGGCACGAAACGCCAATCGACTTACCTTCGTTCACATTTCCAAACTCAATAGTAAGTGTGACGTCTTTTAGCTCGACAATGTTCTTTTGAACGTACGTACATATTTCTTTCTCAAAAGCTTCTCTTTGCATTTTTCTTTCTTCCATGTCCATAAGCTTCTGCTCCCATTCAGCTGTAACGATAGGAGATTTTAATTCTTCTGGTGCAATAGCAATTAATTTGACCGCTAAGTCCGTGGCAATTAATGACTTACCTTTTTTCTCTACATAGCCACGTTCAATGATATTGGAAATTATTCCCGGGCGAGTCGCTTCAGTTCCTAATCCAGCTTTAGCCTCTTTCATTGCTTCCTTTAACTCATCATCATCCAACAACTTTCGAGGGTCTTCCATAATTCCAAGAAGGGTATCATTTGTATAATGAGGCTGCTCTTTTGTCTTCTTTGATTGCAAGTCTACTTCTGTCACGGGGTTTGTTTCATCTTTTTCAATAGGAGGTAGCTGCACGACCTTAGTTTTTTCCTCTTGTTTCTTCCCTTTTTTCGGAACATCCTCTTGGTCATCTTCTTCAGTATCTTCTCCGTAAATAGCTTTCCATCCTAAATCAACTAATATCTTACCACTAGTTTTAAATGTTTCACTTTCGACTTCTGTAACAATTTCCGTCTTCTCATAAAGCGCAGGCGGATAGAAGACAGCCAAAAATCGTTTTATTACTAAATCGTAGATATTAAGAAGGTCTTCTCTTTTTATTCCTGTTTTAGAGTCATCTACAAAGGCCTGTAGATTTGGCTTTTTCTTTGTGGGGATGATGGCATGGTGGTCTGTTACTTCTTTGTCATTGACGAAGGATTTATTTGTTTTGATACCTGTAGATAAGATATGAGAGGTGTATTTTGTATACTCAGGGATGTCTATTGCTTTTAATATGGTTGGTAGTTCTGCAACGTGAACTTCTCCTAAAAATCTGGAACTGGTACGAGGATAACTTAACACTGCGTATTTTTCATATAGAAGTTGTGCGATTTCAAGCGTTTTTGAAGGGTCATACCCGAACTTTCTATCTGCAAGCCTTGCTAAATCCGTTAAGTTAAACAGCTTTTTGGGATTTTCAGGCTCCTTTTTTACATCTTTTTTAACAACTGTTCCGATTTTACCCGTTATTTTATCTACAATAGCTTGGGCATCTTCTTTTTTATCAAACTTGGTGTTTCCTGCTTGGGTTTTAAACCACTTTCCTTTGTATTTCCCTCCAAACTCAGCCTCTATTTCAAAATAATCTTCAGGTATGAAACTCTCTCTTTCTAATCTTCTTTGAACTAACAAAGCAATGGTCGGAGTTTGTACACGCCCTACATGAAGCGCTCGGCCCATGTTTGCTTTTATACTAAAACCAATGGTTAAATTCATCCCTAATGCCCAGTCTGCAAACTGTCTAGAGTAGGCTGAATCTCTTCGTGAGAGGAAATAATTTTCGTCTCGTAAATTTTGGAATGCTTGCTGAACATCTTCTTTTACATATGTGGAGCACCAGAGACGTTTTACTGGTTTTTTACATTTGAAATAATCATAAATTTCCCAAAAAATAAGCTCCCCTTCGCGCCCAGCATCGGCACCATTTATGACAAGTGAGATATCACTTCTCTTTAAAAGGCTGCCAATTACCTTCATTTGGTCAGCTTTCCCTCTATCTGTGATATGAAAATCTAATGAACCGTTTGGCGGAAAAAAAGGAATAGAAGCCCAATTCCAACCTTTGTTAGGTTGCTCCGAAAATTCTTTGTAATCTTTCGGTCCTTTTGAGGTCACCAAGTGTCCAAAAGCATATGTGAAGACGAAGGTATCGTTTTCTAAATACCCATTACTTTTTTTGAATTTACTTGTATCAGACATGGCGTCTGCATACTGTCTAGCTTGGTCTGGCTTCTCGCATATGACAAGTGTTTTACTCAACGTATTCACCCTTTCCTTCTGGCTTCAAATAAGCCTCTCTATTACTTTTACCATATAAACACTGATTTTTTTAAGATATGTTGGTGTTTCTTTTTTAGAATGAGCGAAAAAAAGAGCGGTAGTCCGCTCAATATTCAGTCAATACCTTGATAATTCTTAATTCTTGATGATATCTCAGGTCAATCGTTGTCACTCTCTCCCCAGTATCAGTTGAAATGATATCAATGACTGGAAGTGTATTGTTAACACCTCCATTACGTTTAACCACTCCAACTTCACCGTTGTTAAGTTCCACCATCACCCCTACTGGATAAGGCGTGAATTTATCCAAGAAAGCATCTACATACCTTTTCCCAAACGATTTATCAGTTTCTGACTCAATAATTTGCATCACTTCAAAAGGTGGAAAAACACTTCGATATGGACGATAACTAGATAGTGCATTATATGTATCCGCTATAAATATCAATTGAGCTAAATCCGATATCTCGGTATTCCCTAATTGCAACGGATAACCGCTCCCGTCATACTTTTCATGTGTTTCTAGCACGAACTGTACGTCGTATGCGGAGAATCCTGCCTTTTTCAACAATTTAAATGACAACTCTGGATGTTGACGAATTTTCTCAAATTCTTTCTCAGATAATTTTCCTTGTTTTTCGAATATCCCTTTCATTTTTATACGTCCAATATCATGTAAAAGCGCTAAATAAGTAATATCTGCTAACTCGTTATCTGCTCGTCCTTCATTTGCAAGAATTAACGCGATGACTATACTGATATTAATACAATGAGCCAAAGAATAAGAATCAACTACTCGAAGTTGATTCATGTATTTACATATTCGTCTATTTTTTATGATGCGCTTGCTGACTTTTAGGAAAATATCCCTCCCGAATTCTTCGGACCATATAGATGTATGTTCGTAGGCTGATTCTAATATCTGCAAGGTAAAATTGATATCATCATCCTTGAACCTCACTTTTTCTTCGTACACCATAACAGCATCTAACTTTAAATATTCTAAAGCTTCTATATGAATTTTCTTAATTTCCGTTCCCTTAGTAAATGCCAGTAATCCATCATGCCTAAAAATGTTTTGTGCCAAAAGCATACCTTGTTTTACTTTACTAATAGGTAAGATTTTCACGTCACACACCCCTTTTACTTTTTGTACGCGCCGTTATTTAAAGTTATTTTTCACTAATTCCCTTAGCTATTTATAACTATTAGTTAACTACACTATAGAGTCTTTATTTGCCTATCAAAACATCTGGTATTTAAAACGAAAGAGTTTTGTCTTGTAAAATAATAAATAGAAATTTGTATACAAACGGGATAGTTACGCGTACTTTATTTCCCTATTTTGAAGCAACCCTCTACCTTTTCTTATATCCTTCATTTTTTCATTTTCGTACTCCTTTCTAAGGTGTTGAGAAGCGCCATGCCCCATCATGTAATCCATGTAAGACGATAGGGAACTTAAAGCGGCGAAACAAAAAAACTCCCAATCCTATTGGTTTTTATTCAATGGGATTGGGAGCCTCTTATTCGTTTTCAATTTGTTCAATCTCAGTTTTACATTTGTTACAAATAAAGCGATTCTGACCAATGACCAACAGACTCTCTTCAGACATACATATCGTGCAACGTTTGGTCTTTTTTTCGAGAACAATTTTTCCGTTTTGAACGGACATTTCTAACTCATCTTCAGATTGCAAACCAATCTGTTTTCGCAAATCTTTTGGTATAAGCACGCGACCTAGGTTGTCAATTGTCTTGGTTATTTTCTGTTCCTGTGCCACTGTTCCACCCCTTATTATTATCGTTTAGTGACCCAATTTTCTATTTCCGAGTACCAGTCTTTCATGTAAATACCAACTTTATCGCTAGATTTAAGCTTAGTATCCTCTTCACCTTTTACCTTTTTTTCCACAACTTTAACTGGTACTTCATTACTTTTCACCATACCTAGTTCTTCTCTGGCCACTTCTTCTACGTAACGATTAGTTGACGCCTGTTCAATCTTTTGTTCTAGGGCTTTGTTTTGGTTTTTCAATTCAAATAATTGATTTGACAACTGGCTTTTTTGATATTGCAATTGAATATTAGAGATTATGGAATTCACCATGATAGCAGCCATAATTACAAATGCACAAACAACCAAGATTGATTTTATAGATGTTTCACCCTTCAATCGTATGGCTCTATCTTGAATTCTTTCGCGTATTTTTTTCATCTTTCATCGTCACCACACATATCAGCTTTATATTTCTTAGATTTTTGTCTTTTTTTGAAAAACCTTTTCAATAAAAAAAGTTCGATAGAAATTCTATCGAACTGGGTCGAGCGCAAGCTCATTTGTATTTACTATCTGTTTTAAATCCTCCAGGAACTCATCGGAAATGGTTGCTTTATATNTTTTTTGAGCATCTTTTAATGTAAGTACAACTTCTTGCGAACCAGGGTATTTTGCCAGTATTTCATTAAATGACTTTAACCATGCTAGCTGTTTGTCCTTACCCGCATTTATTACTTTTTGAGGGAAAGTCACTAACATTTTTAGGCCGTTTACTTTTTCCACTTGGTTAAGCACATATTGATTTCTCGACTCGTCATAACGGGCTTTGAATAATACATACTCGTATAATCCTAATTCAGTTTGCACCTTCTCAAAAACATTGTCAAAAACGACTACTTTTACTACTTTTTTCGAACCCTGAACTCTTAAATAAGCCATATTCTTCTTTGTTTTTGTTTTAACCACATCTTTGTCTACGATGACTCCTCCAAAAACAGGTTTTGTCTTATTTAACCGACTTAGCATTCTTCCGTATACTTTCTCATTACCTTCGAGTGGATTTTTTTCAAATATTAACGATGTATATTCTTGCTGTCTTTCAATCTTTTCTTCTTTTGACACATCTTCAATATTTGGTTTTACCTCTTTCAAGTCATATTGCATATTTGGTAAATCCGCAAACAGCATCTGCTGACTTGGTATTTGCATAGGAGAAGATTTTCCCTCCAACATTTTAAATAATTGATTTTGATTACCAAATATATTTAAGGCATCCACAGAAATCAAAGCTTTGATAACTTTCATGTCAACAACACTTGAATGAACGCGATTTAGAAATTCTGTGAAGTTATAAAACGGTCTTTTTGCCCGTTCTTCTTCAATTGCCTTTGCTGCTTTTATATTTACATGTTTTATAATTGGCAACCCAAATGCTATACCATCTTTATATGGTACAAATGCACTTCCTGAGCTCTCAATTGATGGTGGATACATAACAATACCCATTCGTTTGGCATCTTTATAATAGGCTGCGGAGACTGACTCATCCATATAAGCGGTAATTAACGCACTCATGTATTCGAGTGGATAATTTGCTTTTAAATAAGCAGTTTGAATCGTTACCTTTGCATACGCGACCGCGTGTGATTCATTGAAGCCATATTCGAACTTAACAATCAAATCATATAATTTATTACTCGTCTCCTCATCTCGACCAAAAGCTTTTGCCTTTCGAACAAATATTTCTCGTTCTTCTTGAAGGATGTTCATCTCTTTTTTAGACACAGCACGACGTAATACATCTGCTTCTGCCAAAGAATAGCCTGCCCAAATTTGAGCGATTCTCATTATTTGTTCTTGATAAATAATAATACCATGTGTGCTGTTTGTTATTGCCTTAATATCATCTACACCTTCAATGACATTCCCATCTTCATCATAAATGTATTGATTGTTTTTCTTCTGATTTTCAACAAAATGGTCGCTTTCATCTTTAGCTCCAGGACGGTAGATACCCAATAAATTTTTGACATCCAGGTGATTCCTAAGCATTAGAGATTTTGCCAACCTGCTCATATCTTCCGAACCAATTTGAAATAGCCCTAACGTTTCACCTTTACCCATCAGTTCAAATGCAAGTGGGTCATCTAAAGGTATTTCAGTTATCTTTAATTCTATTCCCTTCGTTTCTTTCACAGAAATCAGTGTGTTTTTCATTACATCTAGAAAAATAAGCGGTAAAATGTCTAGTTTTTGAAAACCTAACATTTCTAAATGCTTATTTTTTTCAGCGTACTGAATAACTGGGATATAGGCTCCTAAATCTTTATCATACTGTAAGGTAATGGGAAGCTCTTGACGAATATCTTTTTCGCTTAGTACAATACCTGCTGTATGAATACTTGTGCTTTTAGGGAGGTGCTGAATTTCTTGAACAATATATAACACCTCGTCTAGTTTCTCAAATTCTTTCTTCGCCTCTTTAAGTAAAGTCTCATTATTTAATACTTCCTCAATGACCCCTTTCACTTTACTCATACTTTGTTTCAATTTCACAATTAAATTTTCTGGCATATAGTATAATTTTCCGACAGCACTTAAAGCATCTTTGGCACCATGAGTACCAAAAGTAGATAGCTTTGCCATATGATAAAATCCGTATTCCTGCTGAATATCAAGCAAAACAGCGTCACGGTCAGATTTCGCCACATCAATGTCCATATCCTGGTCGCCTTCACGGAACTCATTTTTATAGCGCTCATATAACAGACCTTCTTTGTACGAATCGATTTCTATAATGTCCAGACAATAGGCTAACATGGAACCTACTACCGAGCCTCGACCAGGTCCAAATGTTAAACCTTTCTCACGACCGCGGCGGATGAAACCTTGAATAACTAAAGTATAATTCGCTTCATCATCTGCAATAGTCATACCTAATTCATGTTTTAATCGCTTCTTAATTTCAGGAAACTCTGGGTCATTAGCATATCTTACCTTTAACCCTTCCCACGCTAGATGACATAGATAGCCAATCTCTCTTAATGATTGTTCGTCTTGAGGTAATACAAAATTTTTCTTCACATCAAACATTTCCTCAAGTTGAAACGGCACATTAAAACTCTCAGGAACTTTATAACGGCACATTTTTTTCTTATATTCTTTTGTTCCTTTTACAGGCATTTTCACATTACATAATTGTTGTAATTTTAACGTTTGCTCCACGCTTGTTGGGGCTTGTTCATAAGCTTGGTCTATTTCGCTAGCAGATAAAAAGTATTGGGTAGTAACCCCTTTGTTATACATACCTTTTTGTTTGCTACGTGCTCTTTGCATGACATCTAATACTTTTTCTTGTTTTTGTTCGAAATACCGAATTGTTGGGGCTGCTATTGTAATTAATTGAGATGTTTTCGCTTGTTCTACAACTTTTAATTGAATCTCCTTTTCCTCTTCAGAAAACGCGGGCTCAATTTCAATCCAAAGATTTTTCTCTCCTACTCTGTCTTTTAATCCTTTAAGTATGGTGTCAATTAGAATAGAGCGCTCCTCTTTAATTGCTTCCGTAATCGAAACCGTTGCCACAACGTTTTTTAGCTCTGGAATTTCTCTTAAATTTAAACGTTGACTTTTTCCTTCATCTTTTGTTGCAATTGCATTGTGCAAGGATAATATCTCAATATATCCTTTATAGTCTTTAGCCACTAATGTTACATACAATTCATCGTGACTAAGAACTCCATACACTCGAAATTGAACAGAGATGATAGGAAGAAGATTTTGCTTTTGTGCTAGTGTATAAACATCCATGACACTAGCCATATTTTGTACGTCTGCTACGCCGATTGCTGACATTCCGTTCTCTTTTACATAATTCACTAACTTGTTTACTTCTATTAAGCTATTAAAGTTTTTCGCCGTCTCAACCTTATAGTAAATCAGCTTTGGGTTTGACATAGTTTCGTCCTCCTGTTTTGTTCTCTTTTGAAGCATTATACCACCTTTTTCTGTTACGAATGGAAAAAAAAACAAAACCTAGTACTAGGTTTTGTTAGTCAAGCAAATCTTTAAACTGTTGACTTGGTCGGAATGCAGGCACTCTTTTTGCTGGAATAGTCATTGGCTTTCGTGTAGATGGATTTGTTCCACGTTTCTTTTTACGCTTCCTTGGCTCGAACGTGCCAAAACCCATAAACGTTACTTTTTGACCTGTAGAAACTGTTTCCATAATTTCATCCATTGCTAATTCTAATATTTCCTGAATTTTCTTTTGTGTTTCTCCAGTTTTTTCTGAAATACTTTGAACAAGTTCCTTTTTTCTCACAGCAAAACCCTCCTCTTTATAAACTGTCTAGACCGTTGCCACTCAAGACAAAATATAATTTGAACGGATTTGCCTATACCCTTGTAAAAAA
>Ga0058696_1000960_pt1 | contig 11623 bp, 6 predicted proteins | sample AgamicMgSfrz_FD_55077 | JGI IMG/M metagenome (GOLD analysis project Ga0058696, IMG submission 55077) | Agave microbial communities from Guanajuato, Mexico - Mg.Sf.rz | ecosystem: Host-associated > Plants > Phyllosphere > Phylloplane/Leaf | place: Guanajuato, Mexico | collected 2012-05-30 | reverse complement strand
CGAGCAGGACGGCAAGATCGTCACGCTGCACCCGGGGGATTTTGCGATCTACGACGCGACCCGGCCGCACCACCTGCAGTTCGGGCAGTCGTGGCGCGAGATCGTCGTCAGCATTCCCCGCGCGACCCTGAACCAGCTCGTCGTCGGGATGGAACACCGCACGGCATGCCCGACGCACACCGGGGCGGGCGTCGGCAGCGTCATGCGCGCGTTTCTGGAGCAGATGTCGTCGCAGATCCGCAGCGTGACCGAGGACGAGATGCGGCAGTTGTCGGATACCGCGATCTCGCTGATCGCGATGACGCTCGGCGGCATGCAGCGCAACGACCTCGCGCAATCGAGGATGAAGGCGTTGACGCTGACGCGTGTGAAGCGGCATCTGCTCGAGCACCTGCACGATCCGGAGCTGAGCCCGATGATGATCGGGCAGTCGATCGGGATGTCGTCGCGGTACATCAACAAGCTGTTCGAAGCCGAGAACACGTCGCTGATGCGTTACGTATTGAACCTGCGGCTCGAACGGTGCGCGCAGGATCTCGCGAATCCGCAATGCGCGGTGCTGCGCGTGTCCGATATCGCGTTGCGCTGGGGATTCAACGACATGTCGCATTTCAGTCGCGTGTTTCGCGAGCGGTTCGCGATGTCGCCGCGGGCGTGGCGCGAGCAGGGCGGCAAGCCGCGCGCGTAACGCGTCGTTCCGGGCCGCGTTCGCGGCGGGCAAGCGCCGATCGGAGGCGGCTGGACGTCGACGGGCGCGGCCGCCGTCAGTGCAACGCGCGCGGCGCGTGCGTCGGGCGAGCGCCGTGCGGATCGGCCGACGCCGCCGAATCGGTCGATTCGGCCGGCCCGGCGGCGTCGGCCGGACGCAGCGGCCCGCCCGGGGACGGCTGCGTCGACACCGAGAAGCCGAACGTATTGACGCCGCCCGAGCACGCGACGAACACGCCGCCGCCGTGCATCTCGGCCACGGCCTTGACGATCGACAGTCCGAGCCCGTGGTTTTCCTTGCTGTTCGCGCGCGCTTCCTCGAGCCGGTAGAAGCGCTCGAACACGTGCGAGCGCTGCACCGGGTCGATCGGCTCGCCGGGGTTCGACACGGCCATCTCGACGAGCGTGTCGCGGCGCGTGATCGTCACGTTCAGCGTCGCGCCGGGCGCCGAATGCTGGATCGCGTTGATCAGCAGATTCGTCATCGCGCGGCGGAACAGCGATGGATCGACGGCCGCGCGCGCGTCGCCGTGCAGTTCGGCACGCAACTGCGCCTCGTCGAGCGGGATTTCGAGGAAATCGAGCATGCGCCGCACCTCGTCGGCGAGCGACACGTCCTTCAGGTCCGTCGCGCGCTCGCCACGGTCGCTGCGCGACAGGAACAGCATGTCGTTGATGATCACGCGCAGCCGCTCGAATTCCTCGAGGTTCGACTGCAGCGTCTGGCGCATCCGGTCGACGGAACGGTCGCGGCTCGTCAGTGCGACCTGGGTCTGGCCGATCAGGATGCTGATCGGCGTGCGCAGCTCGTGCGCGACGTCCGCGTTGAACGCTTCGAGCCGCGCGTAGGTTTGCTGGATGCGTTCGAGCGCGCCGTTGAACGACGTCGCGAGATCGCGCAGCTCGGTCGGCAGCGCGTCGGTGTGCAGCCGCTGGCGGCGGTTCGTCGCGCTCACGCTCGCCGCGTCCTGCGACAGCCGGTCGAGCGGCGCGAGCCCGAAGCGCGCGACCGCGCGGCTCAGCAGCAGCGTGATGACGGTAGCCGTCGCGATCAGCGCGGCCAGTGTCCAGCCGAAGCGGCGCAGCATCCGCTGCGTCCGTTCGCACGTCGTCGCGACGACCAGTTGCAGCGTCGGCCGCTCGCCGGCGCCGGCCAGCGTGATGGTTTTCGTCATCACCGCGTAGCTGCTGTCGTTGAGCTGGTAGCGCTGGAACGCGCCGAACGGCGGATCGAGCGGCACGCCGTCGACGGGGCTGCCGAAGCGGAACGCGGGGTTGTCGCTGATCACCTGGTAGTGCGTCGAGCCGTCGGGCGGTTCGAGATCGGCGAGTTTTTCCTGCATCAGGCGGCCGCGCGCGGCCGTGGTCGCGTGCGACACGATCATCGCGGCGACCTTGGCGCGCGTGTCGATCGTCGCGCGCAACTCGGCGAACAGCTGGCGCTCCATCATCACGAACAGCCCGCAGCCGACCAGCGTGAACACGAGCAGCGACACGATGCCGAACATCGCCGAGAGCCGCAGGATGATCGAGCGTTTCATGCGCGCCGCTCCGTGTCGCCGTCCTCGCGCGCCTCAAGCACGTAGCCCATCCCGCGGATCGTGTGCAGCAGCTTCTCCGCGAAGGGGCCATCGAGTTTCGCGCGCAGGCGCTTGATCGCCGTCTCGACGACGTTCGCATTGCTGTCGAAGTTCACGTCCCACACGAGTTCGGCGATGGTCGTCTTCGACAGCACCTCGCCGCTGCGCCGCGCGAGCACCCCGAGCAGCTGGAATTCCTGTGCGGTCAGGTCGAGCCGCGCGCCGTCGCGAGTCGCGCGGCGGCCGATCAGGTCGACGCGCAGGTCGCCGATCGAGATCAGCGTCGATTCCTGCACGCGGGCGCGGCGCGTCAGCGCGCGCAGCCGTTCGATCAGCTCGAGGAACGAGAAGGGCTTGGTCAGGTAGTCGTCGGCGCCGCCGCGCAAGCCCCGCACGCGGTCGTCGACGCGATCGCGCGCGGTCAGCATGATGACGGGAGTCTGCTTCTGCGCGCGCAATGCACGCAGCACGCCGAAGCCGTCGAGCTTCGGCAGCATCACGTCGAGCACGACCACGTCGTAGTCGAATTCGACGGCTTTCCACGCGCCGTCCTCGCCGTCGAGCGCGGTATCGACGACCCAGCCTTCCTCGGTCAGGCCGCTCTTCAGATATTCGACCACTTTCGGTTCGTCTTCGACGATCAGTACTTTCATGTTCGTTTTCCGCGTAACCGGGTTACGGGCGGGTCAAGGGCCGACACCCGCGCCGCGCTGCGGGCCCGCCGACGCGACGTCGGACGGCGCCGGGCCGTTCGCCGCATCGCCGTCCCAGCCGCCGCCGAGCGCCTTCGCGAGAAACACGACGAGCGCCGCGCGCTGGCCCTGGATCTGCACGGCCTGGCGCTCGCTCGTCAGCAACTGCTGCTGGGCCGTCAGCACGTCGATGAACGGCGTCAGGCCGCCCGCGTAGCGATCCTGCGCAAGCGACACGAGCTTGCGCGCGTCGTCGACGGCCGCGGAAGCCTGCTGCGCGGCCTGCGCGAGCACCGACAGGCCGGTCACCGCATTTTGCACCTCCTGGAACGCGGTGAGCACGGTCTGCCGGTAGCTGGCCTGCGCGGCGACGTAGCCGGCCTGCGCGAAATCGACGCCGGCCTTCAGCTTGCCGCCCTCGAACAGCGGCTGGCTGAGCGAGCCGCCAACCGACCACAGCAGCGCCGGCACGGTGAACAGGCCCGCGAAGCGGGTCGCGTCCCAGCCGATGTCCGGCGACAGCGTGATGCGCGGGAAATACGCGGCGCGCGCGACGCCGATCTGCGCGTTCGCGGCGGCCATTGCGCGCTCGGCCGACGCGACGTCGGGGCGCCGCTGCAGCAGGTCGCTCGGCATCCCGGTCGGCAGCGCGGGCGCGTTGATCGGCACCACGCGCGGCGGCAGCGAGAAGGCGGGAGCCGGCGTACCGACCAGCGTCGCGATCGCGGTTTCGACCTGCGCGCGTTGCTGGATCAGCAATTGCGCCTGCGTGCGGGTCGCGTCGAGCTGCGCGCGCTGCTGCAACAGGTCGAGGCCCGACACCGCGCCGAGGTCGTGGCGCGCGCTGACGTAATCGAGCGCCTTCTGCTGCAGGTCGATCGAGCGCTTGACGACGTCGATCTCGGTGTCGAGCTCGCGCAGCGTGAAATAGCTCGACGCGAGGTCGGCGCTCAGCACGAGGCGCGCGTTCGCGAAATCGTCACGCGACTGCTCGGTGCTGGCCTGCGCGGCTTCGACGTTGCGCCGCACGCGGCCGAACAGGTCGAGTTCGTAGCTGACCGCCGCGCCGACCTGGATCTCGTTCTGCACGGTCGACATGCTCTGCGTCGCGTAGTTGGTCTGCGGCCGGTCGGCGGAGATCTTGAAGCGCTGGCCGCTTGCGTTCAACCCGACGGCCGGATACTGCGCGGACGCCACCGACGCGAGCGTCGCCTTCGCCTGGTCGTAGCGCGCGGCCATCGCCTTCAGGTTCTGGTTGTTGCGCAGCGCGTCGGTTTCCAGCGCGTCGAGCTGGGCGTCGCCGAACGCGGTCCACCAGGCGGGATCGAGCGGCGCGCGGGCCGGCGCGGCCGGCTGCCAGTACGCGTCGGCCGGGTCGAGCCGCCACGCGGCCGGCGTATCGACGGGCGGGCGCCGGTAATCCGGGCCGACCGTGCAGCCGGCGAGCACCGCGGCCGCGACGATCGCGACGGCGCCGATCGCGGCCGGGTGCACGCGGGCGCGCATCGCGATCACGACTTCGCCCCCGCGACCGCCGAGGCGGGCTGCGCCGCCGGCGCCTGCACGACGACCCGGTCGCCGGTCGCGAGCGCGTCGCTCGGATTCGCGACGAGGCGGTCGTTCGGCGTGATCGGCCCGTCGACTTCGAGCGTCTGGCCGATCGTGCGCACGACCGTCACCTGTTTCAGCCGGACCTGGCCGTTCGCATCGACGGCGGCGACCGTCGGGCCTTCGGCGCGGAACAGCAGCGTATTGGCCGGCACCTGCAGGCGGCCGACCGGCGTCATCGGCAGCGTCGCCTGCACGTACGCGCCGGGCAGCAGCCGCCCGTCCGGGTTCGGCAGCGTGATCTCGATCTGCAGCGAACGCGTCGCGACGTCGATCGCCTGCGACGTGCGCGTGATCGTCCCGTCGAAGGTCCGACCCGGCAGCTCGGCCTGCGCGACGCTCACGTGCTGGCCGACCTTCACCTGCTGCGCATACGCCTGCGGCACCTGCACGTACAGGCGCAGCCGGTCGGCCTGCACGACCGTGAACAGCGAGCGGCCCGCGTTGCCGGAATTGACGAGATCGCCGACGTCGACGTTGCGCTGCGTGACGATCCCGTCGATCGGCGCGACGATCCGCTGGAAGCCTTTCAGCTCGGTGAGGCGGCGCATGTTCGCATCGGCCGCCGCGAGGTTCGCGCTGCCCTGGCTGAACGCGCCTTGCCGGTCGTCAAGCTCCTGCTGCGACACGGCATCGCGCTGGCGCAACTGCTGCGCGCGGTCGAACGACGTCTTCGCGAGCGCGAGCGCGGCTTGCGCCTGCTGGCGCTGCGCGGTGGCCTGCGCGAGCTCCTGGTTCAGCTCCGGCGTGTCGAGTTCGGCGAGCGTTTGCCCCTGCTTCACGTGCGCGCCGATATCGGCCTGCCAGCGCAGCACGTAGCCGCTGGCGCGCGCATAGATCGGCGCCTCGACGAAGCCGCGCAGCGTGCCGGGCAGCGTCAGCTTGCCGCCGGTGGCCGCGTCGACCGGATGCACGACGCTCACGTACTGGCGCGTGTTCTGCGCGGCGACCGCGTCGAGGCGATGCTGGTTCAGCACGTTGACGACGATGGTGCGCGCGGCGCCCGCCGCGAGCAGCACGCCGATCACGATCAGGACAATCCGTCCGCGTCGCGACACCGACGCGCGCGCCGGCAGGTGCATGCCGTGTTCGTCCACCTGGATGCCGACGGCGCTGTGATGTTTCTCTTCCATGAATTCAACCAATTCAACCGGGTAGTGGGGGCGAAGGTCAGTGTCCGGCCTGGCGCGCACGCCGCCGGGCCAGTCGCGCATGCACGCCGCCGAACACGAGCGGCACGAACAGCAAGGTCGACACGGTCGCGAACAGCAGCCCGCCGATCACCGCGCGGCCGAGCGGCGCATTCTGTTCGGCGCCTTCGCCGAGACCGAGCGCCATCGGCACCATCCCGATGATCATCGCGAGGGCCGTCATCAGCACCGGCCGGATGCGGGTCGCGCCGGCCTCCAGCGCGGCCGTGAGCGGCGGCGCGCCCGCCGCGAGGCGTTGCCGCGCGAACGACACGACCAGGATGCTGTTCGCGGTCGCGACGCCGACCGTCATGATCGCGCCCGTCAGCGCGGGCACGCTCAGGTGCGTGCCGGTGATGAACAGCATCCACGCGATGCCGGCGAGCGCGGCCGGCATCGCGCTGATGATGATCAGCGGGTCGAGCCACGACTGGAAATTGACGACGATCAGCAGGTAGACGAGCACGATCGCCATCGCGACGCCCGCGCCGAGGCCGATGTACGACGTGCGCATCGTCTCGATCTGGCCGCGCATCGTGAGGTCGGTGCCGCGCGGCAGCGTTGCGCGGGCGTCGGCCACGATGCGGTCGATCTCGCCGGCGACCGCGCCGAGATCGCGGCCCTCGACGCTCACGTACACGTCGATCGCCGGGCGGATGTTGTAGTGCGTGATCACGGCCGGGTTCACGGTACTGCGCACCTGCACGAGATTACCGAGCAGCTGCAGCGGCGTGCCCGTGCGGCCGCTCGCGGAGATCGGCGTGCCGAGCAGGTCGTCGACCGACGACAGGTTGTATTGCGGGGTCTGGATCTGCAGCGGATACTGGACGCCGGTGCGCGGGTTGATCCAGAACGACGGCGTCGTCTGCGAGCTCCCCGACAGCGAGATCAGCATGTTCTGCGCGACGTTCTGCGCGGAGAGATTGAGCTGCTGCATGCGCGTACGGTCCATGTCGGCCAGCAGGGTCGGCTCGTCGTTGCGTTGCAGCACGTGCACGTCGACGGCGCCGGGGATTTGCCTGATCTTTTTCATCAGGCTGCTCGCAATGNTCATGTTACTCGCGAGATCGTTGCCGAGCACCTGCACGTCGATCGCGGCCGGCTGCCCGAAGTTGAGGATCTGCGTGATGATGTCCGACGGCTGGAAGAAGAACTCGACGCCTGGGAAGCGCTGCGGCAGCAGCGTGCGCAGCGTCTGTACGTAGTGCCCGGTCGCGCGGTGGCCGGGCTTCAGCGCGATCAGCAGTTCGCCGTCGAGCGTGCCGATCGTGCCGGCGTTGCTGTACGACAGGTTGATGCCGCTCACCGGCAGGCCGAGGTTGTCGACGATCGCGCCGAGCTCGTCGGGCGGCACGGTTGCGCGGATCACGCGCTCGACCTGGTCGGCGAGCCGCGCGGTTTCCTCGATCCGGTAGCCGGTCGGCGCGCGCACGTGCAGCCGGAGGTTGCCGGAATCGGCGTTCGGGAAGAAATCGCGGCCGAGCACGAACACGAGGCCGGTCGACAGCACGCAGAAGCCGAGGAAGCACAGCGCGTAGAAGCGGCGGCGCACGAGCAGGATGCTGAGCAGCACGATGTACCACGCGCGCAGCCGTTCGAACGCATGGTTGAACGCGTGATGGATGCGCGCGAAGCGCGACGTCGAATGATCGGTGCCGGTGTTCGCCTGCTGCGGGCGGAACAGCAGCATCGCGAGCGTCGGCACCAGCGTGCGCGACAGCACGTACGACGCGAGCATCGCGAACACCACGGCTTCCGCGAGCGGCACGAACAGGAAGCGCGCGACGCCGGTCAGGAAGAACATCGGCACGAACACGATGCAGATACACAGCGTCGACACCAGTGCGGGCACCGCGATCTCGCCCGCGCCTTCGAGGATCGCATCGTGGAGGTTCGTCCCCAGATGCAGGTGCCGCTCGATGTTCTCGATCGTGACGGTCGCGTCGTCGACGAGAATGCCGACCGCGAGCGCGAGGCCGCCGAGCGTCATGATGTTGATGGTCTCGCCGAGCGCGGACAGCGCGATCAGCGACGTGAAGATCGACAGCGGGATCGAGATCGCGATGATCAGCGTGCTGCGCCAGTTGCCGAGGAACAGCAGGATCATCATCGCGGTCAGCACGGCGGCGATCAGCGCCTCGTGGATCACGCCCTGGACGGCCGCGTTGACGAACACCGACTGGTCGAACAGCGGCGTGATCGTGAGCCCCTCGGGCAGCGTCGGGATCACCTTCGGCAGCAGCGCCTTCAGGTCCGACACGACCTTGAGCGTCGACGCGTCGCCGCTTTTCAGGATCGAGATCAGCACGCCGCGCTGGCCGTTCTGGCGCACGACGTTGGTCTGCGGCGCGAAGCCGTCGCGCACCGCCGCGACTTCGCGCAGGTAGGTCGTCGCGCCGTTGATCGTCTGGACCGGCAGGTTGCTGATGTCGGCGACCGTATCGGCCGACGCGTTCGTGTCGATCCGGTATTCGGTCTGACCCATCTTCGCGGTGCCGGTCGGCAGCACGAGGTTCTGCGCGTTGACCGCGTTGACGATGTCGGCCGGCGTGAGGCCCTTCGCCTGCAGCGCCTGCGGGTCGAGGTCGATCGCGACCACGCGGGTGCGGCCGCCGTACGGGAACGGGATCTGCACGCCCGGCACCGTGATCAGCTGCGGGCGCAGGAAGTTGAGCGCGATGTCGGCGAGCGACTGCTCGCTGAGCGTCTGGCTCGACAGTCCGAGCTGGATCACCGGAATGCTCGACGCGGAATAGGTGATCACGAGCGGCGGCGTCGCGCCCTGCGGCATCTGCCGCACGATCGCCTGCGCGGACGACACCGTCTGCGCGATCGCCGTCTGCACGTTCGCGCCGGGCTGCAGGAACACCTTCACGACCGCGATGCCGGGCAGCGACGTCGATTCGACGTGCTGGATGTTGTTGACGGTCGTCGTCAGGATCCGTTCATGCACGGACGTGATGCGGTTCGTCATCTCCGTCGCGGAGAAGCCGCTGTAATTCCAGATCACGCTGATGACCGGGATGTTGATCGCGGGCAGCACGTCGACCGGCGTGCGCATCAGCGCCAGCGGCGTGGCCAGCACGATCATGATGGCCATGACGATGAACGTGTAGGGGCGCCTGAGCGCGAGATTGACGATCCACATGAAGGCGGCGGGGCAGGCGGTGATCGGCGGCGGTGAAGGGAACCCGAATGATAGGCGTCGGCCCGCAACGGGTTACTGTCGCGAAACTGGCGGAATCGTCAGGTTGGGGCGTGGCGTCCGTCGGCCGATTCCGCAGACGGAATGCGTCGTCGCGATCGCGACGGTTTCGCGCATCGGGCGGCGCTCACAGCTGCTCCATGCCGAAGCGCGCGAGCGCGTCGAGATCGACGACGTCGATCTGGTTGTACGCGAGCCGCAGCGCGCCGAGCTTCTCGAGCTGCTGCAGCGCCTGGTTGATCCGCTGGCGCGACACGCCGACGAGCATCCCCAGCTCCTCCTGCGAGATCGACAGCGACCAGCCGGTGTCCGGGTACAGCGCGGGATTGAAGAGCTGCGCGAGCGCCTGCGCGACGCGCGCGTCGACGTCGAGCAGCCGGCTGTTCTGGATCGACGCGATGAATTCGCCCATCCGGTTGTTCAGCTGATGAATCACGAAGCGCGTGAACGGCAGGCTCGTGTCGAGCAGCGCATGGAACGTGTCGACCGGCACGAACAGCACGGTCGAGCGCTGGATCGCGACGACCTCGTACTTGCGCAGCTCGCGCTTGATCACGCTGCCTTCGCCGAACCAGCCGCCCGACGGCACGCCGGAGAACGTGCAGCCGCGCCCCGACACGTTGAAGATCGCGAGCTTCAGCAACCCCTGATGGACGCCGATCCAGTATTCGGACGGCGCGAGCCGGTGCGCGATCACGTCGCCCGCTTCGCACTGCGCGACGTGCGACTCGGCCAGCACGCGCGCCTGGTGTCCGGGCGCCAGCGTGCGAAACCACGCGCACTGGCCGAACAGCGTCGCGAGCGGCGGCAGCGAGCCCGGTTCGGGGAGCGTGTCGGCCGGGGCGGCGGCCGCGTCGAGGTGGTCGTGCATGGGTGCGGGTTTGCGAGGATAGGGATAACGCGCAGCGCTCGAGCGGCACTCTGTCGTTTCGATGACAGACGGCTCACAATAGCGCCCGTTAGGCTGTCGGCAATTGAACCACATCAAAACGATCCGGGGTGCATGCGCCCCGGTGGACAGAACACGGGAGACAGGATCATGACGCAGATGTTCGAGGCCGGGCTCGGCCGCCGCGATGCCAATTACGTGCCGCTCACCCCGATCGATTTCCTGATCCGGGCGGCCGAAGTCTACGGCGAGCGCCTCGCGATCGTGCACGGCGACGTGCGGCGCACGTGGGGCGAGACCTGCACCCGCGCGAAGCAGCTGGCGAGCGCGCTCGCGCAGGCCGGGGTCGGGCGCGGCGACACGGTCGCGGCGCTGCTGCCGAACATCCCGGCGATGGTCGAGGCGCACTTCGGCGTGCCGATGGCCGGCGCCGTGCTGAACACGATCAACACGCGGCTCGACGCATCGTCGGTGCTGTTCATGCTGCGTCACGGCGAGGCGAAGGTGCTGATCGTCGACACCGAATACGCGGAGGTCGCGCAGCGCGCGGCGCTGGAGCTGCCGGGCCTGAAGATCGTCAGCGTGGCCGACGCGCTGCCGGCCGACCCCGACCGTTTCGCGGGCGCGACCGACTACGAGGCGTTCGTGGCCGGCGGCGACCCCGACTACGCATGGACGCCGCCCGCGGACGAATGGGAGGCGATCGCGCTGAACTACACGTCGGGTACGACCGGCGACCCGAAGGGCGTCGTTTACCACCATCGCGGCGCGTATCTCGCGGCGATCAGCAACATCCTCGAATGGGACATGCCGAAGCACGCGGTGTATCTGTGGACGCTGCCGATGTTCCACTGCAACGGCTGGTGTTTCCCGTGGGCCGTCGCGGCGCGCGCGGGCGTGAACGTGTGCCTGCGCAAGTTCGACGCGAAGACGGTGTTCGACCTGATTCGCCGCGAGCGCATCACGCATTACTGCGGCGCGCCGATCGTGCAGAGCGCGATCGCGAATGCGCCGGCCGAGTTGCGCGCGGGGATCGACCACACGGTGCATGCGATGGTCGCGGGCGCGGCGCCCGCGCCGGCCGTGATCGCGAAGATGAAGGAGATCGGCTTCGACCTGCTGCACGTGTACGGGCTGACCGAGGTCTACGGCCCGGCGACCGTCTGCGCGAAGCAGGCGCACTGGGACGCCGTGTCCGACGAGGAGCGCGCGCGGCTGAATGCGCGCCAGGGCGTGCGCTACCACCTCGAGGCCGGCGCGACGGTGCTCGATCCCGACACGATGACGCCGGTGCCGGCCGACGGCGAGACGCTGGGCGAGATCATGTTCCGCGGCAACATCTGCATGAAGGGCTACCTGAAGAACCCGAAGGCGACCGACGAGGCGTTCCACGGCGGCTGGTTCCATACCGGCGATCTCGCGGTGCTGATGCCGGACGGCTATATCCGGATCAAGGATCGCAAGAAGGACATCATCATCTCGGGCGGCGAGAACATCTCGAGCATCGAGGTCGAGGACGCGCTGTATCGGCATCCGGCGGTGGCCGTGGCGGCCGTCGTCGCGATGCCCGACCCGAAATGGGGCGAGGTGCCGTGCGCGTTCGTCGAGCTGCGCGAAGGCGCGAGCGCGACCGAGGAAGAGATCGTCGCGCACTGCCGGCAACTGCTCGCGGGCTTCAAGGTGCCGAAGGCCGTGCGCTTCGGCGAGCTGCCGAAGACCTCGACCGGCAAGATCCAGAAGTTCCAGTTGCG
>Ga0058696_1000957_pt1 | contig 11631 bp, 6 predicted proteins | sample AgamicMgSfrz_FD_55077 | JGI IMG/M metagenome (GOLD analysis project Ga0058696, IMG submission 55077) | Agave microbial communities from Guanajuato, Mexico - Mg.Sf.rz | ecosystem: Host-associated > Plants > Phyllosphere > Phylloplane/Leaf | place: Guanajuato, Mexico | collected 2012-05-30 | reverse complement strand
TGTTTTTGTAGCTGGTTTCAAATTAGTTTTCATATCTGTTTTTGTTTCCTCTAATACTGTGGTTATAAGTCCCTCTGTTAGAAGCTTTTTTTGCAATGGATCAGTTTCTACAGGAATTCCTAAATGAATTGGGTAATCTATATCCCTTTTTGGTTCCAGCATAGTATTAGATACCTCTTTCTTCCGTTCTGCTAGCTCCATATTTTTTTTAGGACCTACTATTTCCCTATGTGTCTCTTTTGTTATATTCGGCAGCTCGCCATTCCGTTGTAGGGCATCTTGTAATCTTGAAGCACGTGTATAATCAATTTTAAATGCGTTCTGTAGTGCATGTATAGAAGAATTCCCTGATGCCTTAACAAAGGCTACTACATCATCATATAGGATGTCTTTAAAGAAGCCTGTTTCCTCTTGCTTTGCTTCTGATTTTTCGTTTGGAATGCTATTTTCTCGTGAAGTCGTATTATCTAAATCTGTATTAGATGAAGGAGTAGTATTGATTTGAGAATCCTTTGATAATATCAACGTATTATTATTGTTTGAAATTAAAACTTTACGAGGGCTATTCCCGGTGTAAGTGCTCACAATGTGATTTTGTTCTAACTTCTCAATAAATTTTACAGCCTTTATATGGCTGATTCTGAATTTTCTTTGCAAAAGAGATGGTGAGATTTGTTGTGATTCAATAACGAATGCCTTAATTTCTTCATACAACTTATTTTCAGTTTCTTCAATAACATTTCCCTGTTGACTGACACCCTTAAAATAATTAGGAAAAGTTACATTTTCTACAGTGTTTGTTTCTATGGAATTATTTTGTTCTATTTTATCACCATGCATAGGTGGAAATGATTCTATCTGTTTTTTATTATTTGCATCTACATGTTTCATAGGATTTGATTTTGCGATAGATTCTTCAATGAGTCGAAGACGTTCAGTTTCCCAATATTGTCCAGACTTGATCTCTACTTGAATGNTTGCTTGAGNAAATTCCTCTTTGGGTACAAAGTTACTAGTAATTTGTTGTACAGGTTGCACATGATTGTCTTGTACAATACGNGCAGCACAAATGAAGGCACCTTGTGCCATNATATCTCCTGGTGACATAACGACTTCTTTTAATTTTTGATATGTCGAACCTAAGCGACTAACNGGATTCTCTTGCATAGGAGAAATCCCTTGTTCNGATTCGGATTCTTTAAATTCCTCTGTTTCACCAAACATGTCAGAGAAAATTTTCGCATCATATGGTGTTACATCACCAAATATCATCTTGTTACGGAACGAACCTAGTAAAGTAAACATATACTGCTCTGTGAAATCCAAAGCTAATTGAGATAGTGTTTGACTTGCAATTGTCAGAATGACTTTATATTTACGAGATTGTGCAGGGAACTCTTTGAACGGGCGCACAACATAATCAGGGAATTCATCCACAATAATATGATGGTATGGTGAAATATTTGGTTCTCTTCGGAATACAGCATTTTGCATACTTAGTAATACGAATTTTCCTAGTACATTAGAAAGATCTGCAAGTTCTCCTTTGGCTGTATTTACTAGTAAAATACCACCTTGCTCTAGGTGAACATCAAAATCAAAATCTGATTTTCCAAATAAAACACGTCGTATTAAAACATTTGAGGCTAAATCTTTTAAGATGTTACGCAAACCTTTTACATATTCTTCTTCCCGGTCATAATGCATTGGTTTTCCACGATATTTTCCAGATTTATAAACGGCCGGTTCCCCTTGGAAACCCGTTTTTTCACGAATGGTATTATCGAACCATTCATCGATACCTTTTATAATCTTATATTCGTTTTTTTGGTCACGTGAAGCAACACCACTTTGAACAAAATCATATAGTTTTTCTACCTGTACTTTTAATAGTTTGTGCATACGGTGTACACGTTCTACATCGTCGTACATATCTATTAAGTCATCAAAGGTCACATCTTTTTGTGGGTTATGTAGTTTTAATAAATAAATATGTTGCTTAAGGTGGTTCCGTTGTGCTTGTTCAAAGAATGCATTATTAGATTCCGACAGACCCTGGATAACCATTGCAAAAACCTCGGCTACTTTATCAACTGGTCCACGTAAAATATTAATGTTTTTGGTATCAGGGTTTGTGGGATCAATATAATAAATTGAACTTTCAGGAATCTTGTGTGCTTGTACTAACTTAAATACCTTTTGACATAAATCATTACTCGGTTCAATAACAGTTATCCCATTTAAAAATGTTCCTTTTACTTCTTCTGTATCATAATTATTCTTTTTATACGTATTTTCAAACTTATTTATAAAACGTACCATCCAGTGTAAATCTTGATTAATCATTGGAATAATTAAACTAGATGTCTTACCAGAACCAATAGGACCAATAATAATTCCATTTAGGGTTCTATCTTTCCCCTTAATTCGAATCATTTCTTTGTGCTTAATATGAGGACCTATCTCAACATCAGGATATATTTGTTCCTCTTGGCTATTAAACCACTTTTGCAACTTATGATTTTTATATTCGTATTTTTGTACCCACTTTAAGATTTCTTCTCTGTAACGGATAATATGGCCACTATACCAAAGAGTAAACAAAATCATAAATACGGTCGGTAAGAATACAAATATCATGGTGAGTGTATGGAAATTTCCTGTTAATACATCCCCTATTGCTTGATATTCACCAAAATTAACATGTTTTGCTTTATTCATAAGATAAGGAATAACTTTCGCATGGATAGGAGTAGTTGCAAACCATAAAAACTGAATATCTACTGCAATATGAGAAGCAATTAAAATTAATAACTTGCCATTTTTAAATTGTAAGGCTGGGATACGGCTGTAGAACCTAAAACTAAATTCTCCTAATAGCAAAGAGAAGAACATTAAAAATAGTGGTACATATGTAATTTCTATAGGATAAGACGGTGGTTCAAATGCATAGTAGAGTAACTGGATGTAGTTTGCTACACCAAATCCAAATGAAAGGATAAATCCGCTAATTAAGGCGATTGTAGTGTATAATGGTAATCTTTGCTTAGATGTCTCCATAAGGGTTCACCTACTTTTTAAAGACATAGTTGAGCTTTATGGTGTAATGTAAAACGATTATGAAGTTCTGGCTTGAATTGTTCCTTTGATTTTTTTAGAAAGAACTTCGCTGCATCTTCAGTTTGTTTTAAATATAAGTCAATACTATCTCCTTCACACAATTGGTTATATTCTTCTTGAGAAAGTACTGCAATATTTATCTCTAGTTTGTTATTCGTCGCAGTTTCAATTATTACATCGTACCAATAATAATTAGGTTTCCCTGGAATTTTGATATCTTGTAGGGAAACGCAAAATTTAGCTCCCCCTTCTGTAATATGTTTAAGGACTAGTTCTGGAGTTTTAAATGCTTCTCTTGCTGAGAGCACTCCCCCAGTAGTTGTTGCAAATTGTAAGTTCATTGTCATTTTCCACTTCCACCTTTCTCCATACAAAAAAAGGCAAGCGACACCCACTGTAAAAACAGCGTGTGTCGCTTGCCTTAATTTCATATGTTCTGATTTGATTGTAGTTTTGAGTGTTTAGTTCAAACGTTATTCTATCACCTTAAATAATAAAAATCAATAAAGTTATATAAAATTATATGAAAAATAAACGATTAATATAATTCTACAAGTTTACGTCTTTTCGGATTAACGTTATTTGCAGCATGTACCATGATCTGTTCATCGGTTGCTATATTTGTATTTTGAATGGATAGAAGTAGTACATTATCATAAGTGTCCATCAGTAGAATATCTCTAGGATTTTCACGTTTAGGATAGATAACTACAAGCGGAACGCCTTCATCTCCATCCCTTCTTGAAAACACGACATCATCTAATCTTGCAATCATTCGGTAATCATTTTCATTTCCAAAAATAAAAAAGAAATCTTGAATAGAAGCTTTATCTCTCTTGTATGTGCGTCGAAGGCCACCATCTATTGATTCTTTAAACGTTTGAATTTTTTCGACAAAAGTGTAACGCCAATTGACATCTCCTACTGTACGTTGAGATAAAGGAAAAAGAATATCTTGTTCCAAGTTTTGATTATCATTTGTTCCTAGAATGATATCTGAAATAACATCCCCAGCATCTTTCAATGAGCAAATGTGTACATTTAGATTTGGTATATTCATTAATAATTCATGATGCTTCCGCATAGAAAATAATAGATTTTTCATACGTATGTATGGCGGTTCTGCATCTTCAGCAAGGAACATTGATTTGTCGTACATAACAAAGACAACCGTTACATCCTCATTTGTTTTTTTTGCATATTCTATGTACTTCTCTACTTTTTCAACTAAGNTAGAATTTGTCTCTTTGCACATGTCCATCTCAATATGGATATTTTTATCTTGGTATGAAATATGTTCATCAGGAATCAAGGCCAATTGGTTGTCCTCAATTTTTATATTTTTTTTCTGGTAAAAAGAACGAATATCCAATTCATATAATACTTCATTGGTTTGTGTCTTCTTTGTAGTCGCTAAAAGAGTACGGATCATGACTTCACGTGAACACATAGTGTGAAGAGAAGTTGTTCTTGAGTACCGTCTTTTTGAACTTTTTTTGGGAATTCTTCCTATTTCCAATAAGAATTCAATTGTCTTTTCTTTTAAGGAAAATAAAGCGCGTTTCGTAATACTGTCAGCCCTTTTATCTATTCTTTTAGTTAACATAGCTCCATATTGTGAGTACCGGTCAAGCTTTGTAAATATGCTAGCTTCAGAACATTCTCTTCCCTCAAATGCACTATATAACTGCGTGATTTGCCTTGTTGTAAGTGCTCTTTTGTAATATAAAACTGTAAAGACAAATATGTCAGCTTCTTTTAAGTGAAAATGTTTTTGGGTACCTGATCTTCTATATTTATACACTTTTTCGGACAATGCATACACCTCTTATATTGAATTAAACTAAATTAAATACTTATTATTTTTAATATACTATTACATTGATGTGGTGGTTGTAAAACCTGAAAAAATNAATAAGACATTTTAATTTTTAGAGGTACTTCATTTTGTACGTTGAAGTTGAGATGAAAACTACTCTTATAAATCTCTTATAAATTATTGATTTATAAGGCACTATTAAATCGTTTGTTTTGTTAGGACGAGCTACTACTAGATACCTAACAATAGTTATAATGAAATTCTATTTATAAAATAATGTTATGACGTCCTAACATTTATTAGATAGCCAAACTACTATTTTAATTGATTAAAATTATTCAAGATTTATAAAAAGGTTTATTGATAATAAAGAATAATTTTTTCTATCCTTAATTCGAAATTCAACTTTTTATTAGTGATGAAACGCTCTTTTCAACTTCTACTATTTGCTCAATGTAAAATTCCAACTTTTTCTTTTATGTTTTTTTCTTGTATAGAATCATAAATTCACTTAGACAAATAATATTAATTGTTTATACCAAATCATAAATAAGTTAACAATATGTCTATAGATACTTAACATATTGGTTTTAGTCAATTGAATTACCTTCACTTTTTCTTCGTTAAACAAGGAGTTATCTTAACTGAAATAATAAAATTGAACAGTTGTTAATTTTATGTGAGGTTGTAATTGCTATCATCATTCCTCCTGCATTACAAAAAAATTTATTATAATGTAAGTATCACTTTGATGTTAATAAGATGAGATTTCACTTTTAATAATCTAGTTTGAACAAATGTTTCTTTTTTATAATAGAGATGTGATTGTTAGCCTACTACTTTTAGAATGTCAAAGTTGATTTATCCTAGTACTCCCTTTTTAATATGTTGAATATTGAGGGTATTGATGCTGTTCATATGAAATTAACAACCTCTTCTACTGGCTTTTGAGGAATGAATGAAATTGACAAGGAATTGAATTCAAATGAGGAAAAGAGGATAATTTTTCTTATAACATATATAATAATGTGAACTAACAAGTACTAAGTGAAGAACAGTACATTAACATAACATTAACAATGAGCGGTCTTATAAGTGATAAATCCCGTTAAAACAGCTAGGTAACAAAGAAAAACTTAGTGTGAATTGCTATAAGAATGTCTTGAAATCTCCCTAGTAATATAAATACACTCGAACAATATTTATTGTTGGAATATTAAAAAAAGTTTAGTTGAATTATATAAGCTTTACAAATACGGTTTACATACAAGTTTTATATAAGGGTCTTATATAAAACTTGTATGTAAACTAGATAATTTGTTTTTTCGATTTAACTACGATATAAAAGCATTATTTTATACATTTTATATGTAAAGCTTATATATAAGGTGTATAAGTTTTTCTGGAATTTTTATGCTAAAAAAATTGGTGGTTTTTTATCTGTTTTTTAGAATTTTGATTTGGTTTTTTTAATAATCTTTTTTGAAATGTCAATCACATGAAATTTAAGATTGATATAACATGTATACGCATTATATATAAGGCGTATACATAAACCCTTATAAAATATATATTAATTCTATTTTTAATTTTATAAGTCTTATATACAAGTCCTGTATATAAGTTTTATTTATAATGACTTGATATACGACGTGTAATGATGTACTATGTTTCTAGGAATAATTAACCAGTGTTTTAAGGGGGGGACGACTTGAACGAAGTTTTAAGTGAAAAATATCAAACAATCAAGTTTGCAGATGAAGTAGTAAACATGTTTGCTGATATACTTGAACAAGATGAGATACTCTATAGTGTATTTCTATACATAGGAAACATAGTAAATAAACAATTTCAAGAGACGAAGTACATGAGGGGCATATCTATTAATGAAATAGTGGAAAATGTAGTTATTGATAGGAGAGTAAAGAAAAAAAAGGGNAAATCCTATTCTTTAGAGGTTGAACGTACGAATATATCTAGACGTTCAGCTGAAATAAGTGTGAGTACACTATCATCAATGTCTTTAATCTATGAAAAAACCATGCACCCATATAAATTTTTNATCTCAACTTATAGAGGGCAACAAGTACTGATTGAGTTAGGGAAAAGAAAAAAGATAAATAAGGAGAGATAAAATAATGGCAAAAAACTTCTTGAAGAATGAAGTGGCAGTTAAAATGACGATGGTCGGTTTTGGTCAAGCTGGTACTAGAATGGTAGATAAATTTGCGGAATATACACATACAGATGGTACAGCAGTATATAATTGCTTAGCACTAAANAGTAATGATGGAGATCTAGCTGAATTAAAAAATGTACCCAAAAGTAATCAAGTTTCACTGAAATTAGGTGGTTTAGGTAAGAATCCTGAGCGTGCAGTAAAAGTCCTTGATTCAAATGAGGAAGCAAAAGAAAAGCTAAAAGAATTTATTACTGAACGAGTAAGACCTTCGGATGAACTTGTTTTATTTTTTGCAGGTTTAGGTGGAGGAACTGGAACTTCTACAATCATTAAGGCTATTGAAGAATTTTCGGCTTTNCATAACAAGCCAGTAATCAGACAAGAATTACAAAAAGTTGCGCAGCTATATCCAATGTCTGAAATCAAGGCGAATCAAGCGAAGTTTGCGAGAATAGCCTTTGAAAATGCTATTGAGCGCAAAGACTTTATTAAAATGGGGATTGTTGTAACTCTTCCCGTCCGAGCAGATGGGCCTGATGTATTACGACAAGTAAATAAATTTTCACAGGAAATTTGGAAATTAGCAAATGATAAATCAAAAGGTGTAGCATTTGTTGTGTTTGCTGATAACCAGCATTTTTACGATGAATTTAAGGAATTGAATGAAAATGAGAAAAAAGGTATNGCTAATTCACGAGATTATGCAAATCAACGTATTAGTGAAATTATTCATGAGTTAAATACCGCTGCTAATGGATCTGGTACATCTGTAATACTGGATTCTCAAGATTTTAAACGTATTTTACTTGAGAAAACGGGCTGTTTAGTAATTAATAAGGTTTCACGTAATATGAATCAAATAGAAAATAGCCATGCAATTATAGAAATGTTCCAAGAATCATTAAGAGGAAGCTCTTTCCATCCCCCGATTGATTTGATGAAGAAGAACGATGATGGTTCTGTTGAAGCATCAAAAGTACATCATTTTGGTATGCTTGCTATCCTAGATGAGCAAAAGAATATTAATGATTCCTTTATGGATGACGCTAAGGTAGAAGTTTCAAATAATTTACCTATAAATGGTACAGTTTTTAATGGATATTTGGTAAGTAAGAATGATTTCTTAGGAACTGTATATACCTTCTATAAAACCGATGCATTACCATCGAGATTATCTAAAGGTTTAGTTGAAGAATTTAATGAATTTAAAGAAAGACAAAGCCAAATTCAGTATAAAAAGTCTCAAATTAGTACGATTGAAAGTATAGATGAGGATGAGGATTTAGGTTTTGCATTTGGAGATTTTATTGATATGGGTAGTGACGAAGAAAATAATAATGCTGGAGCAAATGAAGATGAAGATNTAGCAGATTTTCTAGATCCAGATAAGATGTTTGGTACTACAAAATAATAAAAAAGTCTGGACTAAGTTCCAGACTTTTTTATTATTCCACTGAATCCATAAGAGATTTTATATACTCAATAATATTATCTTGTATGTACTGCTCTATGAAGAGTTGTTTTTTACTCAAGTCTTCCTCTTTTTTAAACCAGCCTGCTTTTCTAGTGCGCTCTTCCTCAGGTTTGTTATTCCATAAGCTCTCTGCTTGTTTTCTTAATTCCTGACGTGCCCTATGCTCAATAATAAAATTATCAAGCCTATCTTGGCGTTGGCGTAATTTTAGCGTTTCTACATCTTCTGGTTGTGGTAACTGCTTTAATATACTTTCTACCCTCTCTTCATAATGAGATTCAATATGTTTTATTTTTTCTTCTAACTGTTTAGTTACCATTTTTTCAATAATTTCAGCAGTAGCTTGAAGGTTTAATTCAGTGGATACCTCATTTGTTTGATGTTCTGGTGAAACTGGTCTTAAATCAAATTGGTGTGGTAAAAGGTCAATAATTGCATCTAGAGACCATTTCTCATCCCTTTTCTGCTTTATAAATAGAGCAATTTCAAGATCTAAAGCATTATAGAGTTTTTCATTTGTATTTTGAGTTCTTAAAGTTTCATGAAGTCCCTTTTCTTCTAGGATATTGAACCAATTATAAACTGTATTATGATGACGTCCTACTAGTTTTGAGAATTCTGTTATTCGCCATGCTTTTTCGAAAACATTATCATCTAATATATCATCATCGTTAATTTGATGGTCTTGTTTTTCATTTTTTTGCTCAATCATTGTAACTACCTCCTCAAAAATCAACTCATAAATAACTAATTATAATTAACATGTGAGCTGAGATTAACATGTTAGCTAGTATTTCGATAATATTTGTAAAAATCCCTACCAATCCAGTGAATTACATGAAATATAGAATTAACATGTAAACATATACTTGTTAACAAAACATTGACGTTTAGCATAGAATTCGGTGAATCAGTAACTTTATTACCAATTTGAAATATATAATTGGTAATGTTTTGTTAATGGGAATATATATATTATTGTAGTAGCGCTACTGATAGTTGCTATGAGATTAACAAATTAGGCTACTTAATATTAATGATAAGGAAATAAAGCTATTTTGTAAATAAGTTATAAGGATATAATCCGGTTATATAACGGAAAATACACAAAGTAACGCTCAAAATCTAATTATCACGTATAAAAGCTAGTAAAAAGTAAATAATATTAATGTAGAGTTAGTATTGTTCAATAAACAAAACGGTATTTAAGGATATAGGAGTACAATCATAATGCTTCGAAGAGGTTCGTCCTATTCCCTATTTACTTGCTACATACAAGTTAGGATCTACTTATGTATATTAATTTAGTATAGAATGTACAATTTAAGTTGTATATTGCATGTCATGATAGAAATTTATGTAGTCAGTATCAACAAAATGATCTTTATCAGTATTAAAGAACAGATTGAGCCTGTGAGTTGACATTAACATGAAACGTGACATTGACATGAAATCAATACTACAACCACCTACTAATAACATACGAACACCTATTGTTAATGTTTTGTTAACTATAATAGATATAGATCAACCCTTTGTATACATGCTGATCTAAAAAGATTACCTTTTAACATGAAATGTGAACCATAAACGAAGGATTTTATAGATAATTTTGAGGAAGTTTTTAAGATACTAAGGTTCGACTTAGAATACTAGAATAATCCAAGTGATGTATTTTGTAGATATCCGATTTCTAGTATATGTTTACATATATTAATAAGATCATAAACAAGACAATGAGATTGATATGTTAACGAAAATTAGATAAGCATACTTCGAATATCCATAAAGATAACATTGACATAAAATGAGGTATTGCTATGAGATTAATACGACATTAACAAAAAAACACCCAAACAAAGGATAAATCATCCTAATTGTTAATGTCATGTTGATCAGAAATAGAAAACTGCCATTTACATTTAGAGATACTAGTTATTCTAATGGGTGTTTATGACTTAAATACCCATTAGAAAGTTAATAAAAGTAATTAGTAATAAAATATAGCATGCGCTGGTTTGTTAGTTATTACATTCCAGTAACTAATGATAATAAATGTAGATCTACTAATTGGTTTTACGTTAATTTATATCTGAGTATCATCGGATTGATATAACACATAAAATATCAATATGAAATTAACATCTGTACATTTTTATTTCCTTTCATATCAATGTCAATTGATATGTTAATTTCATTCGAGGGTATTAGTGTTGGTTAATTGTTTATATGACATTAACAAATTTGGGTTGTGTACTTCAAATTGTGTTAAAAATTAAATGGAGATAGACTTTCTTTGAAACCTTCTTGATCAAGGAGGTTTATAAAAAGAACGGTGTAGCATATTGGGAGTTTTGGTTATAAATAGCAGTTGTAATACTTAGGTATACGACTTATTTATTTGGGCATACTATAAGTATGAGTTCTTTTCTATGATAAAAAAAGTGCAGCTAATATCTTTACAATCTATAATTATAGATTGTAGTTTTTATAGTATTTGAGTAGAAGAAATGATTTTGTGTATCATTCCAATATAAGTATATACTAACTAAAAGTCATTTTAATTGTTACAAGAAAAATATGTTATGGATGTATATTCATTATTAGCGTGCTTTTTGTCTAATAACTAAAATAGGAACTTAAAAGCAATTTTATAATTTTTGTTTGCGAAATATGTAATTAATAAATTGGCTTAGGTATGAACTGGATGGTTAGTTTAACTTGTATTCATCTCTCAATATGAAATTTCATGTCAATGTCAGTTGATATGTTAATATCAACCGAACGAGTTTGTGTCGCTTTATTGTTTACATAACATTAATATGCTTTAGTCGTTTGCTGTTAGTTATGCTATGAGTAATATAAAGATTATTTTATATTTAAAGTTCTCTAAGGTAAGGAATATATTAAATGAATGTTTTTTACTTTTGAAATTTAGTTGTTAATAAAAAAATCGAAATTTTGTTATGAAAATCCTATACTTAGATATACTAATAGTATTACCTGAATTAGGTTATTAAATGACATATGCAAAAA
>Ga0058696_1000950_pt1 | contig 11723 bp, 10 predicted proteins | sample AgamicMgSfrz_FD_55077 | JGI IMG/M metagenome (GOLD analysis project Ga0058696, IMG submission 55077) | Agave microbial communities from Guanajuato, Mexico - Mg.Sf.rz | ecosystem: Host-associated > Plants > Phyllosphere > Phylloplane/Leaf | place: Guanajuato, Mexico | collected 2012-05-30 | reverse complement strand
AGTACCCCGCCTCGATGGTCATATACGAGCTTCCCGCCTGTGTAACCGATTAAGAGCGGCAGCAAGTAGTTGATCATTGGACCAACAAGTGTATTTAATTGTTCATTTGGAAAATAACCACTTGGAATGAATAATGCGGTGATGAGTCCCCAAGCGATAAACGCTCCAATATTCGGCATGATCATACCGCTTAAATAGCTTCCAAAGCGCTGTACTTTTACTCGAAATCCGCTTTTTTCCTGCATCTATGAAAACTCCTTTCTTCTCTCCCTTTATTTAGGGCTTTATAGGTCAAAAGATATAAGAACAAGATTCAGTGAAGCCCTTATGCCTATCGTAAAACGCTTTCACTTTCTCTTCAATTGAAACTAAATGTCACTTTGTCACATAGTGTGTGACAAAATTGAAAAATGATGTGAAAATACCTTCAGATCCCAATACAAAAGGGGCGAAAAGGTTGATCTGCCGTTGTTTTGAAACAAAATTCATGGGAATTTCACAACTTTCAAATGGTCTCTTCTTGTTTCCTCTTCTTAAATCGAATAGGCTTATAATTGATCAAACCTATTCAATTAAGAAATGTCTGCGCAGACATGACACAGAAAAAGTGAACCATCTTGCTGTTTGTTTCGTTTACCTTTTAAAGAGGGCGGTACAATAGGAAGAGCGGTTTTTTCTGTGACTCACAGTTTACTGCCGCTTTCTTTCTGATACATGAGACATTTTCATAGGTAGAAAGGCGGTTATTCATCTTGTTTAAAAATAGTAAGTGGCTTCTGCTTCTTATGGTCATGTTCGCTTTTTCCATTCCAAAGGAAGCATTTGCTCACGCATACGTCGTGAGCTCGAACCCAGCGGCAAATGAAGAGCTGGATCAGCAGCCTCCTTCAGTCTCGATCACATTTAGTGAAGGAATTGAGAGCGGATTTCATGCCATTAAGGTGCTAAATGCAAAAGGTGATCGTGTGGATAAAGGAGATACGGTCATTAAAGATCAAAAGATCATGGAAGCGGCTTTAAAAAAGAATTTACCAAAAGGAATTTACACCATTCAGTGGAATGCGGTATCAGCGGACGGACACTCTGTCTCTGGCATGATTCCGTTTAGTATTGGAAAAGCGGCTGGCGGTTTTGACCAATTAGAGCAAGGTCAAACGGATGAATCCATTGATGTGGCCTCAACTATTGATAAAGCCTTTCTTTATACGTCATTCAGCTTATTCCTTGGGACCATTTTGTTTGGACTGCTTTGGTTTAAGACTGCGATTTCATCTGTATTGGCGAAACGAATAAAGCGGCTTTTGACATTGTCATTGATCATGATGGGCGGAGCACTTGTGTTCCAGCTGCCGATTCAGACAAAATCAGCGGCAGACGTGTCCTTTTGGGGGGCATTTCAGCCTTCGCTTTTACAAGAAACGATTGCGTCCACTTCTGGCGGTAGTCTGTGGATGATGCTTATGGCGTCATTTGTTCTTCTCACCATCTGGACGATTGTGGCGGTGAGAAAAGGGGATTTCTCTTCTTTTCGAGTTTGGCTGTTTCCACTGCTTCTCTTCATAGTGCTTCTTTGGCTGAAGGCACAAATCGGACATCCAGCCGCAACAGACAATAAAATACTCACAACATCACTTGATTTCATCCATCTTGTCTCTGCTTCGATTTGGGTCGGTGGTTTAACAGCCATTGTCCTTCTATTAATGAAGAAACTGCCAAATGAAGATCAGCCGCTCATTCGGAGTACGCTAGCAGCATTTCATCCTTGGGCACTGCTCTCTGTTGGACTTATTGTGTTTTCAGGATTTGTGAATGCGATCTTTATTTTGCAATCGTTTGACGCTCTTTTCCAATCAGCATACGGACGCACCTTTTTAATCAAGCTTGGTTTATTTATCATCATGGGCCTTCTTGGGCTGATGCATTACTTGATGCTGAGATGGGAAAAGAAGCAGAAACGCAGCATTTCCTTACGAGCTGAATGGATGATCGGGATCGCCATTTTGTTATTAACGGCTGTCTTTACCAATATTCCGAGCCCTCCTCCGCCTGCACCTGAGCCCTTCTTTGGCGCAAATCAGGTCGAGCATCGTGACATTGTGTCCTTGAGCATTACCCCGAATGCCCCGGGGAAAAACTCGTTCGAAGTGGCATTTACAAAGAAGAATGGAGAAACGATCACTGATATTCAATCTGTAACAGCAAAGATCCATAAGGTTGCTTTATTCGGAGATGAGACACCAAGTGAATTTCAGCTGAAACGATTAAAAAATGGTCATTTCTCTGCTGAAAATCTCTTATTAAATGAAAAAGGCACATGGAAAATTGAAATCCATGCGTTAACTGGTTCTTTTGACAACATCAATACGACATTCATTAGAAGAAACTAAAAGGAGTTCATATCAAATGAAAAAATACGTTAAAGCTTTATTACCAATGCTTCTCGCTTCATTTTTACTGGCGATTCCTATGAGTGCACACGTGACCGTCAAACCTGATACATCTGCGACAAACGCTTGGGAAACTTATACGTTAAAAGTACCTTCTGAAAGCGATAGTCCGACTACAAAGGTTGTCATCACCATGCCTAAAGGCGTAGAATTCCAGCAATACGAGCCAGTACCTGGCTGGAAAACAACAACTGAAGAGAAAGACGGTAAAGTAACAAGAGTCACTTGGGAAGCAACAGGCGATGGTGTCCTTGCTGGGCAGTTCCAGCAGTTCGTGTTTGTAGCAAAAAACCCTGAAAAAGCAGGCGAAGCCGCATGGGATGCGTATCAATATTACAAAGATGGAACAGTTGTTGAATGGACTGGCGATAAAGACGCAGATAAGCCTCATTCGATCACAAACATTGTTGCATCTAATACCGTAACGGATTCACATGGTCAAGAAAAACCTAAAGAAGAAAAGGCATCTGAAACAGCCTCTGCTTCTTCCTCACCACTTGTCGTTGGTCTGTCCATTGCTGCTCTAGTCGTGGCACTGATTGCACTTGGACTTGCTTTTAGAAAGAAATAAAGACTGTATGAGCGATCGTTTTATCAGAAACGATCGCTTTTTCTTCGTTTACAATGTACAAATCACACTGTTTCCTTTTATGAAAAATCAATTTTTTCCATTTTCCCAACTTGTTATTACCAATATAGGATTGAATAGGATAAAGCCGCATGCCATAATGAGACAGATGACCACATAGGAGGCTATGAGATGAACCATGTAATTATATTTGCTCATCCCCAGCAAAGCTTAAATCAAACCTTATTAGATCTTGTTGTGAGCACTCTATTGAACAATGGTCATAAAGTGACTGTTCGTGATGTCTATGCGCTAGGTTTTTCGCCAGAGCTCACCATTGCAGAAAAGGCTGCCATCAAATGCGGTGATGTCCCGATTGCCATTCAAAGAGAGCAGAAGCTGATTCAGCAAGCGGATGTATTGACGTTTATTTTTCCAATATGGTGGACAGGCTTGCCGGCTATGCTAAAAGGATATGTAGAGCGCGTCTTTTCTGAAGGTTTTGCTTATCAGATCAATGAGGATGGAGAAATTAAAAATCTGCTTCGGCACAAAAAAGGTGTCATTATCAACACCCACGATACCCCGAAGACATTTCTTGATTCTAATAAGATCTTCACCCCCTCCCATCACATGACAACCGATACTGAAGTCTTCAATTTTATTGGTGTTCAGCCTGTCGAACGGCTTTTGTTCAGCAGCATGGAGCAGGCATCTGCAGATTACATACACGAAATTCTGAAAGAAACGAAAGAAACGGTGGATCAGCTTTTCCCTCCGGCTGTTTAACATAAAAAAGACTGCCGAGATTCCTCTGACAGTCTTTTGCACTTTATTCGTCTAAACCAATGGATACATATTTTGTCTCTAAATAGGGTTCGATCCCTTCGATGCCGCCTTCTCGGCCAATCCCGCTCTCTTTCATACCGCCAAAAGGTGCTTGAACAGCCGATGGACCGCCATCATTCCAGCCAATAATCCCATAATCGAGATGCTCTGAAATGTAGAGTCCGTTCCGATAATTTTCTGTAAAGAAATAAGCTGCAAGGCCAAAAGGTGTATCATTGGCTAATTCAATTGCCTCGTCTAACGCTTTGAAGGTCGTAATTGGTGCCACTGGACCAAAGGTCTCTTCATGCATGATATTCATCGAAGGGTCCACATGTGTAAGAACCGTTGGCTGGACAAAATAATATGATTTGTCATCGTCGAAATGCGTATCTCCGCCAACAAGAACTTTCGCCCCTTTATCCACTGCGTCTTGAATTTGACCGACAATTTTATCAAAGCCGCGCTTGTTGATAATTGGACCAATGGATGTGCCTTCTTCAAAGCCATTTCCCACTTTCAGCTTTTCTACTTCTTTGCTGAACCTTTGCGCAAATGCTTCATGAATGTCTTCATGTACAATTAAGCGGTTGGCACAGACACAGGTTTGTCCTGCATTTCGGAACTTGGATGCCACTGCTTGTTTGACAGCTAGTTCAAGATTCGCATCCTTGTCTACGATGAGCGGAGCATGACCGCCAAGCTCCATTGATACGTGTTTGACTGTGCTGGCACTGTTTTTGATCAAATGCTTTCCGACGGGCGTTGAGCCAGTAAACGTGATTTTTCGAATCAATGGACTATCTGTGAAGATTTCACCCACTTCTTTGCCGTCTCCGACAACCCATTGCAGTGCATCCTCTGGAATGCCAGCTTCATGACCTAATTTTACTAGTTCAATAGCTGTCAGCGGTGTGTCTTCAGCAGGTTTTACAATAAACGTACAGCCTGCTGCAAGCGCTGGAGCAGCCTTTCTCGTAATCATCGCCGCAGGGAAATTCCACGGAGTAATGGCCGCAACCGGACCAACTGGCTGTTTTGTGACGAAAAGGCGTTTGTTCGTCGTATGTGACGGGATGGTTCTGCCGTAGATTCGCTTTGCTTCCTCCGCGTACCATTCAATATAACCAGCCGCATAGACGATTTCTCCTAATGCTTCTTGATACGGCTTTCCGTTTTCTTCTGTGATGATTTTCGCAAGCCTTTCTTGATGCTCAATCATCAGATCAAACCACTTGCGAATGATATTGGCACGTTCATGTGCTGACGTTTTTGCCCATGATTTGAATGCTTTATGTGAGCGGGAAATGGCGTCTTCGATCTGTTCTTTTGTATGCTGAACAACTGAAGCTATTTCTTCTCCTGTTGCAGGATTATACACTTTGAGTTCGTTTGTCATGCTCTACCGTCTCCTTCGTTCTTGGATTCATTACATATAGTATATACCCAATGAGTACCCAACCTAAAAGCAATATCCATTCAGCTGGCCACGATAAGGAAGCCGGCATTCCTGGAAAGTAAAATGTAAGGAAAAGAAGACTCAGTCCGATGGCTAAAACACCTGTCGTCCGCCAATATTTAATGCTGTATGGACGCTCCAGCTCAGGTTCTGTTTTGCGAAGTCTCATAAAGGCAATGGACACGATTAAGTACCCGACAATGATTCCGACACCGCCCGCATTGACAATCCATACGAGGGCAGGACGACCTAATAATGGAGCGAAAAAAGCTAAAGCTCCAAGAAATAAAATGGCATTTGTCGGTGTTTTATACTTTGGATGAATATACGCAAACCATTTGGAAATCATACCTCTTTCCGCCATAGCATATAGAATACGGCTTGCACCGATAATAAAAGCATTCCAGCTTGTCACAATCCCTGCTACACCGCCAATAACCAGCACTGTTCCAAACGCTTGATGACCGAGAAGCTGTACCATCGCATCTGCTGTCGCTAATGAAGAGGCTTCAAGCTGTCCTTTTGACAGCCCAGCTGCTACCCCAAAGACAATAAGCAGGTAAAAAATGACCGCACTCACGATGGAAATAATCAAGATTCTCCCAATGATTTTTTTTGGTGCGTTAATCTCCGCCGCTACTTGCGGAATGACATCAAACCCAACGAATAAAAAGGGAATCATGACTAACACCGCCATAAGACCGCCAACCCCGCCTTGAAACATCGGCTCAAGGTTTGCAAAATCTCCATTAAATGCTGCGCCGCCTAAAAGGAGAAAACCTGTCAGAATAATCGCCACTGTGAACANGGACTGAAAAATGGCAGCAGGCTTCNCCCCAATGTAATTCAGCGCTGTTAAAAACAATGCACCGCCAGATCCAATCAATACCCACGTGAAATAAACGTCCCATCCCCCTATATTCCATAAGAAGCCAGCATGCTGTGTTGGAATCACATAATCAATGACGGTCGGCAAGGCGACAGCCTCAAACGTAATGACAGACACATAACCAAACAATACGCCCCATGCTGAGACGAATGCTGCTTTCATCCCAAATGCCCGCTGGACAAAAACAAGCCCTCCTCCTGTCTCTGGAATTGCAGATGAAAGCTCGGCATAGAGTCCAATAAAGATCACGAGAATGCCGCCTATAACGAAAGCAATCACACTACCTAAAAATCCAGCTGTTAAAATCCAATCTCCCGAAAGTACAACCCAGCCCCAGCCAAGCATTGCACCAATGGACAAAAACAGCACGTCTGACTGTGACATGGTTTTTGCCATTTGTTGATTTTGCATACAACCATCCCCCTTTGTTGTTTAGCGTGCTTTGAAGGCGTCCTCGATGATCCCTAGTCCTTCGTGAAGCAGCTCATCTGTGATGACAAGTGGCGTTAAAAAGCGAATAATATTCCCATTAATCCCTGCCGTTAATAGAAGCAGCCCATGATCGTTTGCATATGCAGCAATCGCTGCGGCTCTTTTTTTATCCGGTGTACGCGTTGTTTGATCTTCCACAATTTCAATTGCTGCCATTGCCCCTAACCGGCGAACTTCCCCAATGAATGGATACTTTGTTCTCCAATCATTTGCTTTGTCCTCAATGACTTGTCCAATGTGTTCAGATCGTTGATTCAATTGTTCTGTTTCAATGATATCAAGAACAGCCAGTGCTGCTACACAGCCTAACGGACTTCCTGCATATGTTCCCCCAAGCTCCCCTGGATCTGCCGCATCAAGCAGTTCTTTTCTGCCAACGACACCGCTCAGCGGTAAGCCAGCTGCAAGAGATTTTGACACAGTGATTAAGTCCGGCACCACATCAAAGTGCTCAATCGCAAAGTATTTCCCTGTTCTCGCAAAACCGGTTTGGATCTCATCTGCAACAAAGACAATCCCGTGCTGCTGACAGAATGAAGCGACATGCTGAACGAAATGCTTCGATGGCACAATGAATCCGCCCTCCCCTTGGACTGGTTCCATGACCACACAAGCAACGGTTTCTGGTGCAACAGCTGCGACGAAGAATTGATTGAATTGATCAATGATGTACTCGTCGTAAGCGGCATCGCTTAATCCTTCAGGTTTTTGATAGTAATAAGGGTACGGTGCTTGGTACACCTCAGATGCAAATGGCCCGAACCCAAATTTATACGGCTTGACCTTGCTCGTCATGCTCATTGTCATATTCGTTCTGCCGTGAAAACCTCTTGTAAACGACACAACGGCCTGTCTTTTCGTATATTTACGTGCTATTTTCACCGCATTTTCTACAGCTTCTGCACCTGAATTAAGAAAAATGGCTTTTTTGTCATGGTCCCCTGGTGTAAGATGACACAGCTTCTCTGCCAATTCGATATACGATTCGTACATCATCACGTTGAATCCTGGGTGAATCAGGCTCTCTGCCTGTGCTTTGACCGCTTCCACGACCTTTGGATGTGAATGTCCTACGTTTAATGTGCCAATGGCGCCTGCAAAATCGATAAATCGGTTCCCATCAATATCGAACAGCTCGGCTCCTTTCCCCTTCGCTGCAAGATGACGGTTGCCATTACTCACGCCTCTTGCGACGTATTGATCTCTTTTCCCCTGCCATTCTTCGGTTGAAAAACGGTTTGTTGTCGTTTGACTCATTGTCATCCATCCCCTTTATATCCTTTTTTATTATTCTGAATATTTTTTGGTATGATAGAAAGTACCAATATCATTTTTTTCATGGTACCAGAGAGGATGGAATGATGAGATGCTGACAATTCAACTAGATCAAACAGGGCAAAACGGATATATTTATCATCAAATTTATACGAAAATTAAAGGGGAAATCTTAAACCGCAACCTGCAGCCGCACGATCAATTACCATCTAAACGAGAGTTAGCCGATACATTAAACGTCAGCGTTAATTCAGTGAATGGCGCCTATCAGCAGCTGCTTGCTGAGGGATATTTATATTCGGTTGAACGCAAAGGTTTTTTCGTGGAATCACTAGAAACATTTCATGAATCTGGTCAGCTGAAACCCTCTTCTCTTCCTGTAGATTTAAAGGAAGAACCGATTGCACGAGACGACTGGTATTCCTTTTCACATATCTCCGTCGATACAGCGAACTTTCCATTTAAAAGCTGGCTGAAAAGTGAACAAAAGGCGATCCATCTCCACCAAGATGCCTTCGGTGAGCTTCCGCATCCACAAGGTGTGTATGAGCTGAGGGAAACGATTGCCCGGCTGATCGGACTTGCGCGAGGAGTCAAATGCTATCCAGAACAGCTCATTTTAAGTGCAGGCACACAGTCACTGATCCATTCGTTATCAAGCATTCTTCCGGCCAATCAAGTATATGGGTTAGAAAACCCCGGCTACCGCCGGCTCTATCAAATGCTGAAAAACAATCATCACCAAATTGAAACGATTGGCATTGACCAAAAAGGGGTGCGAATGAGCGACATTCATAACAAACAGCCAAATGTGTTGATCATTACCCCTTCACATCAATTTCCAACAGGGGTGATTATGCCGATTTCCCGGCGTATTCAACTTTTAAACTGGGCAGCTGATCAGCCAGACCGTTATATCATTGAGGATGATTATGACAGTGAATTTAAATATGGCACAGACAGCATTCCGGCGCTTCAAAGTCTTGATCGATATGACAAAGTCATTTATATGGGCACCTTTTCAAAATCATTGCTGCCAGGCTTGCGGCTAAGCTATATGGTGCTGCCTCAGCATTTATTGAGACGCTATAAGGAGGAACAGCATTTTTTCATTCAAACAGCTAATCTTTTTACACAATACACCCTTCTTCATTTTATAAAAGATGGGGCGTATCAACGGCATATTAAAAGAATGAATGGTTTATATGAGGAAAAACGGAAGCAGCTCATTGAAGTGCTCAATACGATTTTTGCTGACAATGTGCGGATTATTGGAGAAAATGCCGGTCTTCATTTTATTGCAGAGTTCCGCTCAAATCGAACGCAGCATGGTATTTTACAGCGAGCGAAAGAAAGAAGGCTGAAAATGTACGGAATGGATCGTTTTACCCTTGATGAGCAATTGCCGGGGCATCAGCCAGGCTTTGTTCCGCTCGTCCTCGGCTTCTCACATATGAGGCGAGAGGATATTGAGCCGGCGGTGAAACGGCTGTATGACGCCATTTTTGGGAAATAAAACAGCCAGCTGCTCTTCACAGACAGCTGGCTTACCACCACTTTTTATCTACTCTTAAAATAGATGACACAAGCCCAGGAAAAGCGGTCTCGATGTCTTCTTTTCTTAAAGAATAGTAACGGTGCTTCCCGTCAATTCTCACTTTCACGATGCCTGCCTCCCTCAGCACTTTGAAGTGATGGGAAAGCGTCGATTTGGCAATATTCATCTCATACATGCCGCATGTCCTCTCCTCAGCTTCTGCTAAGCAGCGAACAATTTCTAACCGGATTGGATCAGCCAATGCGTGCAGCACAGAAATCAGTCTCATATCTTCTTTGTGTGGATGGTTTGGATTCGTCATACGATAAATGTATCGTATTTTGTGTTCACATACAATTTCATTCATCTGGAGCTGACTAGTCAAGTAACGATATGACTAATGAGACTACCTTGAAGAAAGACATTTTGATTGTCGAACTTCATGGCAAAACAAATATATATGTCGCACATACAGAAGGATAAAATACTTGTCATACAGACGGGTATTTTTTAAGTTCATTTTCTTGTCTTAGGGCATTGGTTTTGTTATCATTGCAAAAGTGACCACTCGGTTTCCATTGTGACCCTATGGTTTCGCCGATTCGGAAAGGACTTATGAAGATGAACGAAAAGCAAGAAGAGATTTTGCGGGTTTCAAAGAAATTATTTTCTCAAAAAGGCTATATGAGTGTCTCCATGCAGTCAATTGCCGATGCCTGTAAAATATCAAAAGCGTCTATTTATAAACTGTTTGATTCAAAGGAAGCTCTTCTATTAGAACTGATTAAATACAATCAGTGCAAAATGAGAGAGATTTCTCAGATCATTCATTCAGAAACGACGCTGTCCAAAAAGGAAAAATTCACAAAGAAGATCAAGCTTGAGCTTGAAGAGTTTAAAGAGAATCATAAATTTTTGAACATGCTGTCCTTTGAAGCTTTTTCTCAGCATTCGCCTATTGTCATTAAACACTTACGCGAGACACGCTCCATTATCATGCAGCGGCACAGAGACATTATTTTGAGCACTTATGGTGAATCTGTCGCTCCTTATGTCTGGGATCTCGTGATTGTTCTCAATGGATTAATGAGAGAATTCATCTTAATGCTGGCGATTGAGCACAAGAACATCAAATTAGAAAATGCTGCCGAGATGATTATCGGTGTGATGGACCGTGTATCGAAAAAGCCTTGCTCCATTGAGCCTGTGTTAACAGATCAGCTGATGGACTCTTATTTGTTTTCCTCACAGGACGGATATGATGAAGAAAAAGTTGTCATCTCGTATTTAACGAAGATCAAACAAGAGCTTCAAGCACTGTCAAACGGAGAAGAAAAGGACAATCTCCTCTCTGCGTATGAGCTGCTCAATCAAGAATTATCAAAGGATGAACCGAGAACCTTTTTAGTCAGCTCACTGCTCGATTATTTAGGCAAAAACAGCGTTTTATCACAAAACGTGTCACAGCTGAAAAGCATCATTTTATAGATAAAGAAGGGATAACATGAACCAATCAACAACATCATATAATCGATCTGTGATTGTTGGGATTTTCCTCGTTGGAGCATTCGTCGCGATTTTAAACCAAACGCTTCTCATTCCAGCGATCCCGCATATCATGGAAGAATTCAATATTGAGGTCAGCAAAGGGCAGTGGCTTACCACAGCCTTTATGCTGACAAACGGGATTCTCATCCCCATTACGGCTTTCTTGATTGAGAAATTTTCAAGCCGCTCTTTAGTTTTAACAGCACTTAGCATCTTTACAGCCGGTACAATCCTTGCTTCCTTTGCAACGAATTTCCCGGTATTACTTGCTGCGCGTATCGTGCAAGCAGCCGGCGCAGGGATTTTAATGCCGCTCATGCAAACGATCTTTTTAACCATTTTCCCGAAAGAAAAACGCGGGCAGGCCATGGGCATGGTCGGACTTGTCATTTCGTTCGCACCTGCGCTTGGGCCAACACTTGGCGGGTGGATTGTCGATTCCTTCAGCTGGAAGTTCTTGTTCTATATTGTTCTGCCAATCGGTATTATTGATCTCATTCTTGCTTTCTTCTTAATGAAAAATGTGACGCAGCAAAGAGAGACACGTATTGATGTTTTATCTGTCATCTTGTCATCCTTCGGTTTCGGCGGGCTGCTTTACGGATTTTCTAGTGTCGGCACGTATGGATGGACGAGTGCGACTGTTCTCATTTCGCTGATTGTCGGCGCTGTGAGCTTGT
>Ga0058696_1000948_pt1 | contig 11725 bp, 7 predicted proteins | sample AgamicMgSfrz_FD_55077 | JGI IMG/M metagenome (GOLD analysis project Ga0058696, IMG submission 55077) | Agave microbial communities from Guanajuato, Mexico - Mg.Sf.rz | ecosystem: Host-associated > Plants > Phyllosphere > Phylloplane/Leaf | place: Guanajuato, Mexico | collected 2012-05-30 | reverse complement strand
CGAAGAAGAGCTTGAACAGGTACTGGATCATGTCAGTACTCAGCTGCGNACCAATGGGATTCGGGCACCACGATTATTTCCCGTTTCCAGCCTGCTTGCAATGGAAGGTAAAAGCACGGGGGATACGGATATGCTGGAGCAATCAGGTTTTATCCGTTTTGAGGAAGAGTTTAATCGGTTCGCTGGCTCGGAACTTGCCGACCTGGCTGTTGGAGGTGCTGCTGAAGAGCTGTCAAGGGTTATTCAGCGGCTGGATCAGCGTGCTCACGATGCGGTTCAGGGTGAAGAGGTGCTGCAGCAGCGCAGGCAAGAACTGCATGCCGTCATGGATCAATCCCTCGCACGAATTCGAACCCTTTCCGAGCGATCCATGAGAGAAGAACTGGCTCAGGAAACAGTTGAATTACTTTTTCATGTCAGACAGCGGCTCGGTTATCGCCTGGGGCTGTTTATGGCAGAAGCGTTCCATCCTTCCGTTCTGCGGGAAGACCGTGGCAATCTGAAAGGTGCATTTGCTGCATGCGGACGAGAACTGCTGCGTATGATCGCTGTAGAGCTGGAACAGGAATTGCTTGCGACCACACTCCGACTGGAGCAGGCAGGGAAGAGCTGGTTAATGAAGCAGATCGATGATTGCGTTCAGGAACTGAAGCAACGATCCGGAGGAATGGATCTTTCGCTTGCTTTTAATGAAAACTGGAGCACACCTGTGCTGGAAGAGATCCGGCTGGAGGAACCGTCGGGCTGGAAAACGTATCTTAGCTATTTCCGCAATCCGAAGCAATTCTTTGAAGGGGAGGGGAGACAGCGACTCCAGGAAGCGCTGGATCCGGTAATTAAACAAATGGTGGCTGGCGTCCTTCCCGCTGCACAGGAAAAACTGATTCAGTTCTACGATGCCCAACTGCATCAGTCGCTGCAGCATCAATCCAGCCAGTTGGAGGATCGACTGAAAGAAGCTGTTGCCGCATTGAATGAGACACTGACAAGCGGCGTTCCAGCAGAGAAATGGCATAGTCTTTCAGTCCAAGTGCAGCAATTCGTACACGAATAAGTATACACGCAAAGTGTATGCATATGTATCCGCAAAAAGGCTCCTGACCGACCAGGTCATACAGGGAGCCTTTTTTTGTCCGAACAACCTGAAACAAAGAGAATATTCAAACATTTGATTGATAGGTGGTCTTTTGTTCCTGTTAATGACGCATTAAGGAGAAAGTAGCCTGAATATGGTCAGTTATTCGCTTTGCCGCGAATGGGGGACGGTGATAAACTTCATAAATGTTCATACTGTTTTTGAACGAGACAAGAGGAGGAGAAACATGGATGTTCTCAGGCAACTGCAAACCTTTTTTTGGGAAAAGCGCACGTATTTATTTGTATCAATCTTGTTCCTCGCCATAGCGACTGCACTCGGGCTGGTGTATCCGAATTTGCTCAGGATACTGATTGATGACGTAATTATACCGCGCAATTTTGAAGACGTTCCCATACTTGCTTTGACCGTGTTAGGTGTTGTGATTTTGAAAGCGGGAATGCAGTTTTTACACGGGTTTTATGGAGGACGCCTTGGTAACTTCCTGGCGTACCGACTGCGTAACGCATGTTACGAGAAGCTTCAATTTTTATCCTTCCGTTATTATGATACGGCCAAGACGGGTGATCTGATGTCCCGCCTCACGGGAGACCTGGAAGCCATCCGTAACTTTATCGGATTCGGTTTTGCACAGATTCTCAACATGGTTTTGATGGTCGTATTCGGCGCAATCATGATGATGACGATGAGTTGGCAGCTTACCTTGCTGACGCTCATATGTATTCCTCTGCTTGCCTTTGTTGCGCTAAGATTTGAATCCCAGATCCACCCTGCATTCCAGGAGATGCGACTGGCGCTCAGTTCATTGACGACAGCCGTACAGGAAAATATCACTGGAGTGCGTACCGTAAAATCTTTTGCACGTGAGCCTTACGAAGTGGAGAAGTTTTCCACACGCAACGAGCGTTACAAAACGAATCAGATTCATGCTGCAACATTGTGGAGTCGCTATTTTCCCATCATGGAGATTCTTGCCTCTGTAAGCGTTGTACTGCTTCTCGTCATGGGAGGAAGAATGGTCATCAATCAAACGTTGTCACTAGGTGAACTCGTTGCCTTTTTCAGTTTGATCTGGTACATAATCGGACCCATGTGGAACCTTGGATTCCATATCAACAACTATACACAATCCAAAGCTTCGGGCGAACGGGTGCTTGAACTGTTGCATACACCGGTGGACGTGCAGGAGACTGAAGATCCAATCATTGTCGAGGCTGATCAGGTTAAGGGACATGTCACTTTTGATTCCGTCACCTTTGCGTATGGCAATAAAATGGCGGCAGTAACCGATATTAATTTTGATGCACCTCCGGGCTCGGTTATCGGTTTCCTGGGAGGCACAGGTTCCGGTAAATCCACCATAATTCAGCTACTGATGCGTGCATATAACGTCAATTCGGGAACCATCAAATTGGATGGCAAAAATATTAAAGACATGGGCATTCGCAGCTTGCGGAGCCAGATCGCTTCCGTATTCCAGGAAACGTTCCTGTTCTCCTCCAGCATACGCAACAATATCTCGTATGGTCTCAAAAACGTAAGCATGGATGAAATTATTCGTGCAGCGAAGCTGGCCAAGGCACATGATTTCATTATGGAGTTTCCAGACGGATATGACACGGTTGTGGGTGAACGAGGCATGGGTCTGTCCGGCGGCCAGAAACAGCGGATTGCGATTGCAAGAGCATTGCTGAAAAATCCGAAAATTCTGGTGCTTGACGATGCGACTAGTGCAGTGGATATGGAGACCGAGCATGAGATCCAGTCCGGTTTCCAGGAAGTCATGCGAGGAAGAACAACCTTTATTATTGCACACCGTATTTCCTCTCTGCGACATGCAGATGAGATACTGGTACTGGATGAAGGGCGTGTCGTTCAGCGCGGTACACACAAACGTCTCATTGAAGAACCTGGACCATATCAGGATGTTTACAAGATTCAATACGCAGATTATATCGCCCGCGGCAAGCGGGAGGCTGGGGAGCAGGTGAACTCATGAGTGCCGAAACGGTAGCAGACAGGCGCGAGGTCAAAGAGACCTCAGAGAAGAATCTAAATGAACGATTCGTCTATCAGGACGATGAGATTATTGAGAAGCCGTTTAACTGGAAAGAATTTGGACGTTTGTTCGGTTATATGAAACCTTACGCAAGGCAGCTCCTGCCACTGATCATATTAATGATGATTTTGGGTACGATTACGAAACTGTCGGTTCCTTTTTTGATCAGTCTGGCGATTGACAGAGCTATCGCGCCGGAGAACGGACTGCCAAGCATGACCCTGTTATATATTATTGGGGGTTCGGTACTCCTGCTCTATCTCATTCAATGGGCTGCCAATACGTACCGGATCAAATTAACCAACATTATAGGACAGCGGGTTATTTATGACCTTCGCTCGGATCTGTTTAAACATATCCAGAAGCTGTCCTTTAACTTTTTTGACAAAAGACCGGCGGGGTCCGTACTCGTTCGTGTCACGAATGATATCAACTCCTTGCAGGATTTGTTCACAAATGGTGCGGTCAACGTCATGATCGACTGCGTGCAGTTACTCGGGATTATCGTCATATTGATGCTCATAAACTGGAAACTCGGTCTTGCCGTCATTATTACGGTACCAATCATGTTTATCATCTCCACCAAGCTGCGGGTCCTTATCCGCCGTGCCTGGCAGGATGTACGGATGAAGAACTCCCGCATTAACTCCCACTTGAATGAATCCATTCAGGGGATTCGCGTGACTCAGGCGTACACACAGGAAAAAGAGAACATGAAGTACTTTGACAACATGAACCTGTCCAGCAAAAAATCGTGGGACAAAGCATCAGCCATGAACCAGGGCTTTGGACCGCTGATTGAAATTACCGGCGGTTTCGGTACATTGATCCTGTTCTGGTTTGGTGCTTACCTGATTCAAGATGGACAGTTAACCGTTGGTTTGCTTGTAGCCTTCGCCAACTATGTCGGTAACTTCTGGGATCCGATCAACCGTCTGGGCCAGATGTACAATCAACTGCTGGTAGCCATGGCTTCCTCCGAACGCATTTTCGAATTCATGGATGAGAAACCAAGCATCGCGAACAAACCGGGTGCAAAGCCGATTCCTTCTATTAAAGGCGATATCGTGTTTGACAATGTCGTATTTGAATACGAGAAAGGCAGACAGGCGCTAAAAGGAATCAGCTTTAAGGCCGCAGCAGGCGAGTCCATTGCACTGGTTGGTCACACAGGCTCAGGAAAAAGTACAATTATCAACCTGATTAGCCGCTTCTATGATATTACCAGCGGAAGGCTGACAATTGACGGCCATGATATACAGGATATCACTGTTGAGAGCCTGCGCAGTCAGGTAAGCATTGTCTTGCAGGATACCTTTATCTTCTCCGGAACGATTCGTGACAATATTCGTTTTGGCAGACTTGATGCAACGAATGAAGAGGTGGAGGATGCTGCGAAAGCAGTCAATGCCCATGAATTCATTATGAAACTGCCTGGCGGATATGATACGGAGGTTGAAGAAAGAGGGAATGTGCTGTCCATGGGACAACGGCAGCTGCTGTCTTTCGCCCGTGCCTTGCTCGCAGACCCGCGGATTCTCATTCTGGACGAAGCAACAGCAAGCATTGATACCGAGACAGAGCTCAAAATTCAGGAAGCACTGAAAGTACTGCTTAAAGGCAGAACGTCTTTCATGGTAGCTCACCGACTCTCGACGATCCGAAATGCAGATAATATTATCGTACTGGATCATGGCGAAATCAAGGAAGAAGGAAACCATGAGCAACTTATCCAGAAACAAGGCGTTTATAATGGTCTCATCGAAGCGCAATACAGATTTTTATAACATGAATTCTGGCCTAGGTATGCTTTAGATTTTTGTGACTGATGCACTTGACACTCCGGCACCCTATAACCCTGGTTTTTCCTTCAAGATAAGCAAATTGTTTTATTGGAGGCAGGGAATAGGAATGCCCGGAGTGTCTTTTTTTTATTCAAATGGTGCTGTGCGGGCCGTTTTTTGCGAAGGGGCGCGTGTATAGCTGTTCCTACTGGCACTTAGTTCATTCACGGAATTGTGCTATATTTTAAGGATTACCAGAAGAACGAATCGGGACGGCTGGGGGGAGAACGATGCAGGAAGCACATAGCGAAATGCAATTAAAACGTTTTGACAAGCTGGATCATCTTCACTTTAAGCTCATACATGTGGATCAACCTGGCGCAAGCGATTATAAAAGGAATTGGTTTTTGAGAAAACACTTCCTGGACACATATATGTTATTGTTTATGGCTAGTGGTCAGGGCTGGTTAACAGTAGATGGCAACTTTATTGAATTACGTGCAGGAGCGTGGTACATCGGACAGCCTGGGCAGTTGGTTGAGGCAAATGTTCATTCACTGGATGAAAGAGGGGTGTATCATATGAACTTCGAAGTGATGCACTTGGCGGAACAAGATGATCCTGCAGTTTTCGAAATTATGAAGCAACTTCTGGGGGATCCCTGTGACGCTGAGGTCATATGTGCTTCGTCGGTTGCGGTNGGTGAGCTCTGTCAGATGATCTATCAGCAAGCGCGGAGTAAGAATGGTTTACAAAGATACTATGGTCAAATTCGTTTTCAGGAATTACTGTATACAATGTTCAACGATGTGGTACGTGCAGAAGAGCGTTTTTCCACTTCTCCCGTAGAACATGTAAAGGACTACATCGAACAAAATTATATGAACAAAATAACGATTGAGGAGCTGGCGACCATTGCACGAATGAGCTCTCGTCACTTCATGCGTTTATTCAAAAAAAGATATGGTTACAGTGCGATGGACTATTTGACCTTTTTCCGAATCAAGCAAGCCCAGATTTTAATGAGAAACGATCACAATTATCGACTCAAGGATGTTGCATCATACGTGGGCTATCAGGATGAGATGTACTTCCGGCGTAAATTCAAGCAAATCTCGGGTATTCCCCCAGCAGCATTTATACAGGGCAGCAAGCAAAAAATAGCAGCTGTTCATTCCTTGAGCATAGGAACTCTCCTTGCCTTGCAGATTATTCCTTGTGCCGCAAAGGCGAGTCATCCATGGACTGAGTATTACAGACGCAAATATGAAACGAACAAAGTCATGCCGCTGGCTGAGGTGGAAGCCATATGGCTGGAGCAGCTTCGCATGGTGGATCCGGATTATATCATCACCGTTGAGGGAGAAATGTCGGACAAGCTGGCTCATCATCTTCGTTCCCTTGCACCAGTATGCATCATTCCGCAGGATGAGGGGGATTGGCGGGATCACCTGAAATATGTTGCCCGTTTTTTGGACAGATCAGATGTTGCGGAGGCGTGGCTGCAAAGATATGATGAGAAGTCAGCGATGGTCAGAACACAGCTTGCAGACAGCGTTCGGGAAGAACGGCTGCTTGTACTGAGAGTACATGGCGAAATGCTGCAGGTGCTGGGGCCGAGGAGCATAGCTTCTGTATTTTATGTGGACTTGCAAATGAACGGTCCTGAAGGGATAGAGGCATTCTGGAAGCTGGGAACAGTGAAAGTTACAGAACTGTCGAAGCTCTCAATAGATAGAATGCTGTTGATCGTGGAGGAGGATGAAAAGTCTAAGCAAACGTGGAACGCTCTTCAAAACTCTGAAGGTTGGAATGATACGACAGCAGTCCAAAATGGATGCATTGATATACTCATGCCGGGCGTTCTGCTGGATTACACTGCGTTTACCCATGAACTGATGCTGGATGAGATATTAAAGCTCTGGCAAGATCGTCCATAGCAAAAAGTCCGAATCGTCAATATCATGCAGAAACGTAATTTAATATACTACTCCTATATCTAAATGATAATGATAATTATTATTAATTGCTCATTATCATATCTCATTGACATATAGGGGGTACATACGAAGTGAAGTTCAAAGGGTTTACAATGGTGTGTGCAATTTTGATTTTACTCATGATTTCTGCATGTAGTCCGACCAGTCAGAAGGTGTCTTCAAGTGAAGCGCAAGCAACAGGAGCGCCCCATTCATCAGCAGCAGAAGCTGACAAGGTAAAAGTGGTCCACACTGAAATGGGCGATATTACCATACCGGAATCACCGCAACGGGTAATCGCTCTGTCGGTTGTATACCCGGAGTTTTTATATGCACTCGGTATCGTACCTGTGGCTGTACAGAACTATCATTCCGAATTTCCCGCATATCTGCAAGACCCATTCTCCAATACGTTGAAGATGGGCATCGCAAGAACACCTGACTTTGAAGCGATTCTTGATGCAGGCCCTGACTTGATTATTGCTCCTGTCTGGTGGTCGAAAAAGGACTATGATCAGCTCTCGCAGATTGCTCCAACCGTGCTGCTGCCAGAGCATAATGACTGGCGAGATGAACTGCGTGGTATAGCAGCGATTCTGGGGAAAGAAGAGCAGGCCGAACAGGTGATACAAACCCTGGAGCAGCATGAGAAACAAGGCGCCGAAACGCTGCACAACCTGATTGGTGACGAGACTGTGCTGTACATCAGAGTGATGGAGAAGGAAATTATTTTACATGGCGAGAACATTGATCGGGGAAGATTCGTCCATAAACAGTTGGGTTTGAAACCACTCCCTAATTTTCCTGAATCCGAAACTGCAATGTCCGTATCCTTGGAAGTATTGCCCGAATACGATGCAGATCATCTGATCGTACAACTGGATGATGAGACGAACAAGGAAATAAAAAGCAAGTTTGACGAGATGTTAACCACCTCACTGTGGAAAAGTCTGAAGGCGGTCAAGAATGATCATGTCTATATGGTTGGTGGAAAGGAATGGTTCAATCTGGGAATGTCTCCGCTTGCCGACAGTTATGTGATTGATGATATCGTTGCTGCTTTTAAGGAGAAGAACAAATAAGGTAGACCTTAATATTGCCAGAGTTGCATTCGATTGATAAAACCAGAACGGATGTGTCNGAAATGCATAAAGAAGACATTTATGATGTGACAATCATTGGCGGCGGCCCTGCAGGCATGTATGCGGCCTTCTATGCGGGAATGCGCGAAATGAAAGTGAAATTGATTGAAGGCAAAGATCGGCTTGGCGGGTTTCTACATACCTATTCGGATAAAACGATATGGGATGTGGGCGGAGTGCCACCTATGAAATGCTCCAGGTTGATTGAGTGGCTCGTCCAGCAGGCGACCACTTTTGATCCAACCGTTGTGTTGAATCGTAGCGTAGACAGATTCACTCGCCTGGACAACGGACTATTCGCCTTGCATACTGACGAGGGCGAGTTGCATTATACACGCTCCATTATTATCGCAATAGGTCGAGGAATCGCTGAAGTTCAAAGGCTTGAAATGGAAGAAGCAAGTGAATATGAGCGGAGCAATCTCCATTATACGTTGCAAAGTCTGGAACGTTTTACGGGTAAACATGTGTTGATCTCGGGAGGGGGCAATAGTGCTGTTGACTGGGCTATCGAACTCGCGGAACAAGCTGAAACTGTAACAGTTGTTCACCGTCAATCGGAATTTCGCGCCATGGAACGAAATGTGAAATATATGAAAAACATAGCGGATGTGCGTACACCCTATCAAATTACGCGGTTACACGGGAATGGGGACCGCATACATCAGGTAGTTATAACTCACGTAGACACCGGGGAGAATGTTTTGCTCGAAGTGGATGAAATTGTGGTTAGTCATGGATATACAAGCCACGCAAGTGGCCTTGCCCGCTGCGGTTTGGAGATGAGCGAAGGTATGATTGTAATGAGCCAGCTTGCAGAGACCAATGTACCCGGCATTTTTTCGGCAGGAGATTGTGCAACCCATGAGAGTAAAGTACGACTGATTGCCGGAGCTTTTAATGATGCGATTGTGGCGGTAAACAGTGCGAAACAATACTTGAATCCGAAGGCGCCTAAGATGGCCTATGTTTCTTCACATAATGACATTTTCCGAGAGAAAAATCGGCATATTACAGGTTGCTGAACTCTCGGGAAGAAGGTAGGATCAGGTTCATTGGTGATCTCAGATCAATATTACAATCATATCCTTGATTTGGGAGGAATGGAAAGAGTATCGAATCTGTGAACGGTAATTGTAAAAATTGATCGAAAAAACACAAAAAATCTTGTAAAATTCACAAGAAAAATAGGGAGCACTCTTGCAATCTTTAACCAAAACCCCGAAAATAGAGAGACAGATATAGAAGATTTCTCTTTGGGAGGATTGGAAAGAACATGTGGGGTGCTCCTTTTACGGCTCAAGCCAAAAAAATGCTACTGCTGGGTAGCGGAGAATTGGGAAAAGAGGTCGTTATTGAGGCCCATCGACTGGGAGTTGAAACGATCGCTGTAGATCGTTATGACAATGCACCTGCCATGCAGGTAGCACACCGGTCTTACTGCATCGACATGTTAGATGCCGAAGCTCTGAAACAATTGATCCGTAAGGAGAAACCTCATTACATCGTACCCGAGATTGAGGCGATTGCGACAGAAGCCTTGTTGGAGCTTGAAGAAGAGGGATTTTGTGTTGTGCCGACGGCACGTGCTGCCCGTTTGACCATGGATCGCGAAGGCATCCGGCGTTTGGCGGCTGAACAATTGAAGCTTCCGACAGCATCCTATCTTTTCGCGAACAACTTGGACGAACTCCAAGAAGCCGTTCGTGAATTGGGTACACCTTGTGTGATCAAACCATTGATGAGTTCTTCCGGCAAAGGGCAGAGTGTATGCCGCACGCCGGATGACGTAGAGAATTGCTGGAATATTGCTCTATCTGGAGCACGCGGCAAATCGGTACGTGTCATCGTGGAGAGCTTTGTGAAATTTGACAGTGAAATAACGCTGCTCACCGTAAGATCCGTATCAGGAACTGTATTTTGTCCTCCGATTGGTCACCTTCAAAAGGATGGGGATTATGTCGAATCATGGCAGCCGCATGCGATGACTCCGCAGCAATGGGAGCAAGCTTGTCATATTGCCAAGTCTGTGACCGATGAGCTGGGTGGTTATGGGCTGTTCGGCGTCGAACTATTCTTGACCTCAGACGGAGTCGTGTTCAGCGAGGTATCCCCTCGTCCGCATGATACAGGTATGGTCACCATGGTCACGCAAGATAGCTCCGAGTTTGCACTGCATGTGCGTGCAATTCTTGGTTTCCCTGTGACAGATGTACATCTGCTTACACCTGGAGCTTCAGCTACGCTGAAAGCCAATCATGAAACATCCGACTTTACTATAGGCGGGATTGAAGAAGCACTGGCTCTTCCACGTACTCAGGTTCGTGTATTTGGCAAACCTGAGGCCAAAGTGGGACGCCGGATGGCTGTGGCACTTAGTGCTAGCCACGATGTGGAAGAAGCTCGTAAAACGGCGGTTCAAGCCGCAAATATGCTGAAAGTGGAGGTAAATCATGTCCAATAATGCCCAGGCCCCTGTACTGATGATCCGAGAGTGTGAACTGCGAGATGCTGAAGCGGTAACGGGACTGATGCGAGAGGTCAGCTACCCGACAACAGCCAATGTCATGAAAGAGCGCATTGAAGGTTTGGAGAATAATCCAAACGCGTGCATGCTTGTTGCCGAAGTGGATGAACAAATTATTGGTATGATCGGCTTGCAATGTGTGCAAAGTCATGCCTATCCGGAACCTGCCGCTCAAATTACGTCCTTGATTGTAGGGCAAGAGCACCGTGGAGGCGGCATTGGCCGTCGTCTGATGGCTCGTGCCGAGGACTGGGGCAGACAGCAAGGTGGGAAACAATTGTTTGTCACCGGTGCGAATCGTGAAGTTGCTTCATCAACGTATTCTTTCTATGAGCACATTGGTTTTCAAAAGAGAGGATATCGTTTCAGTAAAGTCCTTCTATAGAAAAGATTCTTGAAAACATAAGTACCTATCCTTCATCCCGATCGTTGATGTATAGGTAACTCGAGACATTCGGACAAGATGTATTGATTCCGGATGTCTTTTTTTTTGGTTAAAAAAGGACGCACCTTTGAATACGTATTTCCTATATGATAGGCAGTAGGCAATCCAATTAAAAAATCAGGTAATGGCTTATTTCAACATATACAGGCTATAGAGCTTATTATGTATTCGTGCACGCATCCAACTTCTGCAGTATGCACAGATATATAATCATGTCATAGTGCGTACGTGACCTCAATAGTTAAACCTTTCGAATACTTTTGAATCAACAATAATGATTACAAAAAAGTCACTTTTCCATAATTTATAGGTTCACATCACTCGTATGAATTGGTATACTGCTAGAGTATTCATTACAAAGTTGTAACTAATTACTTTTCGAGGAGATGAATGAATTTGAAAAAGAACTTGTTGAAAACTGTCGTCGCTGGAAGTCTGACAGCTGTACTGGCCGTAGGAATTATGCTCCCTGCTTCTGCATCTGCGGCAGAGGTATCCACATATAAAGCTACATTTAAAGTTACGGATGCAACCAGTCTGAAAACATGGCTTGAAAAGTGGATGAAGGATAACGGAATTACGGTATCGAATGGTCAGGTCGTTAAACAACCAGCAGCACAGCCAGAAACAACAAAGCCAGAAACTGCGAAACCAGAAACAACTAAACCGGAAACAACAAAACCGTCTCAACCA
>Ga0058696_1000947_pt1 | contig 11731 bp, 12 predicted proteins | sample AgamicMgSfrz_FD_55077 | JGI IMG/M metagenome (GOLD analysis project Ga0058696, IMG submission 55077) | Agave microbial communities from Guanajuato, Mexico - Mg.Sf.rz | ecosystem: Host-associated > Plants > Phyllosphere > Phylloplane/Leaf | place: Guanajuato, Mexico | collected 2012-05-30 | reverse complement strand
TGAATGTATTCAATCAGCTTTTGAGGCTTAAAGCCTTCTGCTTCGTTTTCAACGTACCAGAGTGGATATTCTTCCTTCCACCGATTTAACTGGTTCTTCCACTCGTCTGATTCCCCTTGCTTCCCGTCCTGCTTGATCAGCTCTTTAAGAACGAGCTTACTGTCTCCAACTACCGGGATATGAGTATGAATGTTCTTGCCGATTTCCGCTGGGTCAATGTCAATATGAGCGACCTTCGCATGTTTCGCAAAATGATTGAGGTTGCCTGTTACCCTGTCATCAAATCTTGCTCCGATTGAAATGAGCAGATCACATTGATGAAGAGCCATGTTCGCTGCATATGTGCCATGCATACCAGCCATCCCTAGGAAAAGAGGATGCTTTGCCGGGAATCCGCCAAGTCCAAGCAATGTATGAGCGACTGGGATTTGCTGCTGCTCTACATACTGTCTTAATTCTTCAGATGCTTTGCCATGAAGTACGCCAGCTCCTGCTAGAATAACTGGTTTCTTCGCTCTGCTGACAGCTTCTACTAATTTGCGAATTTGCAAATAGTTCGGCTCTACTTTTGGCTGATAACCAGGTAAATCAATTGGCTGATCATATTCAAACGTTCCTTCAATGCCTGCAACATCTTTTGGAATATCAATCAAAACTGGACCAGGTCTGCCTGTTGTTGCGATATGGAATGCCTCTTTAATGACACCCGGTAATTCCTCTGGATTTCTTACTTGGTAGCTGTGCTTTGTAATTGGCATTGTGATGCCGAGTACATCTGCTTCTTGGAAAGCATCCGAACCAATGACTGATGTTGCCACCTGTCCTGTGAATACAACAAGGGGAAGTGAATCAATCATCGCATCTGCAATTCCTGTCACAAGGTTTGTCGCTCCCGGCCCTGATGTGGCAATGACAACACCCGGTTTACCAGATACTCTTGCGTATCCTTCTGCTGCGTGAATCGCTCCCTGCTCATGTCTTGGCAGGACATGAAATAAACCAGAATCGTAAATTTTATCGTAGATTGGTAAAACTGCTCCGCCTGGATATCCGAAAATGACTTCTACTTTTTCTTTTTTGAGTGCTTCAATTAACATGAGTGCACCGTTCATCGTTTGTGGTGCTTTTGATTTTTCCGTTTCCATTTGTACATTTGTCCCCATTTGATTTCCTCCTCTTTGTCTTGCTTCAGTCAAGTCCTTTCACCCTTTTCCATTCAAGATAGAGATATGAGACCATATAAAAAAGCCTTCTCACCCCACAATGACACTACTTTTCACTAGGTCAAAGGGGCGAAAAAGCTTTATTTTTTCGCGGTACCACCCTTGTTCACGGCAAACCCTGCTGCCGTCTCATGGACATCTTTCGTCCATTTTGGTAACGAGTGAGCAATGTCACTCGGCCTGCCCTACTATCATTTCAAGCAGACACTCAGAGGTGAGTTCACTTTAGAAAGTAACACCGGTTTCCAGCTAGCACCGGCTCTCTGTAGATACTGACTCTAAAGCTACTAGTCCTCTTCAACGTTTATCGATATCTATTTAACTTGCATGAATGTTTTCATCTGCAAATACGACTTTTTCTCCCTCTTCAACCACTCTCTTGCGGAATTGTTCAAGAAGTTTGTTTGTGTGGAACCCAGGTTTTCCTTCACCGATTGTACGGCCGTCAACTTTTACAACGGCGATGACTTCGGCTGCGGTTCCTGTTAGAAATACTTCTTCAGCTGTATAGACATCATGTCTTGTGAATGGTTCTTCTTTCACTTCGTAGCCTAAGTCTTCTGCAATCTCCATGATGGCATTTCTTGTGATGCCTTCAAGTGCGCCGATATAACCTGGCGGTGTATAAAGCTTGCCTTTTTTATAAATAAACACATTGTCTGCAGAACCTTCCGCCACGTACCCTTGATCGTTCAGCATCAGCGCTTCACTCACACCGGCCATATGGGCTTCGATTCGGACAAGAATGTTATTCAAATAGTTTAATGATTTTACTTTTGGGCTAAGGACATCTGGACGATTTCGTCTTGTTGGAACCGTCACAATATCAATACCCGTTTCATATAGGTGCTTTGGAAAAATGGCCAGCGGCTCTACAAAGATCACTGTGTTGGCTCTCCCGCAGTTGTTTGGATCTAAACCAAGATCACCCGCTCCTCTTGAGACAACAAGTCGGATATAGGCATCTTTTAGACCGTTCCTTTCAACTGTATGAATCATTTTTTCCGTGAGTTCCTCAAGTGAATATGGAATGTTCAGCATAATGGATCTGGCGGAATCATACAGTCGGTCTAAATGTTCTTTCATTCGAAAGATGTTTCCGTTATACACGCGTATTCCTTCGAAAACACCGTCACCATATAAGAAGCCATGATCATAAACTGAAATTTTTGCATCCTCTTTTTTCACGAGTTCATCGTTTAAAAAGATCCACTGTTCCTTTTGGTCTTCCATTTTCAGTGAGCACCCTCTCTTTCAATCAAAAAGTAGTTGAATTTTTAGATATTTTATTTTGAAGTATCTCACGCTTGCTCTGCGTGTTTGTTTGCTTTTGTTGAACCCATATTACGCCGCTTTCCATACAGTGTCAACAGCATTTTTAAAATTATTAGACAATTTAGACTAATCAAAATTAAATGTATACGCTTACACCTTTGCTAAACAAGGAATGAAAAAACTTAAAATTTTTTGTATTTATTCTTCAATTTATTTACTTTACATGAACGGTTTTCTTTTGAGAAAACTTTTGTGAGATTTTTTCACATGATTTTTGATAAAGATTGTGAGATTTCATTGACTTTGTTTTTCTTTTGACATGCCTTTCTAAAGCGTTTTCCTATGAATTTATGATAGAATGAGAGCATCTAATAGAAGGAGGGCAATACATGGCTAACATCAGAGGTTATATCGGTACGTATACAAAGGGAGACAGTAAAGGCGTTTATACGTTTACATTAAACACGGACAAGCAGCAGATTGAGCAAGTAGAAGTCGCTGCTGAACTTGAAAATCCTACATATTTAACCGTGTCAGAGGATCAAAAGTTTGTTTATGCTGTTGTGAAAAAAGGATCACAGGGCGGCCTTGCTGCGTATCAAATTGATTCAACAACAGGCAGACTTCACTTCATCAACCAAGAGCTTGCCGATGGAGCTTCTCCTTGCCACGTCAGCGTGGACAGTCAAACGAAAACGGCGTATACAGCGAATTATCATAAAGGGACAGCAGAGATGTATGAAATCGATGCTGAAAATGGCTCAGTGATCCGCACGCTCTCACAGGCACAGCATGAAGGAACTGGCCCTAACGAAGATCGTCAGGAAAAACCGCACACTCACTTTATGGGTCTCACGCCAGATGAACAATTTGCAGTGGCTGTTGACCTTGGAACAGATGGAATTTATACGTATAAGAAAGAAGACGGAAAACTTGAGCTTGCTCATACATTTGAAACAAAGCCTGGCAGCGGACCTCGTCATATCACATTCCACCCAACGAAACCTGTGGCATATGTAATGACAGAGCTAAGCTCCGAGGTCATTGTGCTTCGTTACTTTGAAGATGGTCATTTTGAAGAGATCCAAACAATCGCGACCATTCCAAGCGATTTTACAGAGAACAATCAAGGCAGTGCCATTCATGTCTCTTCAGACGGACAATTTGTTTATGCAGGAAATCGCGGTCATGACAGCATTGCGATTTTTAAAACAAACGCTGACGGCCAATTAAGTCTTGTCGAGATTGCTTCTTCCGAAGGAAACTGGCCTAGAGATTTTGTGCTTGATCCAACAGAAGAATTCCTTGTCGGTTCAAACCAAGAATCTAGCAATCTCGTGTTATACAAACGCGACAAAGAAACAGGACGACTCACTGTCTTACAATCAGACATTACCGTCCCCCATCCAGTTTGCGTGAAATTTTTAGGGTAAAGAAAAAAGCCTCCAATAGCGGAGGCTTTTCTTTATGCAGACGGCATACCGCCATCCTCAAGCTTTTGATCAATCAAAGAGGTATCGGTTTTTTCGCCGAACCATTTTGACAGCCTGTCTTTTGCTTTCCCTTTCACATCATCATCAATGTACATCGCTACTTGAAGCAAAGCAAATGTAATGGCTCCTAAATCATCTGTATAGCCGACACCAATCAATGTATCAGGGATGAGGTCAATTGGAAGGATAAAATAGCCGAGTGCTCCAATCATCAAGGTCTTTGCTTTGACCGGCACTTCGGGTTTTTGCAATGTATAGTAAAGTAATAGCACAGCATAGACAAGAGAGACACCAGCTTTTTGTGCCGTCTTTTTTAGCTTTTCCCAAAAGGCATGATCATTAAAATGCTTCTTTGAACGCTTTAATAGTTCTTTTTTCTCAAAACGATTCATCATATCGCCTCCATATACAAGCATAGCCCTTTTCCCTTAGTTATACAAGATATCCGCTGATTCGACAAACAAAAAGCAGCAGAAAGCTGCTGCATTCTACTGCTCTTTGTAAAACTTTTCAATTGCTTTATCGATGTACACCCATCCTTTATAAGACACATGAATCGTATCTTTAAAGAAATATGGATCGTACTCATGCTTAGTCAAATCCGCGACTTCATACCCATTATCTCGAATTTGACGATTGATTTTTTCATAATAATCTGTACGTCCTTCTTTCGGAAAACCGGTGTAATCATACCACTTTCCGTTGACAGGAATTGTCACAAACAAAGGCTTTGCCCCTGCCTGTTTTAAAATATCCAGCATGATTTGAAAATCTTTGTATTCTGGTGATTCGGCATAAGAATGACCTTCACGGGAATCCTTCATCTTTTTCATGATCGGTTTCAGCTTGTGGTCAAACAGTTTTTGATTAATATAAAACGGGTTGTCCCCTGCTTTTTCCGCACCTAAGACACTTGCTTCTTTTTCAAGCTCAGCCCATGTTTTTCCTTTGACTGAAGGAGACGGTTGAAGCTTGCGCTCATGCCCCGATCCAATCGTATAGTACATGTCTTTCTTTTGAAGCATACCATAATACATTTTTGCAATAGGAGAAATCGCGCCATAAGCGAACTTGTTCCCAGATAGCTCTGCTTTAAAAAGCTCCGTGATCACCATGTCGTTTTTGACTGCTTTAAACTTCATGATTCTTTTAATCAGCTCTTTTTTCACAGTGGGATCAATTTCTTTATTATAGGCGAGATTAAGCGCTTGAAGCGCTGAATAGTTAGGTGCAAAGTGATTCTCGTCAGATCCCCATTTCACAAACCACTGTGGGGACACGATAAATACAAGCTTCTTCCCTTTTAATTCATCCATATGCGCTGCGAAGTTCATCGCATGAATTAATGATTGCGATCCACCTTTTCCAATAAGATAAGGTGTAAACCCTTGAGGATTCTCATGAAAGAAATTCGTAGGGTGATATGGATCAAAACGCGATAATTCAGAAGATCCATAGATCGGCAAATAAGTTGGATCTTTTAGCATTTCATCTTGTAAATAAAGCCCTTGAAACATCCCTGGATCTAATTCTGTGGCTGACTTTTGTAATTTGTCTTTTGGGATCAGGTGTGAGAGCCATGCATTTGGTACAAGAAGAACACCAATGAATAGAACAGCCGCTAAAATAAGCGGCCCAAAAAAACGCTTTTTCATTACTTCATCTCTGCCAGCTGCTCAGCAATATGATTCGGCGTATCCCACACATCACGATCAAATTCTGTAATCGGAACAGTGATTCCGAGTTGACTTTCAATGGCCATAAGCAGTTCTACTGTACCAAACGAATCAAGAAGACCTTCTTCAAAAATCGCAATCTCTGGATTTTCTTTCACAACGTCATCCTGACAAACCTCTGCAATAATACCGTATACTTGATTTTTAAATTCCATAATTTTCTACTCCCTTAATCATTAATGATGAAATGGTTTTCCTGAAAAAATATAAAATCCGAAACAAATCACATGGAATGTAATAATGATCGACACAACCATTGTGACCTTATTATCCGGCCACCACTTGTGCTTTTTATTCCATTTCTCAAATAAATTGTAACCGGACATGATAACTGCATGATATAGTCCGTAAATAATATATTGAAGGGCAAGACCATGCCAAGCACCCATCAATAGAAAGAGGACAAAGTACCCTATATTTGATACAGCCATTCGGTTCTTGATCCACTTCTTTTTGGTCATAAAGAACACAAATCTCATAAACACGTAGTCTCTGAACCAGAAGGACAGGGACATGTGCCAGCGATTCCAGAAGTCTTTAATGTTTCGGCTGATAAACGGTTTATTAAAGTTCTCTGGTGATTTAATGCCCATTATATAACTCACACCTACAGCAAATGCTGTATATCCAGCAAAGTCAAAGAACAAATACATGCTGTAAGCATACATATACGTTAACTGCTGAACAAAGTGACTGCTGCTAATGTGATGAATATTCATCAGAATATACGTGTGAATCAAATAGCCAATAATGAACTTATATAAGAAGCCAATAAAAATTTTATGAATACCGGCATATAGAAGATCACTGTAAGCTTCCTTTTCAGGCGGCGTATCCATATCCTTTTCAAATCGGCGGTAACGGTCAATCGGACCTGATGAAATCGTCGGGAAAAAGACAATGAAATAGACCAAACGGTGAATCGGAATTTTCTTCTTAATCAAGCCGTCTCTTGTCTCAATAATTAACTGAACACCTTTAAATGTTAAGTATGAGATGCCCAAAAAGCTCAGCCAGTTCATTGGCGCCGGCTGGTGCGGCTGATGAGTTAAAAAGAACGGTAAAATCTTTGACAGCACAAGCGGCAAAATAGATGCCACCACTGCTGCATAGAAAACAGATGCCTGATTCGCCTTTAACCGGTATGCAAGGTACAGGCGGATGATGAAGACTTGCCACACCGTGAACAAGAAGAGCAGCAGCGCACCATGGGCATCCTTTGAGAAAATAAGTGCCAGCGCCACAACCGTTGCAAACATGTTGTAGCCCTGCATTCTTTTGCCGCGAAGACCAAGAATGATCGTCGGCAAAAGAAGAATACCAATTAGAATGAAGAAAAAGAATGAACTAAACGGAATCATAGAAGAACCTCTTTCGCGATTCTCTTACGGTCAACCTTCCCGTTTGGCGTCATGTACAGCTGCTCAAGATACACAAACTTTCTTGGAATCATGTACGCTGGCAGTGAATCCGCCATTTCTTTCTTAATCGCACTTGTCAGCTGATACTCTTTTTCAAATGAATGAGCTGCTGGAACAATCGCTGCAATCAAGTATTCAACATGACCGTTTGGCTGGAATGGCACAATCACACAAGCATTGACATAGGTTGTCTCGCTCACATGATATTCAATTTCTTCAAGCTCCATCCGGTATCCATGAAGCTTAATTTGATAGTCGAGACGGCCATGGCACGTAATTAAACCATCCTGCGCCACACCTGCGTCACCTGTACGGTAAGCAGGACGTCCTTCGTATTCAAAGAACACTTTATCTGTCAAGGCTTGTTCACCTAAGTAGCCATTGCTGACGCTTGGCCCCACGATGACAATTTCCCCTTTTTCACCATCAGGAAGTGTCTTGCCTTCTTCATCTAAAATGACGATGTCTGTATCAGGTTTGGCATAGCCGACTGGTAAAGAATCGTGCTGATCAAGAATCGCCTGCGTGACTTCAATTGATGTGATCGCAACAGTGGCTTCAGTTGGACCATACGTATTAAAGACCTGTGCCTTTGGAAAACGCTCAAGAAGTGCACTTGCTACAGCTACAGGAAGCGCCTCACCGCAGAAAAGGAAAACGTTCAGCTCAGGTAAAAGCTCCCCTGTAAAGGAAGGGTCCATTAAGCACATTTGCACAAAAGAAGGTGTGGATGTCCACACTTCAACGTCAGATTGACCAAGTGCTACAAACATATCCTTTGGCTTATTGACGAGATCTTTTACTAAACAGTAAAGCGTGCCCCCTGATTGAAGCGCTGGATAGAGATCCATCACTGATAAGTCAAAAGAAAATGGTGCTTGATTTAAGAATGTGCGTCCCTCACCAATTGGGAAGTCACGGCACATCCACTCTGTAAAGCTTTCTAAATTATTGGCTGTTACCTGAACGCCTTTCGGTTTTCCAGTACTGCCAGACGTATAAATAATGTAAAAAACATCATCTTGTTGAACCCACTGCGTGGATGGCGGTGCTTCTTTTTCAAGTGCTAAAAGCGATGCCGCACTCTTCACTTCAATGTGCTCTTCTACATCTAATACATTCTGCTCATTTGCACAAATCAATAGACTGGCTTTTGAGCTTTCAATAATTGAGACGATACGCTCGACAGGTATTGAGATATCGACCGGAATATATGGTCTGCCTGATTTCACACTGCCTAAGAAAGAAATCAGCATCTCTGGCTCCATATGACCGTATACAATGACAGGTTCACTGCCAGCTGCGACTGCATCGATCGCACCAGCCATTTGGTCTGATAAATGCCAAAGCTCATCATATGTGATCGATGCATGTTGAGAAACAAATGCTGGCTGTGTTGGTTTTGTTTGCTGGTATTCATGAATCGTGTGTAATAGTTTCATAGTTTAATCTCCAATTAAAAATCGTTGTAAATGAATGATCCCGTATTTGCTGTATGGAATCCGTAAATAAAGAACAATAATAGCAAAATAAGTAAGTAAAAGCTTGTATATCCTATCCATTTTACAGACTTATTTTCTGATAGCTTTTTGAATAGCATATGGATAACCTCTTTTCTTTTGACACTTATAGAGACGCATGGATCATCAAAAGAGTTTCATATCAAACCATAAAATTTTTAAGAAAATGCTAAAAAAATGTCGAACCTTAGAACGTCTCTTTTGAGCAAAGCTGTCTTATTGTAACAAAGATTTAATACATTTGAAATAAAATCAGAGCTTAAATTTGCCTTAAAATTGCTGAAAGCTGTCGAACTATTGCAAAAGCCACCTAGTTTGCCTAGATGGCTTTGATTTCAATTACATTGAATTTGTGCGAATTTTATTTATCTAGAGAATATCTTTCAATAGCTTCTTCTGGAGACGTTTCTTTATCAAACACAAGATAACGACTATAAACTTCTTTTAAATGTACTGATTCATCTATATTATCTACTAATTCAAAGATATCTAAAATTGCAACTACTTTGGTAGTAGTCATTCCACCTTCTGAATTTTCATAAGTTTCTTCTGGAAAGTTTTCGAGTATGATACTTTCAATTTCATCTGTTTTTTTTGTTTTTATTAGAAAGATTCTCTCTTCAAATATTTTTTCAGGGCTTAATCGTGGCGAAGTTGTTGATTCAAATAAAACTTTTACAGAATAAATATCGTACATAAATGATCACCTTTCATTTCATTTTTTCTTAAATCTGTTGTCTGTTAACAGTTTTTTAGCTTTTTTAGCATTCTTTTTTCCCTTTTTTGCATCTTTGTTGATTTGTTGTATCGTTTTATTTAAGTATTCACTTGGAAACTCTTTTCTGATTGACCCTTTTCTATTCTTAGAGATGAATTGGTCTGCTGTCATTTTATGATGTTTGACAACTTGAGCCTCCCAAGAGTTTGAAGAAAATATCATACCACCTACAATGACAGCACCAGTTGCTAATACTGCAGCTTGTCCTAACCCTGGAATAAAGAAGAAAGGAAGTGGGATGGCGAATTTAGTTTCTGCAAGTTGATCAGGATTTAATTCTCCTTCAGATGATACAAAATCATTTGTGTTAATTACAACAGTTTCATTTTCTGATGCTTTTGCTGGTGATTGTAAAACAAAGGTAAATACGGATAGAGCTAATAGTGTGGAAATCATTTTTTTCATCATGTTAAATATCCTTATAGTTTATTAGAAATTTAGTTGAATAAAAATATTATATTATATTAATTAGATTTTCAATGATTTTAAGGTAAATTTAAGAAAATTTGTTTTATATTAACTCTCCTGTGAATATTTCCTTCATTATATCTTGATAAGAACCCCTGGTTTCATGGGTTTCTCATCAATCCACTATAACATTCCTTTCATTGTTTTTATGGGGCGTTTGGGATTATGTATTTTTCTCTGCTTTGTCTTTTATTTCTGTTTTAGTTCTAGTCTCCCTTTTTATCTGTCAATAAAAAATCTGTAACAAGACAAGCTTCATCTCTATTCTCATCTATATACTTACAATACATTTGCAACCCTAAATGATTTGAATCTTCTTTTTTCACCTTCATTCAAAAGAAAATCACTCAAATTGATTTTGTAAATGCTCGAATTTCTTCATACTCGGTTCATCTTCCCCTTCTTGTTTATACCTGCTCAAACTCAGTTTTAATAGTTACTTTAGGTCTTCCAATTGGTATTGAGTTCTATTGAAGTCTTTCCCGCTTTGCTTATCGATATGAATATCAAGCTCATCAATTCCAAGAGCATACATACTATCCAGTTGTGCTTCATTTTGGTCTTTTCTGCTTACTCTAACGTATCCAAATTCTTTGTTGTCCATAATTGATTCCGCCTTGTTATTTGATACTCTAATCTCAACTTCTTTGTATCAAAAGGTCAATCATGATTATGATACGCATCAAAAATCAATCAGATACCATATGAGACTTCCTGAACCCTTATTCTACCGTTTCACAGAATGCGTCGCAAAAAGTGTACCTTTTGAAACATTCAGCTTATCGAAAACAATGTGATAAAGGCAGCGGTATCTTTTTTAACATAACTTATAGGCTACACCTCTGCTATCGATATCATTATCGAGCTTGAATAGGTTTTCACTACAATTCTTATTACTTTACCATGCTAAATCATATTGATAATGTGAGTCGTGTCGGAAATTTACCGATTGTCAATTTGTGAATGAGAGCGGTTCTATATTTAACATCAGGCACAAGCAAGCCATTAGTTAAACCACAATGTATCAGCTTATGTACATGAAAAAAGCATCCAATTAATTTGGATGCCATATTATAACTATTTTACTTGTTCTTGCAAGACTTCTTTTAACAATTCAATCGCACTTTCTTCACTTGGGTCATTTGTTCCAAGTTCACCACGGAAGGCTTTAGAAAGGATAGACTGTTTAATGATTGCTAAATTATCTGTTACAATTCCAACTAATTCATGCTCCGCTTCAAATTTTTTCAAAAGATTTTCTACTTTCTCAGCAATTCGTTTTTGTTCGTTTAAAGGTGGGAGACCAATACTAAGATCCTCAATAAGTTCCTTCCTTACACCGGTTTGACCTGCAGTTCTATGTGATTCTTTGATAACAGGGTTTTGAATAAAAGGTGCTTGTAACAAATAATACAAGAAGTCATTATCCATTAATTCTTTAACAGGTATTGCTTTCATTAAAGCAACGTTATAAGCACCACTCATTCCTCTTAAGATTTGAAATACTGGTGGACCATATCTACCAATCATGACGTCATTTTCAACAAAAGTTCTTTTTGCAAGCTCTTTAGGTATATATGTCTTATATTTATCTGACTTAAAGTCCCTTATTTGAATTAACCTAATATAATCATCAAGCTGTTCTTCTTTAAAAACTGACTTTGGGGGTTGGCTACCACCTTGGAATTTGACTACATCCCCTAATTTTATACAACCCCAATTATTTGGTAATTCATACTTGGTTGAAATCAATACTTTATCTTTGCTTAATAAATTTGTTATGCTTTCTTCATTTTCAACATTTGTACCTAAATCCC
>Ga0058696_1000946_pt1 | contig 11737 bp, 10 predicted proteins | sample AgamicMgSfrz_FD_55077 | JGI IMG/M metagenome (GOLD analysis project Ga0058696, IMG submission 55077) | Agave microbial communities from Guanajuato, Mexico - Mg.Sf.rz | ecosystem: Host-associated > Plants > Phyllosphere > Phylloplane/Leaf | place: Guanajuato, Mexico | collected 2012-05-30 | reverse complement strand
AGTACGCCCAATGCAACGGCAACCAATACACCCATCCAGGCAGACGTTGTTCCACCCATTCCAGCTTCTTGGGCATAGTGCGCCCCAATTCCAGCTGCAAACGCACCAAAGACCATAAAACCTTCAAGTCCCAGGTTGGTTACACCCGATTTTTCAGAGAAAATTCCGCCAAGGGAAGCAAAAATCAATGCCGTAGCAAAGACAAGCGTCGTATTGATAATTTGCCCAATTGTCAACAAGTCCATCTACAACACCTTCTCTTTCTTGCGCTTGGAGTAGAACGGTTTAAGTACCCAGCGCACGATGCCTTGTGCCGCAATGAAGAAGATAATCGAACCGATTACAATCCGAATAATCTCTGGCGGTACATCCGCAGCAAAGCTCATACCAGCAGATCCATAGGTAAGCGTACCAAACAGCAACGCCCCCAGGAGCACACCAAACGGATGGTTCAAACCAATCAAGGCAACGGCAATGCCGTCAAAACCTGTTCCTGGAGATCCCGACATGACTGTCTGATACTGGAATACACCAAGTACCTGGAAAGCTCCACCAAGACCCGCAAGCATACCACTGATAAACATGGCTTTTACGATGTTGCGATTAACATGCATACCTGCATATTCAGCCGCATTCGGGTTGTAACCTACAGCACGGATTTCATACCCCTGCTTGGTTTTCCACATATAGATATAAAAGAGTACAGCCATAACCAGGGCAATCAATGTGCCCAGGTGAACACGGGAGTTACCCATTAGTTCGGACAACCAAGTCAAGCTGATTGAAGCTGACTCACTAATATCTACCGAACGGTTTTCCCCTTGAAGCAGCAAAAACTGCCGTACAATCAGATTGGCCAAATACAGACCAATCCAGTTCAGCATGATACTGCTGATAACTTCGTTCACTCCGCGAGCGGCCTTCAGATAACCGGCAATGGCNGCCCACAAACCACCGAATACTGCTCCGGCAATTAATGCCAGTGGAGCATGAATATAAATCGGCAGACCTGCGAACTTAACNCCCACAAATGTGGCGGCTGTCATACCGACGAGAAATTGTCCTTCGCCACCGATATTAAACAGTCCGGCACGGGATGCAAACGCAAACGCGAGGCCTGTCATGATCAAAGGCGTCATTTCACGTACAGCTTCTCCGAAGTTGTACATGTCACCAAAAACTTTTTTAAACAATGCGCCGTATGCCTCAACTGGATTGTATCCTCCGATAAGCATAACGATACCGCCCAGAATCAACCCCATGAGGATTGCAACGATAGGCAGAATAAAGGAATCACGGGTAAACCATTTCAATACTTTACTCATGTACAGTACCTCTCTTTTGGGTGCTGCCCGCCATCATCAAGCCGAGCTCCCTGTCATTCGTTTCTTCCGGCAGCACCTCACCGACAATCTGGCCCTCATAAATGACAGCAATGCGGTCCGAAACGTTAATAATTTCATCGAGCTCGAAGGAGATCAGCAGTACAGCTTTCCCCTGGTCACGCTGAGCAATCAACTGTTTCTGGACAAACTCAATAGCACCTACGTCCAATCCACGCGTTGGCTGAGCTGCAATGAGCAGTTCCGGGTTCTTATCGACTTCCCGTGCAATGATTGCCTTTTGCTGGTTACCCCCTGAGAGGGAACGTGCTTTGGTTTCAATGCTAGGTGTCCGCACGTCAAACGCCTCAACAAGACGTTTAGCCTGCTTTTTGATCGCATCGAAATTAAGGAAGCCTCTGCGCGTGTAAGGAGATTTGTAGTAGGATTCCAGAACGATATTTTCACTGACAGAGAAATCCAAAACCAATCCNTGCTTATGTCTGTCTTCCGGAATATGGCCTACTCCCGACTCCGAAATATGACGCGGTGAATGGTTGGACAATTCTTTTCCTTGCAAACGGATCGATCCGCTATCAACCTTACGCAATCCGGTCAGGGCTTCAATCAGCTCACTCTGTCCATTGCCATCAACGCCTGCGATCCCCAAAATTTCGCCAGCACGAACATTCAGATTCAGTTCATTCAGAACAGAAATCCCCTCTTTGTTCTTGGAAGTTAGTTTGCTGACTTCAAGTACGTTGTCTCCAGGCGTTGCCGGTTTTTTATCCACTTTAAACGTAACATTTCGACCAACCATTTTTTCGGCAAGCTCATTGGGNTTCGTTTCCGACGTCTTTACAGAGTCGATCACTTTCCCGCGGCGAATAATGGTGACCGTATCGGAGATCTCCATAATTTCTTTTAACTTATGCGTAATCAAAATGATGGACTTGCCTTCTGCCACGAGTTTTTTCATGATGACCATCAGTTCCTTAATCTCCTGAGGAGTCAGAACAGCCGTTGGTTCATCAAAAATCAGGATGTCAGCACCGCGGTACAATGTTTTTACAATTTCAACGCGCTGCTGCATGCCGACAGAAATGTCATGGATTTTGGCATGTGGATTCACTTTGAGTCCATATTGCTCGGATAAACGCTGCACCTCGGCAGCCGCTTTTTTATAGTTAATATTGAGACCTTTCGTTGGTTCGGATCCCAAAATAATGTTCTCTGTTACCGTGAACGGCTGAACAAGCTTAAAGTGCTGATGCACCATGCCGATCCCAAGCTCGATTGCTTTGTTCGGGCTATCGATCATGACAGGCTTGCCATTCACTTCAATGGAACCTTCATCTGGCTGATAGAGACCAAATACAATATTCATCAACGTTGACTTACCAGCGCCGTTTTCGCCCAGTAGAGCATGAATCTCGCCTTTACGAAGCTGAAGGCTGATAGCGTCGTTGGCAACAATGCCTGGAAAACGCTTCGTGATTTGTTTTAACTCAACGACGGGGGTTGCTGCACCCATGTAATCACCCTTATAACTGATATAGTGTGGTTCCGCAAACGTAAGAAAAACGTCTATCGACGTATGTTCAAGGGAAAAAACCGCTTTTTGCGGTCATTTTTCTTGAGATTATCGAATCCATTCAGCCCCTGCTGAAACGTATAAATTCCATAATCTTAAGAAAAGCTCCTTCCGGAGCCATATTACTAAAACATTGATTCTGCTATTAGAAGGTTTCCAGCAGTATCTTATAAACTAGGTACAAATGTTATGATGGCTTGAGCAAATTTTCCCGTCCTGACAATCATAAGGCCGGTCAAGACCGGCCTTGTGATTATTCAATTCGCAGGCTAAGCAATTACTCTGTAGGTACTTTGATTTCGCCGTTGATGATTTTCTCTTTGTATTCGTCCACTTTAGCAAGGATGTCAGCAGAAACATTTTTTGTAGAAGTATCAGCAATACCTACACCGTTCTCTTTCAGAGTCAGGTTTTCGGAACCGCCGGCAAATGTGCCGTCAATAACTTCTTGGTTTACTTTCTTAACTGCTTCGTCAACTTTTTTGATCATGGAAGTCAGTGTAACATCATCACCGAACTCCAGAGATTGGTCTTTATCCACACCGATTACCCAAACATCTTGTCCTTGTTTTTTGCGGGCAATTGCTTCGTTGAACACGCCATTACCGGTAGCACCGGAAGAGTGGAAAATGATGTCCGCGCCTTGGTTGTAGATTGTAGCTGCTGCTGCTTTACCAAGGTCTGGTTTGTCAAATGCACCTGTATAGTTGGAGATCAATTCGGCATCAGGGTTAACTGCTTTAACGCCTTCTCTGAAACCAACTTCAAATTTCTTGATCAGTGGGCTGTCCATTCCGCCAACAAAACCGATTTTGTTCGTTTTTGTAGTCAGACCGGCAACAACGCCAACCAGGAAGGAACCTTGCTCTTCAGCAAATGTTACGGATTTAACGTTAGGAGAATCTACAACACTGTCGATGATCGCCAGTTTGGATTCAGGATTTTGGTCAGCAACCGTTTTGATTGCATCAGCCAATTGGAAACCGATACCCCAAGTCAGGTCATATCCACCTTTAACGAACTCGTTCAGGTTAGGAATGTACTCTTCATCGGATTTACTTTGCAGGTATTTAACAGCCGTACCTGTTTCAGTTTCAGTTGCTTGCAGGGCTTCCCAAGCGGATTGGTTAAAGGATTTGTCGTTAACGCCACCCACGTCAGTAACCATACCGATCTGCAAATCGGATTTCGCTTCAGTGGATTCGCCACCTGTTGTTCCTCCGGCATTTGTTTCTTCCTTCGGTTTGCTTCCGCAACCTGCGAGCATTACCGATACTGCCAGCAACATGACCAAAGACAAGCTGAGCATCTTTTTCATTTCTCTTGTTCCCCCTTAATGATATATACCTAATTCCTACCCAGGTCGATATTGGACGATGAACAGATGTCTGATATGACTTTTATGTGGAATGTATGGTTTCTTCGACATAAAGAGCACATTCACACCTTAACTTTACCGGATCATCTGCCGAAAAACCGAACATTATGACTAGGAGAGAAAAGTTTAGGACTAGCCTACTAGAGGTGATTATACATTCAACCAGTGTTAAAATCCAGATGTTTCATGACTAAAAATCACATATTTTTAGACTTTTATTGTTGAAAACGCTTAAAAATTTAGNGGTTTAACACACTAACGTTACGACGATGTGAAGTTATATAACAAAAATATACCATCATTATCACCATTAGCCAGTAAAACCTAGTTTTCGTTTGCATTATATGATCGTTCGGTTTTTATGTATCTGCNAGCAGCCTGATAGCTGTCAACTACAACCAATCTAAGTTTGTCCTCCNGGACCTCNGTGTATTCGTCCCATGCTTTCTGGCGTGAAAAAAGCCGCCATAAGGTACGGCGGCTTGCATGTTACAATTTAAGCGTTGATTTTGCCTTTAGCTACAGTAGCCAAAGAGTTGAACGCATTGATGTCGTTAACGGCCAGATCAGCCAACATTTTGCGGTTCATGTCCACTCCAGCAAGTTTCAATCCATGGATCAGTTTGTTGTAAGACAAACCGTTTTGACGCGCTGCTGCGTTAATACGAACGATCCACAGTCTGCGGAAGTTACGTTTCGTGTTGCGACGGTCACGGTATGCGTAAACCAGGGATTTCATTACTTGCTCGTTAGCTGTTTTAAAAATGCGGTGTTTGGAACCGAAATAACCTCTAGCCAGTTTCAAAACCTTTTTATGACGACGACGTACTACAAAACCGCCTTTTACTCTTGCCATATTAAAGAACCTCCCAAATAAATATTAAATGTATCCGTGGTATGTGTACGGCCTAAGCCAATCCCCCATACGGATGTACTATTTTAAGTTAGCCAAACCTTGTTTCAAACGTCTTACGTCCCCGGCTGCCATTACTGGGTTACCGTTCAGAACGCGCTTAGCACGTTTTGATTTGTGGGAAAGCAAGTGGTTTTTGTGTGCTTTGTAACGAAGGACTTTACCGGAACCGGTAATTTTGAAGCGTCCTTTCAAACTGCTGTGTGTTTTCATTTTAGGCATTTTGTGTTTCCTCCTTCAATGTTATCAGGCTTTAGGAGCCAGAATCATGATCATACTGCGGCCTTCCAATTTTGGTTGACGCTCGATGGTGCAGAGTTCTGCCACTTCCACCTTAACGCGCTCCAGAATCCGTTGACCAATGGCGGCATGCGCAATTTCACGTCCGCGATAACGAACAGAACATTTAACCTTGTCGCCTTCTTTCAAAAACTTGACTACATTACGAAGCTTCGTTTGATAATCGTGCTCCTCAATATTGGAACGGAACCATACTTCTTTAATGTCAACAATTTTCTGGTTCTTACGGGCTTCTTTGTCTTTCTTTTGTTGCTCATAGCGGAACTTGCCATAGTCCATGATGCGGCATACCGGCGGCTTAGCCTGTGGTGCCACATTGACCAGATCCAAGTTCAGATCAATCGCCATTTGCAGTGCTTCCCGAATGGGCTTGATCCCAATTTGTTCTCCTTCAGCTCCGACAAGGCGTACTTCCTTCGCCCGAATCTCATCATTAATCATGTGATCTTTACTAATAACCGTCCACCTCCAGGTCATTTTAAATACTGTTAAACAAAAATAAAAGGGATGCCGGTCAAGCTACCGACATCCCTGTAATCAACACAATTCTTCATGAGTATACACTTCATAAATTATTGGGATCGTTGACCAGCCAACGTTAATGTTGGTCAGGTGAGAAGTCGGACTTCTGCTTGTGATTCCATTGCTATTCATTTAACGCACTTGAATACTATAACATCATGCTCGGCTATAGTCAACACCTTTGAAACATTTTCACTAAATACTTGGTCTGCTTAGCCAGTAAACATTCTTACCCTTGCTTGCTCTGTACCTCATCCAAGCGTACAACACGTGTATGCTGGGTATGGCTCCATTGTTTGTTGTTCTGTGTGAAGAACGCGTAGAACGTAATTGGATACCAAGATAACAGATAGATCGGGAACACAATTAGATACAGATACACTTTCGCAAAAGTGACCTTCTCCAGCGCCATCGACAGCAGGAATGTCAGAATGTTTAAACCAATGGCAACGAATCCTACCCATAACGGGAAGTATCCATAGATGTTGGCAATATGCGGACCGTTGAACACCACTGTATCCACCCACATCACAGCTGTCATCAGGAATGTCAGCAATACAACGTATACGTTGGCACCATATACGGCAAGGTCAAATTTGACCAGGCTTCTTTCCTTAATACTTTGCCACAACAGCGGGAAGAAATATCTCCGCGCTACCGTAAAGTGACCTTGCATCCAGCGCAGACGTTGTCTGGCTGAAGCTTTGAATGTCAAAGGCTTCTCATCAAATACTTTTGCATCATAGTTAAACACGGGGTACACATTACGCTGCACACTGCGCATTGTAAACTCCAAGTCCTCGACCAGGCTTGTTGCACCCCAGCCAATTTCCTTCAGCAAATTCGTCTCAAAGCACATACCTGTACCGCCAAGGAAGTTGGCCATATTCAGATTGTGACGGGACAACTGCCACAAACGGTTAATGTACCAGTACGATACCCCGTAAGCTGCGGTAATCCAAGAATCCTCTGGATTCTTCGTATCGATATAACCCTGAATAACACGCGAACCGTTGCACAAGTCGTTATTCATCTCAAGCAAGAAGTTGCGGTCAACCAGGTTGTCGGCATCAAACATAACAACGGCGTCATATTGACGCGGCAATTTCCACAGATATTTAAGCATCCACTCAATTGCGTAACCTTTACCTCTGAGATCGGCGTTTGTACGTACACATGCATTCAAGCCATGATCTCTGACGATTTGAGCCGTGCCATCCGTACAGTTATCACAGATAACAAACACATCGTACAGATCTTCCGGATAATCGAGTTGTTTCAGGTTCTCCATCAGCGCACCGATGACCTGCTCTTCATTGTGTGCTGCAACTAGTACAGCGAAAGACTTTGTCGCAGGATAATGTTTCTTTTTCTTTTTCTTATACAGACCGAACAGCGAAAACGTGAATTGGTACACGGCTAGCAGTGCCAGTATGACCTGCATCGTGACGAATATAGCGTCCAACATCGTTCTCTGTTACCCCCTTTTTTTCAAACCCTGTTTACTTTAGCGTTTCTCTACCTGATTCTGCATCTTTGTTTTTTTGTAATGTGCAGAATATGACCCTGGTCTTTTGTTTACTACGCAAGTATTTCAAGCATGGTTGCTTCCAATTTGGCTGCTTTATCGATTTTGGATGCTTTTCAGCCATTTGTCAAAACCGCAATTTCACTTCCTAAAGCAGAAATGTGAACATTAAACGCTGAATTGGCAGTTCGTGATACTGCGCCCTCGCATTCATGCCTGTTATATCTTATTTTCAGCCGTTTGCTTGATTTTTATTTCTAAAGTCCCTGCTTTTTTCATTACCCAGTACTGTCCAACCAGAGGCTTCACAACAAATAACGCAAACGGACATCAAAAAGTTCAATATAAAACTCACATTTTTTTAACCTCATTTCAGCCATGTTGAATCATTGTATCTTTTTTAGCTCGTCCGAGTCAAAAAGTTAAGTTGGATGATTAACCACTCTTTAACATGAATTTTACGTTGTTCACATGTCTTCTTCTTGAAAAGGACAACATTTAAAAATATGATAAACATATACCTGAAATAACCTGAACTTCACGAAAAACGGTTATATAGTAATCAGGACAACACCGGACACAGGAAATATACCGGAAATACTGCCGCCAATTCGGGCGGCCTGACTGGCAGGAGGCCAATATGAGCCGTTTATTCGTTAAGTTTCAAGAGTACGATCGCAATGTGTTTATGTGGATTAATGGTCGACTTCATAATCGATTTATGAATTTTTGGCTGTACTATCTCACCCATCTGGGCGGAGCAACGTTTTCTATTGCCGTATCCTTATTGATCTGGCTGCTTGCTCCAGCTCCTTGGAATACGACAGGCCTTCAGGCGTGTATTGCTCTGGCTGTAAGCCATATTCCGGTAGCAATCGCCAAAAGGATGTATCCTCGCATCCGGCCATATCTGGCCATGCCGGAGACGATCACATTCCGCAATCCCCTGACGGACCACTCATTTCCTTCAGGACATACAACCGCCGTCTTCTCGGTAACCGTTCCGTTTATGACGATGGAACCTATTTTGCTGGCGACGCTGCTGCCGGTTGCACTGATTGTCGGATTCTCCCGAATTTACTTGGGTTTGCACTATCCTTCGGATGTGCTCGCGGGTGCCACAATCGGTACTTTAGTCGCACTTGCGACAGTTGCATTATGGACTTAAAGCGGATATGTTAGACTAAGGAAAACCTAGCAGGAACAGGTGAGCAAGCGTGGAGAAAAAACGAGTATTACTACTATCCGAAGGCTTTGGAGCGGGTCATACACAAGCCGCCTATGCACTGTCCAGCAGTTTGAGAAAGCTCTCTCCGGAAGTACAGACCAAAGTGCTTGAACTGGGTAGTTTTCTTAACCCCAGAGTCGCACCACTTATTATTACGGCATACAAGAAAACGGTAACCAACCAGCCCAAACTTGTCGGATACGTATACAGGCATCAATATAAAAAGTCTTTGAACCGATTGACTACACTTGCATTGCACAAGCTGTTTTACACGCATACACGCAGTATCGTGAGGCAGCTTCGTCCAAATGCCATTGTATGCACGCACCCCATACCAAGTGCNGTCATATCCAGATTGAAGCGCCTCGGTGTNCAAGTGCCACTCTGCACGGTCATTACCGACTATGATGCGCATGGCACTTGGATCAGTCCTGAGGTCGACTTATATCTGGTATCTACGGATGAGGTAAAGTCCAAATTAATGCTGCGCGGAGTTGCTGTAGACAAAATACGAGTTACCGGCATCCCGGTGCACCCCAACTTCTGGGAACATCCTGGCCGGGATGAGATCCGTGCCAAGTTTAATCTGAAAGATATGCCAACCGTTCTTGTGATGGGAGGCGGCTGGGGAATGCTTAGCGATGAAGTGGTCAATAAACTCCTGACTCGCTGGCATAACGACATTCAGATCATCTTCTGTCTCGGACGCAATGACAAAATCCGGATCAGCATGGAACAGAATCCGGAGTACCGAAAAGAAAATATTCACATTATTGGATACACCAAAGAAGTGGATAAACTAATGGAGGTTTCCGACCTGCTGATAACCAAGCCTGGCGGGATGACATGCACGGAAGGACTCGCCAAAGGTATTCCAATGTTGTTTCATAATCCCATTCCGGGACAAGAGGAAGAGAACGTTCAATACTTTACCGCCAGAGGACTGGGCGAACCGATTACATCACTTGATGTCGTGGTTAAATGGATGAATAAATTGGTACATAAATATCCCGACATCGTCCGTAAACGCAAACGTCATTTGGCACAGATCGCCAAATATCGTCCGATGGAAAGTGCACAGAGCATCATCGATCTTCTGGACCTCCGGCCATTCCAGGCTGATCAGGCCCGATCGTGAACCAAAGTTCGATAAACAAGCCGCATACACTTATGCAACGAAAAAAAGGTGCCTTCAATCTGAAGGCGCCTTTTTACTTGTCTATTAGGTAAAGAAATAAATACAAACTACTGAATGCCCGCCGATTTCAAATATTCCTGCCATTGTTTAGTGTACTCGGCTTGTATTTTCTCGAGTCCGGCCTGCTTAGCCTTTTCCATAAATGTGTTCAGGCCTGCTTCAACGTCTGCGACCAAACCGACGTTCAGCGGATACAGATACTGTTTCTCCACTTGCTCAAGCGCAGCCTTCTCCGCCTGAAACGGTGTCCAATCCTCAGCAAATCCGGTAAAGATATCCGGCTTTTTGATTTTGTCCAACTCCTCGAACATGGCAAGTACATCGTCGAACGTTTTATCGTAGAGCATGAAGTCCGGATTCCGCCAAGCCCAGCCATTCATGCCTTCACGCGGGAATCCATTCGTCTGAGCATCACCGACCATTTTGTAGTAACCCTCCTGCACTTCAAAGTTTTTGCCTTCAACGCCATATTCGGTAAGCCAGTTGTAACGTTTGTCTGTTACCAGCTTCTCATAAAAAGCCAGTGCCTTTTCCGGGTTTTTGCTGCTTCGCGGGATGGCGAACCCGTTATGAATCGGATGAACCGGTTGTGCAAAGCCTTTGGCATTCGGATAAGCGAAATATCCCAGCTTCCAATCCGGATGCGTAGACTGAACCTTGATTACATCCGCATTAAACTTGTTCGGGTTCTCACCCGATAGAACAACAGCAGCTTTGCCATTTTGCAGCAGTGAATTCGATGTGTCCTTCACATTCAGCACGTTTTTCGGGAAAAATCCTTTATCCATCCAGCGTTTGTACGTTTTCAGGTCTTCCAGGTGCTGGGATGATCCCCAATAGGACGTGATGGTTGACGGTGAATCGTACATAATATCAAGCCCGTAAGGGAGCTGGCCAGCCGTATTCACCAGTTTGGAGGTTAACTGACGAATGCCGTGAGTATGATTGGAATTACTGTCCGCGATCGGAATCATGCTCGGTTCATTGGCTTTGATCCCCTCAAGATAAGCTTCGAGCGTCTCCAAGGATTCGGGTTTGGGCAAATTATACTTTTCACGCAGGTCCTCACGGTACGCAATTCCTTCTGTCACATACTCGATCCAGGTCGAGGGTACGGTATAAATTTTTCCATTGATTTTAACAGCGTTCCACATGTCTTCGGGCACGTGGGATTGCAATGTTGGTGCCGCCTTCGGCAGCAGCTCGTCGAGTGGCAGAAAGGCACCTTTTTTGGCATAGGATTGATAGAATGTCCAGTCCGCAGTGAAAATCAGATCCATAGGCTGGCCAGAAGACAGGAGCAGCTTATATTTTTGATCCCAGTCCGTCCAGGAGGTGTAGTTAAATTTTACGTTGACGTTCAGATCGGCCTCAGCGAGTTTATTGATCTCTGATTCAATTACAGGCAAGTCTTTGGGCGCGTCCCCAAGCATGTAAAACTGCAGGGTTACCTTCTCGCCTTTGTCAGTCGACGATGCACCTTCCTCACTTCCTTGCCCAGATCCCCCAGATCCGTTATTACATGCGGCGAGTACCCCGGCAAACAACATCAGGGCCAGCACCAGTGACAGGTGGCGAATTATTTTGTTGCGCATATGCATCCTCCCTTTTGTAGGAAACCTTATATGTTAGCGTAAACGGCCAGGACACGGACAGACCTAAGACAAAACTCCAGCCGACGTCTCCAGCATATTTACGTTCTAACCTTTTACCGCACCAATCGTAAGACCTTTGACAAAATAGCGCTGTACAAA
>Ga0058696_1000945_pt1 | contig 11744 bp, 10 predicted proteins | sample AgamicMgSfrz_FD_55077 | JGI IMG/M metagenome (GOLD analysis project Ga0058696, IMG submission 55077) | Agave microbial communities from Guanajuato, Mexico - Mg.Sf.rz | ecosystem: Host-associated > Plants > Phyllosphere > Phylloplane/Leaf | place: Guanajuato, Mexico | collected 2012-05-30 | reverse complement strand
CTTGGCCTAACAATTGATTTCTTCAATGGAACCCTGAGCCCAACGACGTTGTAAAAGGAGCCTAGTGTTATTCCGTATAGGAAGATTAGTAGGTAGATCAAAGTTTTTACCTCACACGAAGTATATTTTAATTATATTAATTAGCTTGCAGGAATTTTATTTTCTTTTCCGTCTTTCTTAGCAGTGTTGATTTCAGTTAATGTAGCGCTTGTAAATGCAATCTCTACATTTCCTTTAGTACCAGTTCCTGAGAATTCCAGACCATTATCTGTAACAGTTACAGTGTATGCATTATCACCAGTAAAAGTAGTAATATTTTCAACATATTCAGCAAGTTCATCTGGACCTAATACGTTTTCTTCATTACCTGCTTCAATATCATTGGAAGAAACATAAGTCTGCGCACCATTCATAATTTGTACTGCGTCAGCTTTAATAGCGTCAAAACGAGATTTCTCAATAATATTCGCAATGCTAGGAATAGCAATCGCAGCGATGATACCAAGGATAACGATAACTGCTAATAGCTCGATAAGCGTTAGACCCTTTTCATTTTTAATATGTTTTTTTAATAATTGACCCATTATATTTGTCTCCTCTAAGAAAGGTATTTTTGTTTGGTTGTGTACAACCTATTGCTATTATACTAGATAAGCAGATTTATGCATATAGTTATTTTAAGGAAAAAGTCCTATTTTTTTTATTGAACGTGGTTGAATATTTCGAACATAGGTACCATGATGGATGTGACTATAGTTCCAACGATGCCTGCAAGCAGAACGATCATAATTGGCTCGATCAAGGACTTTAGTCTGTCTGTTGCACTTTCGACTTCTCTTTCATAGAAATCGGCAACCTTTGAAAGCATTGCATCAAGTGAACCTGTTTCTTCACCGATTGCAATCATTTGTGTTACTAGCGGCGGGAAGACCCAGTGTGCCTTCATTGGCGTTGTCAGTGATTGACCTTGCTCCAATGCACTTCTTGACTTTATAAGCACCTTTGACATTACTTCATTTTCAATAACACTTTCGACAATCGCAATTGCCTGCAATATTGGCACAGAGCTTGAAAATAGGGAGCTTAGTGTTCTTGTCATCCTTGCCAGTGCTGCCTTTTGCAAAATTTTCCCGAATACCGGTATTCGTAAAAGGAAGTAGTCCAAATAGTATTTTGATGCTTTATTATTTCGAACGACAAGTATGCCGACGACAAAGGCAATCATTAATAATACAATCAGCCACCAGTATACTTGCATAAACTCACTTGCATTTAAGACGAATTGGGTGATTGCAGGCAATTCACCGCCAAAATCCTTGAACATATCCACAAATGTCGGCACAATGCTTACTAGCAGGAAGATAACAACGACAATGGCGATGATGGCTATAGCAATTGGATAAGTTAACGCCGACACAATCTTCTGCTTTGTAAAATGCTGTCTTTCATAGTGGACGGCAAGTCTTTCTAATGTTTCGTCCATGCTTCCACTTGCTTCTCCTGCTCGGATCATGTTGACAAACATGCTTGAAAACACTTTACGATGCTTGCCCGCTGCTTGAGACAAAGGATTTCCGTCACGCAAATCCTGCTCAACTGCAAGCAATGCTTTTCGAAGCCCTTTGCTTTCTGTTTGCTGCGCCAAAATGGCAGTCGATTCAACAACAGAAATACCGGCTTTCAGTAATGTCGCAAATTGGCGTAAATATATAACAAAGTCTTGGAGCTTCACTGGACTCCCAAGGGTTAGCTCCTTTGTGAGCAAAGTCTCTGGAATTTCATTCATTTCCATGACTCTTATTCCTTTTTCCTTCAGCTGGAGCATCGCCTCACGTTTGGACTGTGCCGTAACGATGCCTGTCTTCTTGCCTTTNCGGTCTCTTCCTTCATATTTATAACGAGCCATTGCTTTGCTCCTCCTGTAAATATGGCAGTGCTGCTTCTCTTAATATCGCACCTTTTTGGACAAGCTCCTTCACATTGCTTTCTAATGTGTGCATGCCCGCGGCTCTTGATGTCTGCATGATATTCAAGATTTGGTGAATTTTTTCATTGCGAATCAAGTTGGCGACAGCTGCATTATTAATGAGAATTTCTGTTGCAGAAACCCTACCTGATTTATCAGGTGTTGGAAACAGCCGTTGTGACACAATACTGACAAGAACAGATGCTAGCTGGATACGAATTTGATCCTGCTGGGATGGCGGAAATACATCAATAATACGGTTAATTGTTGCCGGAGCACTTGATGTATGAAGAGTACCAAGCACTAAATGGCCTGTTTCTGCTGCTGTTATTGCCGTTTGAATGGTCTCTAAGTCACGCATCTCACCAACAAGAATAACGTCCGGATCCTGTCTTAAGGATGCGCGCAAACCATTTGCGAAGTTGTTTGTGTCAAACCCGACTTCTCGCTGGTCAATGATGCATTTGCCATGCTTATGCAAATACTCAATTGGGTCTTCTAATGTGATAATATGCTTTCTCATTGTATCGTTCATATAAGCAATCATCGCTGCAAGTGTTGTTGATTTACCGCTTCCTGTCGGTCCTGTTACTAATATGAGTCCTTGCGGCTTTTCGCTGATTTTCTTCAAAATTTGCGGCAGCTGCAAATCATCCAAGTTCGGAATTGATGTCGGCACAACCCTAATCGCCAGAGCAACACAGGCTCTCTGCTTATATGTGTTGACACGAAATCTGGAAACGCCCGTTAAGCTATAAGAAAAATCAAGCTCTCCTTTTTCCTTAAACGCATCCCATAAATCCTCTGGAATCATCTCTTTTGCCATTTTCTCTGTATCTNCAGGGGTTAGGCTTTCTTTACCATATCTTCTTAGCTCTCCGTTTATCCGCATGACAGGAGGAACGCCGACCGTCAAATGGATGTCTGAAGCTTTCAGCTCGAAGCCGACCCGAAGCAAATGGTCGATATTGTTATACACGTTAGTCCCTCCTAGTCAGGGATAGCTACACGAAGCACTTCTTCAGTTGTAGTAATTCCTTGTTTTACTTTTAATAATCCATCATCAATCAAGAAAATCGTTTTCGCTTTAATCGCAAGCTCACGAAGCTTTATAAAGGACTCTCCATTCATGATGACACTTTTCATGTCATCATTTATAACTAGCACCTCATGGATGGCAACACGGCCTTTATAGCCTGTCATATTGCAGGATGCACAGCCTCGGCCTCTTGCAACCTTATCAATAGATAATCCTCGTTTTGCGAAGATTTCCTTTTCTCTTATTGACGCAGGATGAACCTCACCACAGTCTCTGCATACCTTCCTTACAAGCCGCTGTGCCACAATGCCACTTAGCGAGGATGCGACCAAAAACGGCTCCACTCCCATGTCCAGCAGGCGAGTAATTGAGCCTAAAGAATCATTTGTATGAAGGGTGCTTAAGACAAGATGTCCTGTCAGTGAAGCTCGTACAGAAACTTCTGCTGTTTCTTTATCCCGTATTTCCCCAACCATGATGACATTCGGGTCCTGTCTGAGAATTGCGCGCAGTCCTGCGGCGAATGTCATGCCGACATTGCTGTTAACCTGTATTTGGTTAATGCCCTCCAACTGATATTCAACAGGGTCCTCAACCGTAATAATATTGACTTCCTCGCTGTTCAGGCGATTAAGAGCCGCGTACAATGTCGATGATTTACCTGAACCAGTCGGCCCTGTTATTAACACGATTCCTGTCGGCTTTTCGATCATTTCTACAAAGCGACCAAAATTAACTTTATTAAATCCAAGCTTATTTAAGTCATTCAATGCACTTCCTAAATCAAGGAGACGCATAACAACCTTTTCTCCATAAACTGTTGGCAATGTCGATACACGCAAATCAATTGGATGGAAGTCCAAATTGATTTTGATTCTGCCATCTTGAGGAATTCGGTGTTCGGTTATATCCAAATTGGCCATAATTTTAAGTCTTGCAATCAACACACTTTGCATATGCTTTGGAAGTACTCGTTCAACACGAAGCACCCCATCAACACGATAGCGGATAACAACCTTTGTTTCCTGTGGATCTATATGAATATCACTTGCTTTTAATGTTGCTGCGTTCGTTAAAATTTGGTTTACAAGTCTTACAATTGGCGAATCCTGCTCAAGCATGCCGTCTGTTTGGCTTTCACCAATTTCATTCGGATCTGACAGCAATTCCTCGAATCCTTCATCCATATCATAGTATTTATTTATCGCCCGCAAAATATCGTCCTTTGAGGCAATCGCTGTTTCTATTTGAAAGCCAGTGGACAGACGCAAATCATCGATTGTATAGAAGTCCATCGGATCAGCCATTGCTACATACAGTTTTTCTCCATCCTTTTTCAGAGGGATAATCAGCTGTCTTTTCGCTGTTTCCTTTGAAACAATCGTAAATAATTTAGGGTCAAAAGGATATCGGTACAAGCTTACGTGTGGAATACCTAACTGTAATTCCAATACTTCAATAAGCTGCTGCTCTGTGATGAATCCCTTTTGAAGCAAACTGTCACCAAGCCTTTGATCTGGATGCTTGTCTGTAAGTGCCTGCTGAAGCTGTTCCTCTGTCAGCAAACCAGCCTCCACCAACAAGTCTCCAAGTCGTTTTCGAATTTGTTTCATCCTAAATCCCTCCCTTTAAATTATTTTGTAGTTCCGCTGTCCGCAGTTTCTTCCGCAGTATTTGTTGCAGTTGTTTCCTTTTCAGCCTCTGTGCTGTCAGTCGACTTGTCTGTGCTAGCTTCTGTATCTGCCTTGGTTTCATCCGTTTCTGTTTCTGATGCTTCTGAATCAGAATCCGTCGTTGCATTACTATCTGACTCTTCTTCTGCAGTGCTTTCATCAGAATCAATTGTCACGTCCTGCTCAACAAGAAGACTATGTGCAATCGCCTTATTAGCTGGAGCATAAAAATCTTCACTAATTAGTTCCTTTTTGACAATTTCNCCATTTTCATTCTTAGACTCTCGATAGACCTTTATATAAAGTCCGTCGGCTCCCTCTTCTACAACCCTTGTTTCATTCAAACTTANGCTTGGATCAAACTGAAGGACTGTTTTTGGCGAAAATGTCTCTTTGTCAGATAAAAGCACTTTATAGTTATACAAGAAATTTGCACCATTTAAGCTTACATACAGCTTGCTATTAACCATTTCAAATGAAAGTGTATATGTCTCTTCATTTGGATTATAGAAACGATAATCCATATTTTGATTTTTATTCACTTTTGCTTCATAGCCTAGCTCAGCAAAAGCTGGCAGGGCATTGCTTAAATATCTTTCTGAAATGGTGAAGTTCGTTGGCAGAATNGTAGTGTGNACCGCAGTAGCCACAATACTCAGCACCTTATCAGAATAGGCCTCTCCATTGTTTTCCTTCATCCACTCGAGCAAGGAAATCGTTGTTTGCGGTTTTATCGTTAATGTAGGAAACTGCTTGACCCATTTTTTTACACTGTTTTTCTGGTCATCAGTGNCTACTGTAGCCTCCGATAATTTGGCAGCTTTTTCGTCCTTGCTTATTCTGTATTCATTTAAGTCTATTAATTGATTGCCAGATTGCAAGCTTGCCGCCATTCCTACTAAACTATCGTTTAAACGAGACAAATAAAAAGCATTATTACTTGTCAGTTCAGCAGATACAGATGTAAGGAAGCTCTCCATCTCTTGCAAGTCAAGGGAGACGATCACATTATTGTTTCCTTGTTTGATGGAGGCAACAGAATCCTTTAATTGAAAGACAAACTGACTTAAATCAAAGTCCACTGTCTTTTCCTTGTATTTCAATTGAATCGTCGTGTTTTTCTCCCATTCTGACTGCTTTTCACTTAAAGCACTTAAGGCTTCCTTTTGGTTCATCCCAGAAACATCGATGCCAGCAATTGTTGTATGCTCTTCATATCCGTCATTACTCTGAAAAAGATTACTGTAAGCCTTTGTCCCGAACTGGGAAAAACTAAAAATAAAGGAAGTGGCGAACAAAATTGCGGCAAATAGCTTTGCAGCTTGGATGTTTTTCATGCAGTGTTTGCTCCTTTGTTATTAAGCTTCCACATTCATTGAAAGTTCAATTACTACGCTTGGTCCTGCTAGTTGAGCATTTTCAATATCCTCTAAAGACAGAACAGTTCCTTTAGCAAGTAATAATTGGCCTTCATTTGTGTATATATCATTAACTACTTTCTTGTTAAGCAATAGCTCTACTTGTTTTTCCTTTAATGCTTGAAGACGCTCTGCCTCTTCCATATCCTTTAGGGAGGAAGCGGAAAGCTCCTCTATTAATTCCTCTGCTTCTACAACTGTTTCTTGTGCGTACGCTTCTTCTTTAGGAGCAGCCTCTTTAAGGCTCGCAGATGCTTCCTCTTTCACAACAATGATGTCTTTACCGTATGTCATAACTAGCTCAGCATCAATCAAAACTTCCTCATTTTTGACATCTGCTAGCAATGCTTTAATTTCACCGCCGTTGTCGTCATCCACCAAAAATTCGGTTACCTTGCCGATAAGCTCCCCTTTTCTAGTGATAACATTCGCACCAATTATTCCNATTTGTTTATTCACTAGCTCAGTGGCAATGGGAATTTCATTTAAGTCCATAATGGCATGAGCACTTTCTATCGTTACTGCATACTCACCGACACCAACTACCTTTTTAAAAGGAATAGCATCAACACTCTCTTGCCATTCTTCCTGTTCAATTGTCAAAAAATCAACAGATCCTTTTTCCGGNTTAATAATAAGAGAATGAACCTTTCCTTCTTGTTGTCCGTTTGAAATGCTGATAATTGGCAATCCTTTAATTTGTGCACTGTTTTTCATAAAATATCCTCACCTTATTCACATAATTATTTATTTAAGTAGTTCTTTTCCATAAAGTTAAGCTGTTCTAAGATGATTGGCTCTCGTTCGTATTTCGTNTGCAATTGAGCAAAAAATGACTCCAGCTTAGAGTGCTCGTTTTGTTGTACGAAATGTTCAATCAATAAATTAGATATTGTAAAGTATTCGTGTAATGGCAATGTATCGGTTAGGCATTTCACCAAAATGGATTCGTACTCTTTTTTATCAAGCGTATTCTTCATCAGCTTCAACTGCATAAGCGTATTGTTAATCACTTGATGTGATATAGCATTAGGCGGAGCTGTCGCTTCCTCTGTCACACTATCTAATTCATTAACTTCAANATGCTCATTGCTTGTTTCTTCTGTGTTGTCTTCTAAAATTTCATCCATTAATTCCATCATTGATTCTGCTGATTTGACTGGCTCTGGCACGATGTCATCTGCCACAGCCTCTACTTCTTCAAGCTCCAAATATTCCATATCTTCCACAAGGTTGGCTGCTTCCTGTACTTGTTTCTTGTCAGCAACAGTCCAATCTTCGTCGACAAGCTTTTCCTCTTCACTGTTGTCTGCTTGTTCTTCATCCTCAAGACTTACTGCTGCTTCCTCAATATCTTCAAGTAAAGAAATATCGTATTCAGCAAGCCCTGCCTCCAGTTCTTGCTGCTTGCTCTTTTGCAGGTTCAGGTCGTCTGCCTCTTCCGAAGACATCAGCCTTTCAAGCTCNTCCATATAAGAATAACTTTCTGCCTGTTTATCTTGGTCAGGTGTACTTTCTGTTTGTATTGGGAGAATATCTATTTCAGAAATCTCCTCATGCTCATTTTTTTGCTCTAGTATTATTTCGTCCACTTCTGCAAAATTATTAACATCTTCTTTAGCAGAAAAATCGGATTTCATAAATTCTTCCTCAACAGAAATAGCAGGAATGATTTCCTCTTCCTTCTCAAACGTATTACTTTGCACAGCAATTATTGGCTCCACTTCAGCTTCTTCTACTAAAAATGANTCATTGTTACTTTCCATTTCCCAGCGATTCTTCTGTGGAACTGCCTGATCTGCTGCTGCCAGATCCCAATCCATTTCGTCTTCCCATTCTTCTTCGTCTTCTTCGGCCTCAAACATCATCTCTGAGGATTTCTTAATGAAAAGATAAGTAAATATAATCAAAAATANCAACATAAAAAGCACTGTTTGCCACCATTCGAAAATTTTTTGTGTCAACAAGCCACAAACAGATGTAAACAGCGCTGCGCCAATAATCCACCATTTCCCTTTTTTCGTAAACCCTAATGGCAGAAAATACACAATCGGCACTATTAATATTAGGGAAAAAAGGGCTAGAACATATGATATCATGGCAAACCTCCTTAAACCAATATCCTAAATCCTAAAAAATCTACAGTTTTTTCTATTTTTCCAATACTTTAGNACTCTTTTTCGACTTTTTTAGTCATTTTGCGACTAATAAATATTGTATAATAAGATTAGTAATTTTGAAAGCAGGGGAATATATGAAATTTTTTAAGATATTATCTAGTTCAAAAGGATTAACTTTAATCGAGGTACTTGTTTCCCTTACTATATTGAGCATTATTTTATTAGGTATAATGAACTTTTTTAATCAAGCCTATTCGTATACAAATTCTAATCAAAAAAAGACTGCAGCTATTAATGTTGCTAGAAATGCGTTGACGTATATGGAACAGTCGTCAGGCACCAACTCCTTTATAGCCTTAAGACAAAGACTGGAAGATAATCCAGACGAAGAAGGTACATTAAGAATTTGCGATAGTTCCTACAAAGTGTTTTGGAATGGTGAGAAGCAGGAATGTGACCCAATCACCATAAATAACGTTACCTATAATGTTACTATTGTTCCAACGCTAGACAAAAACAATACAGCCTATTTTATTCCCTTAACTGTGAATGTGGATTGGACGGTGAAGCGACATGATTACACTACATCAATGGAAGGAACGATCAAAAGTGAAGATCTTAGATGAAAAAGGACTGACATTGGTTGAGGTGCTTGCTGTACTTGCCATTACGGCTATTGTGTTGCCAGTCATATATGGTGTTTTCCATACGGGAATAAATCTTTACAATAAGATACAAGTAGAAGGACAGCTTCGTGATGACGCTGATTATGCTGTGTCAATGATGATGAATTCTTTTAACAGTATTCCTTTTGATTATGCTACAACTGATGATGGCAGAATTGACCTTGTTGATGCAGAGCAAACAGCCATTACAGAAAATACAAAGGACAATTCGACCTTTTATACGTACAGCAAAGAAGAAATTGATCCTAAAAATACAAATACAAGATCGATTGAATTTGTGGAAAACACGGTAGATGGCAAGGAAATTCAATCTGTTTCAATTGATGGGAATATCATGGAAGGAAACGGCGATTACAGTGCTTCTAGCCTTAAACTAAGGTGCAGTGATACCGATAGAAATGATAGAAGCAAATGTTTACATGGCATTATTGAAGTAAATTTTACTATTCATAATGCTAGAATAGAGCGGCCATTAACATTAGAAAGCCGGTTTGGCTTTTAAGGAGTAAATTTATGAAAAAACTGAATGAACAAGGGAATGCCCTCCTCACTGTGCTTTTAGTATCCATTGTGTTTACGACAATCGGTTTAGCGATTGTCGCTTCTTCGATCAGTGGAGCAAAACGAGTCGAAACGAGGGAATCAGATATCACCATTACCTTTGAGAGCAAAAAGGTGCTAGATGAAATTACATCTACTATTGCCACAAGGCTCAACACACTAAACTTGGATATGGTGAAAAATTCAGATGGCACATACCGTGTAAATTCCTCCTTTCAAGGAGAACTGCAAAACAATGTGCTCATCCCAAGCCTGAATGATATCGTTAATAATACAGCATATAATGCTTCCATTAAATGTTTAAGCATTAAAGATATAAGCAACAACGATGTCGTTTACTTACANCCAAATACTGCAGAAACAGCATGTGCTGCATCAACTGAGGAAAAAAATACAAGCTCCTATTCCATTAATCGAAATTACGACTATACAAGAGTACTCGAAATTGTACTTGTAACAAATAACCCAAATGAAAATGAAGGAGATGTCACTCGTACTTTAAAGAAAAAAATTATTTTATCACCATTACCAAGCTTTCTGAAATATGCTGCTGGGTCAGCTTCAGAGGATAAGAATAGCGGACTTTTCCTGAATGGTTCCTCTAATATAAATGGAAATGCGTTTGCCAACTATTTAACCATTTCAAAGGATGCTAATTATCAGGATCGTGCAGGTAAATCGAGGACAGTTGCTTCTCTCCCGCCTTCCGTAAACGGAGACTTCTACAGCACTGGGGCAGCCATCCTTGAAAAGTTAAAGGAAGATAATTTTTATAAGAAAGACGTACCTGATTTAAAGCATGACAGTCAATTCATTAACATTGAGTATGATCAAACACTGAGAGACCGTATTAATACGATGCTTAGTAATAATGCTTTAACAACAACAGTTTCAACAACAACTGATGTTACTAATCTTTCAGCGGTTCTTAGCAAAGAAATCAGCAGTAAAGTAACTGCAAAGACTGCACNAACCGATATTGTCAAAACAGATACACAACAGGTTCCACAATCGGTAGTAGGAGATTCGTTAGAGAAATTAGAAAATGGATTCACGATTGACAGCAAAACCGGTCCTGTCACATTTACGGAAAATGTGCAAATTAATGGAGATGTTGTTATAAATAGCAGCAACTATCCAATCACATTTGAGAAGGACTTAATCGTAAATGGTAATCTGTATATTGTCAGCAATAAGAATATCTCCCTTCAATCCGTTAAAACNGCNGGAGATCTTCATCTCATTAACTTCGGCGGCAATGTTACTGCTTGGGCCGACTTGGTCGCTGCAGGCAAGATTGTCATTGAATCAGATGCAGACACAACAACAAGCTCTGTATCGAATGGAGTTAAGCTGAATGGTGATATCTTCGCAGGTAAAACACTCAGCATACGACCGTTGAATACTGAAATGGATTTAAACAGCAATATCATCAGCCTTGGTGCCTTTACTGTCAAGGGNGATGAGAAAGGCGAAGCAGATGGAGAAAATGACATCGTCCGTTTTAATTCTGTCGTTTACTCTAACGCAGAAAGCTTTATTTCGAACGTTAATATTATTGGATTACCGTACACAAACAAATTGAACAAGTCAGAAGAAGGCCAGCTGATTTTATTATCTAAGGACAGACTGACAATAACACGGATGAATGAATTCAATAATTATTCCGACATGAACGAACCAAGCTATCCGTACTTGCCGATAGAAGAAAAGAACATCCAGCCATTAAAAGCATTCTTCTATACAGAAAAGGATGCTGAATTATATGGTGTAGGTTCACTGTTTTATATTAAGGGCGGGATATTCGCAAAAAACTCACTGGAAATCAATGCTATTAGAGCAAATAGAGCGGTTAAAAACATTGAAAATGTTCCCCTTTCTAGTGAGGATTACATGTCTAGATTTATTGTTGATTATGACCAGGACGTATTGTTAAAGGGTATTGATGCACTGCCGNTCGTTGACCGCTTGCAGATTATACCAGATGATTTTGTTATACAATAAGCCTTTGAAGATGTCTTAACAAGACATCTTTTTTTTATCCATATAAAAAAGAGGCTGGGGCAAAACAAAAGATAAGCTTTCTAAACAAGAATAATAGAATTACAACTAAATTTTAAAAATGAAGGTTGTGTCTNNNTATCCTTTCCTTTATTTCCCTTAGTAGTCGAGTGGCCTCTGCTCCATTCCACTAAAATTTCTAATTTTTTGTATTTAAACTAAAAACAAAAAACCGAACTATTTAATCAATAGTTCGGTTTTTACGCTGGTTCACATACTT
>Ga0058696_1000941_pt1 | contig 11774 bp, 8 predicted proteins | sample AgamicMgSfrz_FD_55077 | JGI IMG/M metagenome (GOLD analysis project Ga0058696, IMG submission 55077) | Agave microbial communities from Guanajuato, Mexico - Mg.Sf.rz | ecosystem: Host-associated > Plants > Phyllosphere > Phylloplane/Leaf | place: Guanajuato, Mexico | collected 2012-05-30 | reverse complement strand
CCGGGCGCGGAGCTTGCCGAACGCGCGCGCGAGCAGGCGGTGAAGTTCGGCGTCGAGCTGCTGACGATGCGCGAGGGCGTGCATGCGACGTTCGTCGACGGCAAGATTCGTGTCGAGCTCGCCGACGGGTCGATCCTGATCGCCCGCGCGAACATCTGCGCGACCGGCATCGAATATCGCAGCCTCGGGCTGCCGGAAGAACCGGCGTTTCTCAACGCGGGGCTGTTCTACGGCGCCGGGTCGAGCGAAGCGCCGATGTGCGCGGGCGAGCAGGTGTTCATCGTCGGCGGCGGCAATTCGGCCGGCCAGGCCGCNATGAATTTCNCGCGGCATGCGCGTCAGGTGACGATGCTCGTGCGCGGNGCGTCGCTCGCCGACACGCTGTCGCGCTACCTGATCGACCGGATCGANCGCACGCCGAACATCGAGGTCCGCTACNGGTCGAGCGTCGCCGCGCTGCACGGCGACGGCTGGCTCGACGCGATCGAGCTTCGNTCGGCGGACGGCACGCGCGAACGGCTGCCGGCCACGCGNCTGTTCGTGTGCATCGGCGGCGCGCCGAATACCGACTGGGCGAAGGACACCGACATCATTCGCAATCCGGACGGTTATCTCGTCACCGGCGGCGACTTGTACGACTGTCCGGCGTTCGAGCGCGTGTGGCCGCTCGAGCGCCGGCCGTACCACCTGGAAACCAGCGTGCCGGGATCGTTCGCGGCGGGCGACGTGCGATCGGGATCGGTCAAGCGCGTCGCGTCGGCGGTCGGCGAAGGCGCGATGGCCGTGACCTTCGTGCACCGGTTTCTCAGCGAGGATGCGCATCGGCTCGCGCGCGCGTGACGCGCTCGCGGGCCGTTCGATGCGTTCATCGCGCGTCGGCTTGCGTTGCGTCGCGCAACCCGCCCCGGCCGGCGCGCGCCGGCGGCGTCCACCCGCCGCCCAACGCACGCACGAGGCTCACCGTCGCGACGGCCAGCGCCTGCCGGCTGTGAATCAGCTGGCGCCGCGCATTCAGTGCGTCGCGATCGGCGTCGATCACTTCCAGGTAGCTGACGTAACCGTGCGCGTAGCGGCTCAGCGACAGCCGCGCCGCCGCGTCCGTCGCGCGCGCCGCGCTGTCGTAGCGCACGATCCGCTCCTTTTGCGCGGCGATGTCGTTGAGCGCATCCTGCACGTCGCGCAACGCACCGATCGCGGTCGCGCGNTAGTNGGCGTCGGCGACGTTCGTGCCGGCNCGCGCGGCGGCCACCGCGGCATCGCGCTTGCCGCCGTCGAACAGCGTCAGCGCGACGTTCGCGCCGAGACTCCACAGCGAGCTGTTGCGGTCGAGAAACGAGCGCAGGTCGCGGGTGGCGAAACCGCCGTCGGCGGTCAGCGTCAGCGTCGGCAGCCACGCGGTGCGCGCGATGCCCAGNTCGAGCGACGCCGCATCGGCGCGCCGTGCCGCCGCGAATACNTCCGGGCGNTGGGCGAGCAGCGCGGACGGCAGCCCGGCCGGCACCTCCGGCACCTGCACGGGCACGGCGCCCGTGNCGACGTCGAACGCGGTCGGCGACACGCCGGTCAGCACCGCGAGGGCGTCGACGAGGTTCTCGCGCAGCCGGCGGCTCTCCGCGAGATCGGCATGCGCGGTATCGAGATCGGCCGACGCGCGCAGCCCGTCGAGATCGCTCGCCGCGCCGGCCCGCACGCGGGCGGCGATCACGTCGAGCGCGGTGCGCCGCAGCCCGATCGCGCGCGTGAGCGTCACGAGATCGTCGTCGACGTAGCGCAGCGTCAGGTAGTCGACGGCCACTTCGGTCGCCACCCGCAGACGCACCGCATCGCGATCGGCCGCCGCCTGCAGCAGGTTCTGTTCGCCGACGTCGGCATCGCCGCGCAAGCGGCCCCATAGATCGACTTCGTAGCTCGCGGCGACGGGCACCGACCAGTTGTGCATCGTGCGCTTCGGCAGCGCGTTGTCGACCGTGCCGGACACCCGCGTGCGGCTGAACGACGGGTCGACGCGCACGGTCGGCGCCAGCGCGGCTTCGCGCACGCCGAGCAGCGCCTGCGCCTGGTCGACGCGCGCGGCCGCCGCGCGGATGTCGAGGTTGTGCGCGAGTGCGGTGTCGACGAGGCGGCCGAGTTGCGGGTCACCGAACCACGCGGGCCACGCGGCGAGCGACGGCGCGCGCGCATCGGTCGCCGGATCGGCATGGCGGAACCGGTCGGTTTCGATCGGGACGGGCGCGAGCGGCTGCGGCGCGATCGAGCACGCGGCCAGCACGCTCGCGGCGAGTAGGGCGAAGACGCGCGTCATCGCGATTCGCGGCCGGGCTGCAGCGTGACGACGACCGACAGCCCGGGCCGGATGCGCGGCTCCGTCGCGGCCGGGCCGTCGAGCAGGATCTTCACGGGGACGCGCTGCGTGACCTTCGTGAAATTGCCGGTCGCGTTGTCGGGCGGCAGCAGCGCGAACTGCGCGCCGGTCGCGGGCGACAGGCTGTCGATGCGGCCGGTGAACGCGCGCTGCGGCAGCGCATCGAAGCGCAGTTGCACGGCGTCGCCGGCGCGCACGTGCCGTAGCTGCGTCTCGCGGAAATTGGCGACGATCCACGGATGCGGCTCGACCAGCGTGAGCAGCGCCTGGCCGGGCGCGACATGCTCGCCGGTCTCGACGGTCTTCTTGCCGACGTAGCCGTCCGACGGTGCGACGACCGCCGTGTAGCCGAGTTGCAGCAGCGCGTCGTGCAACTCGGCGTCGTTCTGGCTCGACGCGGCCTCGGCGGCCTGAGCGGCGGCGAGCGCGCTGCGCCGTTGCGCATCGGCCGTCGCGACGCGCGCGCGGGCCGACTTGCGGGCGGCATCGGCCGCATCGAATTCCTGCTTCGACAAGCCGCGCGGCGTCTCGCGAGTCAGTTCGCGGGCACGGGCGTAATCGAGTTCGGCCTTTTCGGCATCGGCGTGCGCCGACACGAGTGCCGCGTCCGCCTGCTCGATCAGCGCGCGTGCGCGGCTCGCATCGGCATGCGCCTGGGCGACGCGGGCGCGCTGCGCCGCGACGCGCACGTCGAAGTCGCGCCGGTCGATCTGCACGAGCGCGTCGCCCGCGTGCACGAACTGGTTGTCGTCGACGAGCACACGCTCGACCGTGCCGGCGACGCGCGGCGAGATCACGTGCAGGTGGCCGGTCACGTACGCGTCGTCGGTGCCGCGATCGCGTGCGTCGAACTCGTACACGAGCAAGGCGACGAGCAGCAGCGCGATCACGGCGATCGCGACGATGGCCGGCCGCCGGGAACGCGCGGGCACGGCGGGCGACGGTGCGGGAGAGGGTGGGGTCATGATCGACGAACTCCATCGTACGGGCAGGATTCGACGCACCGCGTTATGCTTGCGCCAGCTTGACAGGCGGGAGCCGCTCGACGATGAACACGACGTTCGCCACCGGCAGTGCCGTGCCGGCGCCGGCCGCAGGCCCGGCCTCCGACATTCCGACGTTTCGGTCGATCGCCGCGATCGCGGCCGTGCTGCTCGGCGCGATCATCGCGACGCTGACGTCGCGCATCACGTCGCTCGGGCTGGCCGACGTGCGCGGCGCGCTCGGGATCGGCTTCGACGAAGGCGCGTGGATCAACACCGCGTTCACCGCGTCGCAGATGTTCGTCGGGCCGCTCGCGATCGCGGCGGCCTTCATGTTCGGCACGCGCCGCGTGCTGGTCGCGGGCGCCGTGGTGTTTCTCGGCGCGGAAACCGTGCTGCCGCTGTGCACGCAATTCGGCGTGTTCATCGTGTGCCAGGCGATCGCGGGGCTCGCGTCCGGCGTGTTCGTGCCGCTGACGGTCGGCTTCGTCGTGCGCACGCTGCCGCCGCGGCTGATTCCGTTCGGCATCGCCGCGTATGCGATGAATCTCGAGATGTCGCTGAACCTGTCGGCCACGCTCGAAGGCTGGTACAGCGAACATTTGAGCTGGCGCTGGCTGTTCTGGCAGAACGCGGCGCTGACCGTGCCGTTCATCGCGTGCCTGATGCTGTCGCTCGCCGACGAGCCGATCAAGCGCTTCGCGTCGGGCATCGATGCGCGCGGGATGCTGCTCGGCGCGGGCGGGTTCGCGTGCCTGTGCGTCGCGCTCGATCAGGGCGAGCGGCTGTTCTGGCTGCAGTCGCCGCTGATCGTCGCGCTGCTGGTGGCCGGCATCCTGATGATCGCCGCGTTCCTGATCCACGAACTCGCGTCGCCGCGCGCCGGGCTCGATCTCGGCTACCTCGCGCGGCCCAATATCGCGCTGCTGATCGTGCTCGTCGGCCTCGTGCGTTTCACCGTGCTCAACACGAGCTTCATCCCGTCGCTGTTCCTCGCGAGTACGTACGGGCTGCGCCCGCTGCAGATCGGCGATACGCTGCGCTGGATCGCGATCCCGCAACTGCTGTTCGCGCCGTGCGTCGCGCTGCTGCTGCAGCGGGTCGATCCGCGCCGGCTGATCGTCGCCGGCTTCGCGATGGTGGCGATCGCGTTCGCGCTGGGCTCGCGGCTCACGCCGGTGTGGGCCGAGCCCGACTTCATTCCGTCGCAGTTGCTGCAGGCGCTCGGTCAGACGATGGCGCTCACGTCGGTCATCTTCTTCTTCGGCAAGCACGTGACGGCCGAGCATGCGTTGACGTTCGGCGCGGTCGTGCAGGCGACGCGCCTGCTGAGCGGGCAGCTCGGCACGACGTCGATCGCGGTGATTCAGCGGATCAGGGAGGCTACCCATTCGAATCTCGTCGGTCTGCATGTGTCGCTGTCGGATCCCGAAACGCTCGAACGGCTGCGGGCCGGCGCGGCGTCGCTGGTCGCGCATGGCGCCACGTTCGCGACCGGCAACCAGGCGGCCTATGCGCTCGTCGATCGCGCGGTGCGCGTGCAGGCCACGACGCTCGCGCTGGCCGACAACTTCCGGGTGGCGATGGCGTTCGCGCTCGCCGGCGCGCTGCTCGGCATCCTGTTGCGCCCGGTGCGGGCGCCGTAAGTGTGGCACCGGGTGGTCTGAAATTTCCTGAAAAGTCCTGAACGGCGCGTCCGTCGCGTCCGTCGCGGCAGCATGCGCGCCGCCGCGACGGACCGCGTGCTTACGCCTGCAGGAACGCAAGCAGCTCGGCGTTGATGCGATCGGCGTTCACGACGCACATGCCGTGCGAGCCGCCTTCGATCACCTTCAGCACCGCGTGCTTGACGATCTTCGACGACAGCCGGGCCGAATCGTCGATCGGCACGATCTGGTCGTCGTCGCCGTGCAGCACGAGCGTCGGCACGTCGATCTTCTTCAGGTCGTCGGTGTAGTCGACTTCCGAGAACTCCTTCACGCACAGGTACTGGCCGTGGATGCCGCCCATCATGCCCTGCGACCAGAATGCGTCGATCGTGCCCTGCGACACCTTCGCGTTCGGCCGGTTGAAGCCAAAGAACGGCACGGCGAGATCCTTGTAGAACTGCGAGCGGTTCTCCGCGACGTTCTTGCGGATGCCGTCGAATACTTCCATCGGCAAGCCGCCGGGATTGGTCGGCGACTTCACCATCTGCGGCGGCACCGCGCCGATCAGCACCGCCTTCGCCACGCGCTTCGTGCCATGGCGGCCGATGTAGCGCGCGACTTCGCCGCCGCCGGTGGAGTGGCCGACGAGCGCGGCTTCGCGCACGTCGAGCGCGTCGAGCAGCGCGGCGAGATCGTCCGCGTACGTGTTCATGTCGTTGCCGCGCGACGGCTGGCCCGAACGGCCGTGGCCGCGGCGGTCGTGCGCGATCACGCGATAGCCGTGCTGCACGAGGAACAGCATCTGCGCGTCCCACGCGTCCGCGCACAGCGGCCAGCCGTGCGAGAACACGACCGGGCGGCCGCTGCCCCAATCCTTGAAGTAGATCTGCGTGCCGTCCTTGGTGGTGATCGTGTTCATCGTGTGCGCTCCTGAGTGGGCCGAAGAGGGGCTGTGGGACGGCGTGCCGGCCGCGGCCGCCATGGCGGGCAGCGCGGCTGCGGCAACGGCCGTCGCGCCGGCGAGCAACATGTCGCGGCGGCGGGCCGACGAAACGGCGTCGGTCTGTTCGGGATGCATCTGGACTCCTGAGGTATGCGGCGGCGAGGCCGCACGGGATGGTGGATCGGTGGCGGCTGGTCGCGGCCATCCCGCCCGGCAGCCGGCCGGCGTGCGCCGTCGCGCGTCGATGGTGGCGCGCGGACGAACGAATGCCGTCGGGAGCGTAATCCGGCGCGGTGCGCGCCGTACTGAAATCCGGCTGAATTCTCTTGAACGCCGCGGCGCCCCAACGGATTTGCCGCACTGCAGAAAAATTAAGGCCGCGACCGGGACTCTTCAGCGAACGGCGGCTATCGTCAGCATCGGGTCATCGGCACACGTCGCGCGCCACGCGAACGGGGCCGACCGGCCCGCGCCGCCCGTCACCTGCCTGGATAAGCCGCCATGGACGCCTTCAATCGCTGGGAGCACATGATCACGTCGCTCGGACCGCTACCCGCCACGGGCGTCCGGATGCCGCCGCTGCCGCGCACGCGAGAGGCGGACGGCTCGCGTCGCCCGCATCGGGACGATGCGCCGGTGCCGTCGAGCGGCGACGTGCGCCGCCGCAGCGCGATCGTCGCCGTCGAGCGGCAGACCGATTCGTCGATGCTGGTGTCGTGGAGCGATCCGACGCGCTGCCGCTACGACGAACAACGCTGGATCAGCGCGAAGGCGCGCCGGCTGGCGCGCTGCGCGCTCACCGGGCAACCGATCCGGGTCGGCGACGCGATCTACAAACCCCAGTGGCGCGGCGAGAAACGCCCCGCGAACTGCCGCGAGATGGTGCTCGCGACGGCGCTCGAGCAGTTCGTCGCCCAGCAGTCCCGGGCATGACGCGCCGCGCCGCACGCTTCGGCCGCGTCCGTGGGCGCGGCTTCCCTACTCGAAAGGAACCTTCATGAGCACGTTCACCACCCGCGACGGCGTGTCGATTCACTACAAGGACTGGGGCAGCGGCCGCCCGGTCGTGTTCATTCACGGCTGGCCGCTGAATGCCGACATGTGGGACGTGCAGATGCATCACGTGGCGTCGCACGGCCTGCGCGGCATCGCGTACGACCGGCGCGGCTTCGGGCGGTCCGGCCAACCGTGGAGCGGCTACGACTACGACACACTGGCCGACGATCTCGCGACGCTGCTCGAGACGCTCGACCTGCATGACGTGACGCTCGTCGGCTTTTCGATGGGCGGCGGCGAGGTGGCGCGCTACATCGGCCGGCACGGCACGCGCCGCATCGCGAAGGCGGTGCTGATCGGCTCCGTGACGCCGCTCGTCGCGCGCCGCGACGATCATCCGGAAGGCGTGGACGTCGCGGTATTCGACGGCATTCGCGCCGGCATCGTGGCCGATCGCGCGGCGTTCTTCGACGGCTTCTGGCCGCTCTTTACCGGTTCGAACCGCGGCGGCTCGACGGTGTCGCGCGCGGCGCTCGGCTGGACCTCGGTGATGGCGCTGCAGGGCGGGCTGAAGGGCACGCTCGAGTGCGTTCGCGCGTTTTCCGAAACCGATTTCCGCGCCGACCTGCAACGGTTTGACGTGCCGACGCGCGTGATTCACGGCGACGACGACCAGACGGCGCCGCTCGCGCTGACCGGCGCCGCGACTGCGAAACGCGTGCCGAATGCGACGCTGAGCGTCTATGAAGGCGGCCCGCATGCGCTGTACCTGACGCATGCGGCCCGGCTGAACGACGAATTGCTGGCGTTCGCGCAGGGCTGAGCTCCGCGACGCCGACCGGCGGCGGCGCGATGCGCCGCCCGTTTCGCGCGGCGCATCGCGCCGGCCGCGCACGCAAATGAGCCGACGGATATTCGGCCGGCACGATAGAGGCGCCCGAAAATAAACCGGCCGTGCGAATCGAAAAGAAAATGCGCCGCATTTCTCCGCGCGAAAAATATTTCGTCTGATATATCGAAATCGAATTCATGGACGCATGCACGATTTGCACATGAAACGTGCGTGGTCTCGCCGTATTTCGGTGCCTGGGCGGTGCTCGGGCGCAAACAGCGCCGTGCGGCGGTATTTTTCGTCATTTCAAAAAATTCGAGCCGTTCATTCTGATAATTTGAATCATTCGACCATGCAAATACCGTAGCATTGATGCGGAACCGGCACCCGATTTCAGTGGGGCGCCGTTAAATGTCACCCTCAAGAAATTCTCATGATCCGGATTGGAACACTTCACGTTTTTCTCGACAGACGTGAAATTCGTTCGAACGGCAAGCTGCTGCGCATCGGCAGCCGCGCATTCGAAATTCTCGAGCTGTTGATTCGGGCGAACGGTGCGCTGGTATCGAAAGACGACATCATGCAGCGGGTATGGCCGCACACCGTGGTGGAGGAAAACAACCTGCAGGTGCACATCGCGTCGCTGCGCAAGGCGCTGGCCGGCGATCGCAACCTGATCGTGACGGTGCCGGGCCGCGGCTATCGGCTGGTCGCCGGGCAGGACGACGGCGACGCGCCCGTGCGCCCCGCGACGTGGCGGCCGTCCGCGGCGCCGAGCACGCTGTTCGGCCGCGAACAGACGGTCGCCGACGTGCTGGCCGCCCTGCAGGGCGCGCGCGTCGTGACGCTGGTCGGCGCGGGCGGCATCGGCAAGACGCGCGTCGCGATCGAAGCGGCGGCGCGCGCCGACGCACGCTTTCCGGAGGGCACCGTATTCGTTTCGCTCGCGACCGTCGCGTGTCCGCGCTTCGTGCCGGACGCGCTGGCCGGCGCGTTCGGCATCACGCAGCCGACCGGGTCGCTGACCCTCGACGCGGTGCTCGCCAGCGTCGCGCGTCGCCGGATGCTGCTCGTGCTCGACAATTGCGAGCACCTGCTCGACGCCGCCGCGCAAATCGCGAGCGCGCTCACCGATGCGGACGACGGGCTGTGCGTGCTCGCGACGAGCCGCGAATCGCTGCGCATCCACGGCGAGCGCGTGTGCCCGGTGCCGCCGCTCGACGTCCCCGACGAAGGCGCCGGCGATCGCGAGGCGATGAACGCCAGCGCGGTGCAGTTGTTCGCGGCGCGGGCACGCGCGGCCGATCCGCGTTTTCCGCTCGACGCGCGCAGCCTGGCGTTGATGGCGTCGGTCTGCCGTCGCCTCGACGGCCTGCCGCTCGCGATCGAGCTTGCGGCGGCCCGCGCCGCCGTGCTGGGCATCGACGTGCTGGCCGCCCATCTCGACGATCACTTTCGGCTGCTGACTGGCGGTTTTCGCACTGCGTTGCCGCGCCATCAGACGCTGCAGGCGATGTACGACTGGAGCTACCGGTTGCTCGGGGACGCCGAGCGCCTGCTGCTGCGATGGCTCGGCGTGTTTCGCGACGGCTTCTCGATCGAGGCCGTGCGCGAGGTCGTCGGCGCCAACGGGCTGGCCGGCGCCGATCTGCTCGATACGATCGCCGGCCTCGTGTCGAAATCGCTGGTGATCCTCGAGACCGCGCACGGCGTGCCGCGCTACCGGCTGCTGACGACCACGCGGGCCTACGCGCAACAGCAACTCGACAGTCACGGCGAGGTCGCGGCCGCGGCGCGCGCGCACGCGACCTACTTCCTCGCGTTGTTCCGGCGCGCGGCCCACGATGGCGACGCGCCGGGCAGTGGGCCGGATGGCGCGACCCGGCTCGATGCGGTCCGGCGCGAGCTCGGTAATCTGCGTGCCGCGCTCGACTGGGCATTTTCGGCGCAGGGCGACGCGGCGCTCGGCATCGCGCTTACGGCCGTCGCGGTGCCGTGCCTGTTCGATCTGTCGCTCGTCGACGAATGTCGTGAGCGCGCGCGCGTCGCGCTCGATGCGATGCGCGACGCGGATGCAACCGGGGTGTCCGACGATGCGCGCGTGCGGCTGCTGGCCGCGTATGCGGCGGCGCTCGCGCATACCGCAGGGTCGACGCAGGTCGTGCACGATGCGTGGTCGGAAGTGCACGCGCTCGGATTCGATGCGGCCGAGGCCGAACTGCCGTCGCGCGAGTCGTGATGCCGGCTTCGTGCGCGTCTCCTGTGTTTCAGAACGATTCAGCCCTGATACAGGACGGCGGCGGGCGGCGCGCGTAGATTGCCTGAACGGCGCGTGCCGACACCCCGTCGGCACGCGTGCGCATCGACCGCGTGCGCTCGCCGACGTCGCGCGATCCCGCTGAACGCCGGCGCGGCGAAACGCCCGGCGCACGCGTCGCCGCGCATCCCGCTCAACCGACGAACCGCGCATGAAACCTGACCAACCCGACCTTTCCCGGCACGCGACCGATCTCGGCCTGCTGTTCCTGCGCGTCGCCGCCAGCGTGCTGTTGCTCGTCGTGCACGGCTTGCCGAAGATCGTGCATTACACGGCCGAAGCCGCGGCCATCGAAGATCCGTTCCATCTCGGCCGCACGCTGTCGATCCTGTTCGCGATCTTCGCGGAGGTCGTGTGCCCGGTCTTCATGATCGTCGGTCTGTACCCGAGGCTGGCGGCGCTGCCGGTGATGATCGTCACGCTCGTCGCGCTGGTGTTCGTCCACCCCGACTGGCCGCTGCGCGATGCGCAGTTCGCGTGGATGCTGCTGATCCTGTTCGGCACGATCGCGATCGCGGGCGCCGGCCGCTACGTGTTGCCGCTGCCGCTGCCGGGCGTCATGCGCCGGCGCGCCTAGCCGCGGCCAGCGCGTCGGCGGCCCGCACGCCATGTGCCCGACGATTCCGTCCGCGCGGCGACGTACGTGCCGCCGCGTCCATCCTTTTGCGCGCCGCGCGTGCGTTCCGACATGTTGAATTTCTCCGATACGGCGCTCTACGGCGCGCCGATCGTGCTGGCCGATCTCGCCGCGTGGCGGCTGTTCGGGCGCGATCGCGCCGTGGCGCGCGCCATCCGGCGCTGTGCGGCGTTCGCCGCGCTGAGCGCGGTGCTGTTCGCGACCGGCGTGAGCCCGCTCGCCGTGCCCGCGTCGCTCGGCGGGCTCGACCGGATCGCGGTCCAGGCCGTCTGCATCGCCTGGTGGCTCCAGTGCGCGATCGTGTTCAGCCTGCTGCTCAACCATCTGCTGCTGCCGCATGCGTGGCGCAACCAGCGGCTGTTTCATGACATCGCCGAAGCCATCGTGTTCGGCGCGGCCGCGGTGGCCGCGCTCGGCTACGTGCTCGGCCTGCCGTTGAGCGGCCTGGTCGCGACCTCCGGCGCCGTGGCGGTGATACTCGGCCTCGCGCTCCAGAACACGCTGAACGACGTGTTCTCCGGGCTCGTGCTGAATACCACGCAACCGTTCCGGCTCGACGATACGGTCTCGATCGGCGAGCTCGAGGGGCGCATCGTCGAGAGCAACTGGCGTGCGACGAAGCTGATCGACAACCTCGGCAACCTGGTCGTCGTGCCGAACAGCACCGCGGCGCGCGCGACGATCGTGAATCTCAGCGAACCCGCGGGCCTGCACGGCGTGACGCTCGCGCTCGACCTCGATCCCGCGGTGCGGCCGGCGGTGGNCNTCGGNGCGCTGGAGCGGGCCGCGGCGAGTTCGCTCGACGTGCTCGCGCGCCCCGCGCCGATCGCNGTCGTGAAGGCGTTCCGTGCGAATGCGATCCAGTACGAACTCGTCTGCTACGTCGACGCGCTGCAGAAGAAAATCANCGTGCGCAACGCGCTCTACGATCTCGCGCATCGGCATCTGGCCGCGGCGGGCGTCGCGTGGCGNCCGCTAGCAGGCTCTGCGCCGGCGTCCGTATCGACTTCGCCAGGGCAGCCGGTATCGCGTCGGCTGCTGCTGTTGCGCGCGGT